>JACCEB011239797.1_pt1 | contig 11134 bp, 18 predicted proteins | sample 7454761 | NCBI WGS metagenome assembly JACCEB01 (sample SAMN15323454, study PRJNA562643) | freshwater metagenome | isolation source: river surface water | place: USA:Blue River Watershed | collected 2017-08-18 | reverse complement strand
CATACGCAAGTCAAGACATGTTTGATCCAGATGACAAAATTTCAGGCGGTCAAGGTTTCATTTATGCATCTAGTATTGTTATTGCTATGCGTAAATTGAAATTGAAGACAGACGCAGATGGTAATAAGACTACAACTGTTAACGGTATTCGTGCAGCCTGTAAGATTATGAAAACTCGTTATGCAAAACCATTTGAGTCAGTTCAAGTAGAGATTCCTTATGCCACAGGCATGAGTCCATACAGTGGTCTTGTTGACCTGTGTGAGGCAAAAGGTATCTTATTAAAAGATGGTAATAGACTTAAATACGTTTCTAAGGATGGTACAGAACTAAAGATGTATCGCAAGGAATGGGACCGTAACGAAGAAGGCGGATTGGATAAAATCATGCTTGAATTCGATGAGTCAGACGCTGTACAATCTAATGTAGATCCTGAAACTGGGGAAATTTTAGAACATGAATGAGAATCATATTGGTGATATTTGGTTGCTTTTCAAAGAGTATGCAGATAAAAAGGTACTTGATGTATTAGCAGAGCGTTATGTCGATTTGTTAGCAGATCACGGCGTTAGTGATAAAACTATGGCGGCTGCTAGCGGATTCGATGAGGACCTTGACAATGCTATTGATTTCTATTTAGATCAAGATAGCGAAGACGAGGAAATTGACGATGAAGATTTTGACTCTTACGAAGATGACGAATAAAATATGAGTTGGTATACAAAAGTTTCAAAAGACATTTCGTATATTCCAGATGCTGTGGCATATTTTGAAGCCGAATTGCAGGCAGCACGTAATGATGCTCGCATAGCGGGAAATATTGAAAAGGCCGCTGCCAGTATGCCTGGTGTCGTGGAACAACGATTTGGTCAGCTTCAAGAAATTGAAGCAATTTTGGAATATTTGAATATCGAATTACGTCGACTAAAGAGTCAACACTTCCGAAAATATTTAGAAAACTATCAAAGGGCTTTGTCTTCGAGAGATTGTGAAAAATTTGTCGAAGGCGAGTCCGATGTAGTCGATTTTGAAAAAATCATCAACGAATTTGCCTTAATGCGTAACAAATGGTTAGGTATTACTAAGGCATTGGATCAAAAACAATGGCAACTAACTAACATTGTTAAACTTCGTGTTGCCGGTATGGAAGATGCTACCCTATAAGTTTGTGTCTAGAGCAAGGTGTATGATCTGCATACAATCTTACCACAAACATTACTAAAGTTAGTCTAGCATCGCTATTATTGTCGCCGAAATAATCATGTGCCGCATGTTTTAGCTGTGCGTCAAAAGTTACCATTCTGTTATAAACGTTGTTGACTCTAATAGTTTCAACAAATCCTTCATTGAGTTCTTTTCTGTACGGATCAGCTTCTTCTTTTGAGATTTTGTTTAGATATTGGTCAACTTTAATCTTATTAAGCTCGAACGCTGGAGGATAAACTACTCCAGATTTTCTTGCATATATTGAAGTTCCGGATTCTGGGTTAGGATTAGGTGTAAGATATATAACAGCAGTCATTCTTGAATCATTATCAGTATGAACCCATCCTTGTCCGCAATTTTTATCAGCTAGTTGAAACCTAGCGTCAACAGTCCAGTTAATAGGTTCACCTAATCTGAGGTCAAAAAACAAATTAAAATATCTATGACACAAAACTTCATTAAGTCCTGGATTAATTTCGTACAACGGCTTAGTTCTTACTCCTGGCCATTGACCATCTTCGGCAGGAAAGTATTCTTGCTCTAGAGCCCATTTTCTAATAGAGTCGGGATCGTCAAAAAAATTGTCTAAAATCGTAACAGGAATTGTATGCATGAGATATTTAACAAAATTAAATTATGAGTCAAAAAAACTTGACAAATCACAAAAAATATAATATAATTTTACTATGATTACAGTCGATACCTTACTCATAGAGTTGTTTCAAACAGGAATAGAAAAGTTAAGCAACCATATTCCTAACAGAGATAAAAAAATTCTGATCAGCTTATCTAAGCAAATTCACTCCGGCCACTTTCTGACCGAAAATCAGTCAAAATTACTGGTAAAAATACTCAAAGAAAATCTAAGCTACTTGGCATTTGACAACAGTGAAAAAATTTCAGCTGTTGAAGATCCGACATGGAGTAAGCCTTTTAGGGTCATTGAACAGGTTAGAAAAATATTTCTTTCAAAAGAGCAAGATGGCCGAATTTTTGTGGAATTTACCTATAACAAACGCCTGAGACAGATCATTTCAGATCTCAACAAGGTCATTGAAGGCCAGATGCTTTCAGTTAATAGCAAACAGTATGCGATTCCTCTAACTGAAAAGAATGCACACATAATTGTAAACACCTTCAAGAAACACAACTTTGATATTGACCCGTCTTTGATGAAATTTTATGAAGAAATTTCAGAAATTTTAGAGTCTACTAAAGACAAGTTTGAAATTTTTGAAATTAAAAACGAAAAAATAATTTCAGCAGTTAAGGAAGACATTGGTGAAATTTCAGAAGACAATTTAATTTTACTGAACGATCGACGCCATCGTTACCAGTACACAATTTTTCAGAAAAATCCTGAAAATTCACTGAAAAATGCCATTGCCAACAGACCTGGTACTAGAGTATGGATTGACCCTAAGACAACCTCAATGACTGACTTAGTTGAGTCGTTAGTTGAGTTGAAAAGATTTCCGTTACTAGTTATCTTCAACGGGCACGAAGCAAAAGAGTGTATTCAAAATCTTGAAATTTTGTCAAAATCCTTGGAAAAAACCAGCATGAACAATCATGTTGGAATTTACTTTAGATTTGATAACGGAAACGAAACTAATAAAATTTTTAACAATACAATTTCAAAACTAGGTTACAATTCTTTCCTAAGCAATGATGTTCAGGTAGTAGGAATCATGAATAACAAACTGCCAAAATTTATGGTTTCTAGCAATTGGCAGGCAAAATCTGTGATTAGCTTTTCGAATAATTTTAAAAATAATAAAACAAGTTACTATTGCAATGACGTCGATTTGATTGTATACTATAACGAAAGACGGCCGCTAGGAGACATTGATGCCATCGTGTAAATTAGTAATACAAGACGAAGTTAACATTAAAGTTGAAGGGCTTCCTGTTGAAATTCGCAGGAAACTTGCAAATACATTTAAGTATGAAGATCCTACTGCACGTTATCGTCCTGCATACAAACTAGGTCGATGGGATGGCAGTGTAGGATTGTTCGGCCTTGGCGGCAACGGCTATCTAAGTCAACTTCCTAAGATATTAGAAGTTCTAGAAAAAAGTGGAGTTGAGGTTACAGACGTCATTGATCACAGAGATCCAATTACACTTAATTTTCCTGAAGTTAAAGAAGACTTCTGGGGTGACAAATGCTGGCCCGAAGGTCATAGATTTGCAGGACAACCTATTAGACTGCGAGAAGACCAAGTTGAAGTTGTTAATAAGTTTTTACAAAATCCGCAATGCTTACAAGAAATTGCCACAGGCTTTGGTAAGACTATTACCACCGCAACATTGGCAAAGATCTGTGAACCATATGGTCGCACATTTACTATTGTACCTAACAAAAGTCTTGTTGAACAAACAGAAGAAGACTTTATTAACTGCGGCCTTGATGTTGGCGTATACTATGGTGACAGAAAAGATCTACATAAAACTCACACAATTGCCACTTGGCAAAGTCTCAATATCCTCGACAAGAAAAGTAAAAATCAAGAGCACGACATCTTAACACTTGCTGAGTTTCTTGACGGTGTTAAGACAATTATGGTCGACGAAGTACACATGGCTAAGGCTACTGTACTACGTAATTTACTAACACAAAACTTTTGTAATGCTCCTATTCGCTGGGGATTAACTGGCACTGTACCTAAAGAAGACTTTGAAGCAGAACAGATTTTTGCCAGCCTAGGACCAGTTGTACACCAAGTAGCCGCACACGAATTACAAGCACAAGGCGTACTAAGTGCATGCCATGTAAACATTACACAACTGATAGACTTACCCGAGTTTAAGTCATATGCAGAAGAATACAAATATCTTGTCACCGACGAAGACAGGATGATTTTTATATCAAAACTAGTAAATGGTATTTCTAATAGTGGAAACACCCTTGTATTAGTAAATCGAATAGAGACAGGAAAATTTATTGTTAACGAAATTCCAGATAGTGTCTTTATTTCAGGAGAAGTAAAAACAAAAGATAGGAAGAGTGAATACGATGAAGTTAAAACTGTTGACAACAAGATTATTGTGGCGACTTACGGTGTGGCCGCTGTGGGTATTAATATCCCCCGTATTTTTAATCTGGTTATGGTGGAATCCGGAAAGAGCTTTACACGGGTTATACAAAGCATTGGGCGAGGCATTAGAAAAGCAGACGACAAAGACTTTGTACAAATCTGGGATATCACCTCGACTTGTAAATACGCAAAGCGGCATCTTACGCAAAGGAAGAAATTCTATAAAGACGCTAAGTACCCGTTCACAATTGAGAAAATAGACTGGAAATAATAAAATATGCAAATACTAACCTTAGAGAACCTAGCGTTCGACTTAAACAATCTACCAGAAGAAGTAGATGATGATATGCGATTTAGCGTATTAGATAACAGTGATTCACAAAATCCAGATTTTTTCTTTCAACCATTAATTTTTCTTGAAAGTTTTAATAGTCCTGCAATGGTACTTAGAATTGGCAACAATGAAATTACTATGCCCATTGATTGGTCAATTGCTGTCGGAGATTCAACATCTGCATGTGACATTGAAATTCTTCCTCTTACTAGTTTAAATGATAGAGGCTTTGAAGCATTTTGTTTTAACCCACTAAGCAGTTTTAGAGTTGAATTTAAGTCTATTGAAATTGTAAATTTTTATAATGACGTCAAGTGGTATTTTCCTAAAATGAAAAACGGACACTTGTTAACTGTACCATTAAATAAAGAACCTAAGCCATTGTGTGCTTATTTTGTCAAAGAAATTAGCAGACAAAGCGAAATGATTGATCTAAGCAAAATACTCTAATGGGCAGTCTCAAACCTGGTGCTACTTACATATACGAACGCGATGGCAACGAAGTATATGCTCGCGAGTTTGGCCAGACCGAACGTAAATTGATTGGCTATGATTATAAAGAAAAAATTGATATTGAATATAAAGGCCGACCGTTGCACGAACAAATTTTAGAAGACAAGATGTGGGGTGAGATTCGGAGAGAAGCAAGAACCAATCCTGCTTTACAAAAAGCACTAGACCGTGCTATAATGATATACAGGCTTTCAAAGGACAAACCACTATGAGTACTGAAAACGATAAAGTTAAGCATAGCAAACGTATACATGACGATGAAACACATATTAAGCGTCAGGTTAAGATTGCTAAAGAACATAGGGTCAGTGAATATAATCCAAGCGGAATCGATCAACCGCATAGGTTCCATAAACGCCACGCAATGGATTGTGGTAATCCTGAATGTTACCTGTGTGGTAATCCTCGCAAGACTCACAAGGATAAACTAACTGCACAGGAGAAGCGTTTGTTCCAAGATTTAGATAAAACAACTGATCGACACAGCAACGGCATTCTTCCTCCGGAGAATTTAGATGAGTGAAAAGATCGAACTTAAAGATAAACTTGCAGCCGTTGACATGAACTATAAAGGTTTGTGGGATGAAATCACAGACGATCAAAGAAAAAGTTTGAAACAAGAACTTTACATCCTCAACCGATATGTAAGCAATGTTAACTCAGGCAAGAAAGATTTACAAGAACATTTTGTCTTAACTGTCAATGAATACTTTAACAAGCATTGGAATACATTACAAAAGCATCCTAAGCTTCTTTGGATGTTGCTCTGTATGTGCAGTCACGAAAGTAAACAAATATTCTTTCATCAGTGGATTGGATTTAAAAAGAAACACGGTAATAACAAAGCTGCCAAGTTTTTATTAGAAATTTATCCAAATAAAAAACAAGATGAAATTGACATGATGGCACAACTGCTAACTACAGCAGAGCTTAAAAAGTTAGCACAGAGCCATGGATATGATGATAAACAAATTGCTAAAATGTTTTAAAGATGTTACACTTAACAATGGATAAACCTTACGTATGTCAGTTCTGTGGAGGAAAGTATATGCAAGAAAAAACTCTTGCTGTACATATCTGCGAACAAAAACGTAGATATCTAGCCAAGGATGATAAGGCAACTGTAATTGGCTATCAGACATTTAATAGATTTTTCCAGCTTACACAAAAGCTAGGTCAGAATAAATCTTATGACGAATTTGCACGTAGTCCTTACTATAATGCCTTTGTAAAGTTTGGTAGCTTTGTTAGTAATATAAATCCACTGTACCCTGACAAGTTTATTGAGTATGTAGTTCGCAGTGGTGTTAAATTAGATCATTGGTGCAGAGAAGAACTTTATGAAAAATATGTATTAGAACTAATACATACAGAAGCCGTTGAAACAGCACTAGAAAGATCAATTGCCCACATGCAAACTTGGGCAAGTAATAATAACAGTCTGTGGAATCATTATTTTAGTTATGTAAGCTCTAATAGAGCAGTTTATGATATTAAAGATGGTAAAGTAAGTCCTTGGTTAATTTTAAACTCTGCATCCGGCAAGGCAATGCTTGCAGGGTTTAGAGATGACCAACTTGCGGCAATAAGTAATATTATAGCCCCTCAGGTGTGGGTTAAGAAGTTTAAGAATCAGCAGTTTGATCTTGAACTAGTTAAGCAAGTGGTCAAGGAGGCCAAGCTATGATAGAAAATCAAGTAGTTAACGAATCTGTAACAAAATTAGATATGGAAGTAATTTTATCAGAAGATGATGCAACTGTATACGTAAAACTTTCAGGATTTGATGACCTCGAAGACGCTGACAAATATGCAACCTACTTAACTGATAATTTACCATTGTTGTTATTTCAAACAGAGATTATGCATTAATGAACAAACGAAAATTGCAGGACGGCTCTGAAGTGCAAGAACTAGCAGAGCCAAAAGTTCTAACAGTCAAAACAAAATGCCCAGAAAAGTGGTTATTGGTTGACTTAGAGACTGGAGAGCGTTATACTGGATATCCTACAGATGGGAACCTTAGTTGGAAAAAGGTAGATACATGCCGGACATTGACATAGACTTTGCAGATAGACAACAAGCACTTGATGTTATCAAGCATATCCCTGCGGCGATTAAAGACGCAAATGGAACTTTTAAAAAACACAATACTGGCATATATTGTACGCCTATCCCGTACAATCCTGTAAATAACTTATCAAACATAGACTATAAAGAGGCTGAAGAAAGAGGTTATTTTAAACTAGACTTTCTTAATGTTAGCATCTACAAAGATGTTAGAGATGACGAGCATCTCAAAACTTTAATGGAGACCGAACCACTATGGGACCTTTTAGAGCAGGACGATTTCAGCAATTTACTATTTCACGTCAACGGACACGGTTCCATTCTAAGACAAATGAAACCGAAGAGTATACTCCAACTAGCGGCCGTTTTGGCTATGATCAGACCCGCCAAGAGACATTTGATTGGGGAGAGTTGGACTACAGTGATGGAGACGATCTGGACGAAACCAGAGGATGGTGAGTACTACTTTAAGAAGGCTCACGCTGTAGCCTATGCTATGGCTGTGGTGGTACAGATGAATTTAATCTGTGAAGGAATCAGTTACGGGTACAGTTAATGATTAAAATAATTGATAACTTCTTACCTAACAGCTATATTGAAAATATCGATACTATGACACATAGTAAAGAGTTTTTCTATCACTATACTTCTGAAATTAATTACTCTACTAAAAATATCAATCCGTGGGACAAACAGTTTGTACATTCTATTATAACTGATAATAGAAGAATATCTGAGCACTGCGGATTTTTTATGCCTATCGTTTATCAACTTGAATCAGCACTTGATAAAAAAGTTATTCATATCGATCGAATGAAGATTAATATGACTACCACAGTTCCAAGTTATGATTCAACATTCGGCCCGCATATTGACAGCGACGATGTAAGAGGAAACTTTTATACAGCAATTCTGTATATTAATGATTCTGACGGTGATACTCTAATATATGACTATAAGATTACTAACACTAGTCAAATTAAAGATAGAGAATCGTTTATTACACAGCTCAACGATAATGGTCAGATAAGATTAAAACAATCCGTAGGCTATGCAAAAAATAGACTGTTAGTGTTTGATGGGAAATATTTGCATGAAGGACAACACCCTATTAATCATAGAACTCGTGTTGTCTTGAATCTAGTATTCAGAACTAATTAACGTACTTTCTTAATAAGCTGAACACTTTTACGTTTTACACGTTTTAGTGTCATATTCATTAGGTTAACAACTGGACCTAGTACTATGCGTACATCCTTGCTATTAAATGTCTTAATAGCATATCGATAGGGCTCTATTTCTCTTCTACAAAAGATATTAATTGGGATTTGACGATTACTTTCCCACCACCATATTTCCCCAATTTCTAACAGCATAGATCGCTCTTCTAATGTCTTAATTAAGGAAAGATCGTAAAAGCTGGTTACGAATTGATCTTGATTAACTATGATTCCGACGTACTCTTCCTCGCCATAGTGTAGTACTGATATAAACGGTAGTTGTTCTTGTATATTATCTCTTAATTTAGCCATATAAATAGTAGTGAGGCTTTTAACCAAATGCAAAAAATTTCAAGTTATTTATATTCAAATAGGATTCAAGTTAATCTTGATTTGGCAACATCACCATTGGAGTGGAGAATTGTGTATCAACGAAAAGTAAAAATTTACAAGGGCTATGACAATGTGATCGAGCTCGACATTAAAAATTCAGAACAGAAACGAATAAACGTATCTGACAAAGACCTTAAGTGTTTGATTATGGATAGTCTTGGGCAAGAGATTTATACAGCAGATGTTGTCCATAGTGGTACACCAGGACTAGCCAGCTTTACTGTGCCGGCAGATGCAGTATCTTATCTAACACCACAGTTTTTAAGATATACAGTCTATGTACTAAATGACGATGATACTAAGAATGTGATCTATGGAGATACACAATTTGGTGTTACTGGGTTTATGGATTTGTTAGGTTCTGCAGATGTGCTAGTACCGGCACCGCAGATTATTAAAATATTCAACCCGTTAATGAATACTATAGATCCTATTACTACCTACTATAGTGAAGCAGCCGAAGTTAATCCTAAGAATGATATTGATCCAGCTACTACTATTGAACTTGAATTTAAATCTTTAGGATTAGAAGCAGAAGTTACTGTACAAGTTACCTATGATCCGGTTATTAGTACAGGAACAACTTGGAAAGATTTAGAAACATTTTCTATTGCCAGCAGTACTAGCTCTGTAACCAAAACTTATGAAAGCATCACAGATTTTACTGATGAAGTTAATTGGCTTAGAATTACCTACGTTCGAGCAGACGAAAACACCGGAAAGTTTGACAGAGTACTAGTAAGACAGTAAAATGTATCTATGAGCCTAATCATAGATACTGTTCAATCTTACCTACCTCCTAAACGCAAAGTAACACCTAGTGGATGGGTGAGTTTTAACGCTGTTTGCTGCCATCATAACGGCACTAGTGCAGACAATAGACAGCGTGGCGGCATCATGATCAATGAAGGTGTTAGCTATCATTGTTTCAACTGTGGATTTAAAGCCAGCTGGCAACCAGGAAGAAAGATCACTGCTAAATTTAAAAAGCTTCTACAATGGCTACATGTACCAGACGATGCCATTACCAAATGTAGCTTAGAAGCCTTGAGAATAGAAGAAGACAGCACCTATCAAGGTACTCGTAGTCTTATACCCACATTCATAGACAAAGCACTACCATTAGGTGCAGAGCCCATTAGATCACTGTTAGACGCTCCTCCTGAAGAACTTGTGCCTGTTCTTGAGTATATGATAGGACGTGGACTTTATCCAGACGACTATGATTTTTACTGGACTGAAGAAGATGGATTTCAAAATAGGCTGATTGTTCCGTTCTTTTATCAAGGACGCATAGTGGGCTATACTGCTCGCAAGATCACAGACGGCAAGCCTAAATATATCAGTGAACAGCAACCAGGCTATGTGTTTAATCTAGACCGTCAGCACTATGAGCGTAAGTTTGTCATAGTAACAGAAGGCCCTATAGATGCTATCTGTTTGGACGGTGTAGCTGTTATGAGTGCCGAAATAAATCCTAGCCAACATGCGTTAATCAGTCAACTACAGCGTGAAGTTGTGGTATTACCCGATCGTGATGAAGCTGGATTTAGAATGGTTGAGCAGGCATTAGAGTACGGATGGTCAGTTAGTATGCCCGACTGGCCAGAGGGTGTTAAAGACGCAAACGATGCAGTAGGTAAGCTAGGTAAGCTGGCCACACTTTGGCATGTGGTTCACGCCAAGGAATCTAATAATCTTAAGATTCAATTAAAGGCAAAGAAATGGTTCAAGGAATAAAGATTCCCAAGCACAGTGGACCTGATGGACAAGGGCTTCCTCGCAATGTATTTGAAAGCCTTATTGTTATGATTAACGATGCAGGTACCACTGCTAGTGAAGCAAAAACAGCTATAGAACTGTGTCTAGCATTGAGCACACAGGCACAATGGAATGACGAATACAGACCAGAATTAGTCAAGCTAACACTTGACGCGGGACAAAATTAACTATATAATAAACAATGACCACAAGACAAAACGCAGACTACGGATACGATATCCAGAAACTATACTTAGAAATGATGCTGAGCGATGCAGAAACATTTGTACGCTGCCAGAGCATCTTTGATCACGATCTATTTGATCGCAAGCTACAGGCCAGTGCTAAATTTATCAACGACTATGTTGTGGAGCACAATGTGTTACCCACATATGAAATTGTAAACGCAGCCACCAGCTCAAACTTTCAGGCAGCAGGTGAACTTAGAGAAGAACACTATGATTGGCTGCTAACAGATTTTGAAACATTTATCCGACACAAGGGCTTGGAAAAAGCCATTCTACAGTCAGCAGACCTGCTGGAAAAGGGCGAGTATGGTCCTGTAGAAGATCTGGTTAAAAAGGCAGTACAAATTG
>JACCEB010379407.1_pt1 | contig 11136 bp, 9 predicted proteins | sample 7454761 | NCBI WGS metagenome assembly JACCEB01 (sample SAMN15323454, study PRJNA562643) | freshwater metagenome | isolation source: river surface water | place: USA:Blue River Watershed | collected 2017-08-18 | reverse complement strand
TGGGCGAGAGCATGTGGGGTGGTAACGTATCACTCAGCTACCAAATTGAATCTTATCGACGCGCATACGTATCGCTCGCGCGCGGCTACACGGCGGGAGGTTTCAATATCGGCGCCGTGATTCCGGCTGATCGTCGGGAGGTTTCGGAAGAGGTCTTGAACTCGATCGAAGTCGGCTACAAGGCGGAGGATCCGAATCGCCTTTGGCGCCTCGAAGCGAATCTGTTTTTGATGCGACGTGCGGATCAACAAGTGAGCACATCAGCCCAACTCGATCCGGGCGATCCGCTATCGTTCATTTACCTCACGGACAATGCTGCGCGTGGCGAGAATGCGGGCCTAGAAGCCAGCGTCAGTCGCCGAGTGTCGGCGCGTTGGCAGTTGTCGGCTTCGGTGGGTGTTTTGCGTACACGCTTTCTGGATTATGCGACGGTTGATCGGGACCTCGCGGGTCGCGAGCAGGCGCATGCACCCTCGCGACAAGCGGCATTGAGCGCCGAATATCGTCACGAGCGCGGTTGGTTTGCGAGAGCCGATCTGCAGCATGTCGCTGCGTTCTACTTCAGCGACAGTCACGATGAACGATCACAGTCCTACAACTTGCTCAATCTGCGCGCGGGCTACGAGACTTTACGTTGGCGGGTCGATGTGTGGGCTCGCAATGCTCTAGATGAAGACTATGCCCAACGCGGTTTTTTCTTTGGTAACGAGCCGCCGGACTATCCGAACAAGCTGTATGTGCAGCTGGCGGATCCCCGTCGCGTTGGACTCAACGTGACTTGGACGGTGCACTAAGTGCAAAGCTGGCTCGATCAACTACTCGCGACGCATTGGGCTGAGCACGTGGCACTGGTCTGCGGCGTCGTCTATGCCATTCTTGCTGTAAAACGCATCCGCTGGGCCTGGGTGTTTGGTGCCGCCTCGTCTGCTGTGTTGGTATGGTTGGCCGCGGGCGCAGCCTTGCCGCTGCAGGCGGTGTTACAGGCCGTTTACGTGTTGATGGCCGTCTACGGTTTTTGGCACTGGTCGAAGGTGGCACCGGGTGAGACGGTCATCTCCGTGACGATGTGGGGCTGGAGGCGGCACCTCGTCGCGTGGCTCGTCATCGCCGCCTTGGTCTGGTTCGGTGCGCCGCTCTTGCAGCAGCACACCGCAGCGGCGTGGCCACATCTCGATGTGGTGGTCACCGGTCTCAGTCTGCTCGCCACGTGGATGACCGCCCGGGCGATCCTCGAGAACTGGCTTTATTGGCTACTCGTCGATGCGTTGTCGTTCTACATGTATTCGGCGCAGGGTTTGATGTTCGTTGCGATGCTGTATTCGATTTATTTCGTCATCGCCATTGTTGGTCTGCGCAGCTGGTGGCTACAGCGCCGATGAGTGCGTCGACACCTCGCTCGCTCACGGGTAACCGTATCGAGTTTCGGCAGGGTCACGATCAGCGTGTCGTTCGTCGGCACTGGAGCAGTGCAGATCGAGCGTCGTGGTTGGGTGCCAGTCGCGATGCAGAGTTAGCCGCGCATCGTTTGGCGAGTCGAGTCGGTATCGCCCCACAGATCACTAATCTGGATTGGGCATCGCGCTGGATGGAGATCGAGTGGGTGGACGGTGCGCCTCTCGTCGTAGACGAGCTGGTTGCGTCCTCATCGAGATCGGTGCTCGTGACGCTGCTCGATCAGCTACGCAGTCTCGATGCGGCGGACGTTCCAAGGCTCGATGTGTGCGGTCGCATCGAGGAGTTGCTCGATAGGCTGAGTCAGATCGACTCGAACGCAGGGCTGATTTGGCAACCTCGATGGCACGCGCTTCGGACTCAGTCAGAAGGGAGTGCGCCAGAGGAGGGCGTGGTATCGCAGTTCTGCCCGTGCCTGGTACACGGCGATCTGCACTCGGGCAATGTGCTGCGCCGAGCGGATGGGCGCTTGATCTGTATCGACTGGGAATATGCGCACGCAGGGCACCCTCTAGAGGACTTGGCGGGTTTGTTGACCGCGTCGTCGGTCTTGCAGGCGGAGTGGCAGGTGGCGCAGAACGCGACCGCGCCGCGCCCGGATTGGTGGCCGAACGATGTTTTCGACGCTCTAGGTTGTCGTGGGCATGCAGAGCGAGTGCGAAGCTTGAGTTGGTGGGTCGAGGCTCGCCGCATCTTGGACGGGGTTTGGATGGCACTAGCGTCGCATTCCGCTGGAAACGCGTCCCACGCCTAGGCAAACTAGGCACTCAGTTTCAAAGCGAACACAGGATGAGCGAATGCCTACTTTGAAGGTCATCGACCGCGACGGTGTGGAGCACGACGTTCCCGCTCGAGCCGGTGTCAAATTGATGGAAACGCTGCGCGAACTCGAGTACGGCATTTCGGCGATCTGCGGTGGCATGTGCTCCTGCGCGACTTGCCACGTCTATATCGATCCGTCCTGGGCGGCCAAGATTCCCGCACCGATGTCGGATGAGCGTGAATTGATCGAGGAGTTGGCGCATCATAAGGAAGGTTCCCGCCTCTCGTGTCAGATCGATATGACCGACGCGCTCGACGGGCTGCGTGTCACCATCGCACCGGACGAGTGACGGGCGCTCGCGGTGGATTGGTTCGTTCTGTTTCTGGTGGCTGCCGCAAGCATCGCGGTGGCTCGCATCGTTTATCAGGTGCGCCGGACGGCGACCCATCGAGCGGATGATTGGGATGCGAAACTGATCGAGCGACTTCGTCGTGGCGGCATCGATCCCTTCCAGCCTCTGCCAATCGATTTTTTCATTGCCATGCCCACCCTGGAAGCCGCCCAAACGGTGGCGGGTCAGTTGGAGGCCGATGGCTACACCATCGAGATGCGCGAATCAGCCGAGGGCGGTGCGCACCCGGTCAGCGTCCATGCGGTCAAGGCGATGCACCTGCACGTGCCGGTGATCCGCGCCGCCTCGCAGCGCTTGCGCGAATTGGCGGAAGCGTCGGGCGGTCGTTACGACGGTTGGGCGCCGGGCAAGGCTTAACGCTTTTCCGTCTGCCGTTTCACAGCTTCGGCAGCGGCTTCGATCGCGGCCTGGTCGCCGAGATAGCGGCGACTACGGGGCTGCAATTGAGCATCGAGGTCATACAGTAAAGGCACGCCCGTCGGAATGTTGAGCTCGACGATTTCTTGCTCGGGAACGTTGTCGAGCATTTTGACCATGGCACGCAGGCTGTTGCCGTGCGCCGTCACCAACACATTCTTGCCCGCGCGCAGTTGCGGTGCGATGCCGTTGTCCCACAATGGCTTCACGCGAGCCAAGGTATCTTTGAGCGACTCGGTCGCAGGAAGCAGGGCGGGGTCGATTCCCGCATAGCGACCATCGAAACGCGGATGTCTCGGGTCATCGACCGATAGCGGCGGCGGTGGGATGTCGTAGCTGCGGCGCCAGATTTTCACCTGTGCTTCGCCGTGTTCAGCCACGGTCTGTGCCTTGTTGAGACCTTGCAAGGCGCCGTAGTGGCGCTCGTTCAGACGCCAGTTCGTTTCGATCGGCACCCACATCCGATCCATCTCGTCGAGCACGATCCAAAGCGTGCGAATCGCACGCTTGAGAACGGAGGTGTAGGCGACGTCGACATCGATGCCTGCCTTCTGGATTTCACGGCCGGCATTGGCTGCCTCGATACGTCCTTGGGGCGAGAGATCGACGTCCGTCCAACCAGTGAACAGATTCTCCACGTTCCAGATGCTTTGACCGTGACGTACGAGGACCAGTTTTCCCGCCATTTCTGCCGTACTCCCGCGAGTTTGGGGTGGAATCGAGGGCGCAGATGCTAGCACAGGGGTCTGTTGTTCTCGTCCGTTGCCCGGGCATAGACTCGAACGCGACGGGGATCACATCGCGGCGTCAGATCGCGGGAGAAAAACATGAGCGCGAATCTCGAGTCTACGACTTCGGGTACCGGGGGTTTGAAGAGCTGGCTCCATCGGCCACCCTACATCGGCTTGATGGCATTTTTGATCGTCTTCGTGGTGCAGGCGCTCGGCCACACCGTGATGATCATGATGGAGGAGATCTGGCCTGGCCCCGGTTATGTGTTCGAGTCGGCTTTCGCCCTCGGGGCATTGGGAGCCTTCTTGCTTTGGCTAGGCATGCGCCATCCCAACGAGGTGTCGGCGACGTGGTACGGATTTTGGGCGGGTACCTTCTTGTGGACGGGCTGGGTGGAATTTGCGTTCGTTTGGTCGGGTGAGGATCTCGGTGTTCCCGATTTGATGGATCCCTTCAAACCCGGTGTCATTGCGACGAAGGCCGAGTATCTCGTGATGATGTCGTCGATCGGTGTGCTGGGGTCGACACTGGTCTACTTTCTTTTCAACAAAGAAACCAAGTGCAATTTCTTTATTTGGTTTCAACGCCATCTCAAACTGAAGACCGGCAAACCCAATCCGCATCACGAGCGTAATTTTGCCGCGATCACGGCGCTCGAGACCGTCTACGTGATCTGGTTTTTCTATCTGGTTCTGCTGTTTCTGTATCACAAGGACTTCGTGGGTGACCGTCATCCGGTGACTTACGCCGTGTTTTTCCTCAACGTCGTCTGGGCGGTTTATCTATTCCGGCGGCTGATGTTGTTTTGGCGCGTGACGACCGCGATACGCTACGGAATTCCAACGGCGATCATTGCCTGGAATGCCGTCGAACTCGGCGGTCGCTGGCACTGGTTCACCGAGTTCTGGGAGCACCCCGAGGACTACGCTTGGCAACTGTCGGCGTTGGCCATCGGCATCGTGGCGGCAGCGTGGTTAGCTGCCCGCACGCCGATGCATACGAAGACCCATCGCGACAGTTAACCAATCGCGACACCAGTGGAGCCGCTTAGTCGGTGAGGCTGCGCAAGCTGTCGACACACACCGACAAGGCGGCGAAGTCGCTCGAGCCACCTGCCGACACGTCCGCAAGCGTCCGTTCCCAGCGTGTCAGCGCTTCCCGTCGGCTAGCCGACCATCGCGTGTAGTCTTGCTTCGCGACCGCCGTGACGATCGAGCGTTGCAGTTTGCGTACGGCCTCGCGTAGTCCGGAGCGTGCGATTGCCTGCAGTGGTCCATCCACGACCAGGCGGTCGATTCGCGATCCCAGCCAATCGAGCTTTAGTTTCTCGCCGATCGAAAACCAATCGGCCGCAACCGCAGCGACAGGGCGCTTCTGCAGTTTGGCGAGCTCGGCCACATCGAAAGCGGCATCGCGCGAGATACCGCCTGCCAAGCGAGTCGCGAGTGCTGCGGGCAGGCCTGCGTCGAGGTAACGCTGCTCCGTCGATCTGAACTCGCGCTTGAGATCGCCGCTGAGAGTGCGTTGGACGATCTGCTGATAAGTCCGTACCGGAGTGCTCAACTCGGACACCGTGTCGGCCACGACTAATTTACTTTGACGTCGTAGCAACCACATCGTGGCATGACGCAGGGTTCTGGCGGTGTCCGCGTAAGCCGCGTATTGCGCGTCGCTCGGGATACGATTGTCGAGCGCTTCGATGTCACTCCACACTTCGCGCGCTTGCAACAACTCACGAGCGATACTGTAGGCGCGAGCGACGTCGGCTGCCGAGGCACCGGTTTCCTCGCACGCTCGCATAACAAAACTCGGTCCCATGCGATTGACTAGGCTGTTGGTCACCGCCGTGGTGACGATCTCTCTTCTGAGTTGGTGGCGCCGAACGTCCTTGCTGAAGCGTTGTGTCACGGCCGATGGGAAGTATCGTTCCACTTCCTGGGCGAAGTAGCTGTCGTCCGGCAAATCGGTGTCGATCAATTGACGATAGAGCGAGATCTTCGAGTAGGCGAGCACGACGGCCAATTCGGGACGCGTAAGGCCGAGTCCTTGTTTGCGACGTGCGGCCAGTGCCTCGTCGTCCGGTAGGTTCTCGACTTGACGGTCCAGTTCGCCTTTGCGTTCGAGGTGCCTGATCAGGCTCTGCAATTCCGGTAGGCGCGCGGCTGACTGCAGCTCGAGTGTCGATATCGCTTGGCTCTGCAAGTAGTTGTTGCGAAGGACGAGCTTCGTGACTTCCTGAGTCAAGCGCGCGAGCAGACGATCGCGCTCTGCTCGGCGCAAGGCACCGCGTGATTCGATAGCGGAGGTCAAAATCTTGAGATTGACCTCGACGTCGGAGGTGTTCACACCAGCCGAATTGTCGATGAAGTCGGTATTGATGCGTCCGCCCGCGAGGGCGTATTCGACACGTCCGCGTTGAGTGCAGCCGAGATTGCCGCCTTCACCCACGACTTTTGCGCGCAACTCGCGGCCGTCGACCCGCACGGCATCGTTGCTGCGATCGCCAGCAGCGGATTGAGGTTCGTCACTCGCCTTGACATAGGTGCCGATTCCGCCATTCCAAAGTAAATCGACCGGCATACGAAGAACGGCGCGGATGACCTCGTTCGGCGTTGCCGACGTCGCATCGAGACGCAGCATCGAGCGTGCTTCGGCGCTGAGTGGAATCGATTTGGCGCTACGCTCGTAGATGCCGCCACCCTTGGAGATCAGGCGGGAGTTGTAGTCCGTCCAAGAGGAGCGGGGTAGTGCGAATAGACGCGCTCGCTCTGCAAAGCTGGTGGCAGGATCGGGATTCGGATCAATGAAAATATGCTGATGGTTGAATGCGGCGACCAGTTTGATCTGCTGCGACAGCAGCATGCCGTTACCGAAGACGTCACCGGACATATCGCCGACACCAGCAACTGTGAAAGGCTCACGCTGAATGTCTCGACCCAACTCGCGGAAGTGTCGCTTGACGCACTCCCACGCACCGCGCGCGGTGATCCCCATTTTTTTGTGGTCGTAGCCGGCGGACCCCCCTGAGGCGAAGGCGTCACCCAGCCAGAAACCGCGTTCTACGGCGATTGAATTGGCGATATCCGAGAACGTCGCCGTGCCCTTGTCTGCGGCGACGACGAGATAAGGGTCATCACCATCGCGGCGATGAAGATTCACGGGCGGTGCAAGGCGACCGGCGACGATATTGTCCGTCAGATCGAGCAAGGCGTTGATGTATTGGCGATACGCCGCGATGCCTTCGGCCTGGATGGCGTCGCGCGGCCCACTCGGCAGCTGACGTGCAACGAAGCCGCCTTTGGCACCGACCGGGACGATGACCGTGTTTTTGACGTTCTGCGCCTTCATCAAGCCGAGGATTTCAGTTCGGAAGTCCTCGCGGCGGTCCGACCAACGCAGTCCACCGCGGGCGACCTCGCCCATGCGTAGGTGCACGCCCTCGACCCGTGGACCAACCACGTAAATTTCGTAACGTGGACGCGGCAGCGGCAAGTCGGGGATCACCTTCGGATCGAGCTTGAAGGCCAGCACCGGGCGATGCTGACCGTCTTGGTCTCGCTGGAAGAAGTTGCAGCGAAGGATGGCGAGGATGACAGCCTGGAATCTTCGTAGGATGCGATCCTCGTCTGCATTCACGATGCCGTCGAGTCGCTTCGCCAGCCGAGAGAGAATTTGCGCTTCGGTTTTCTCGCGTGTCTCTTTGCGCAGCTTGGGATCGTGACGCACTGCGAAGAGTTGGTACAAATCGTGGGTGACGGCCGCGTTCGACTCCAGCGTGCGCTCCATGTAGCGTTGACTGAAGGGGATGCCCGCTTGCAGCAGGTAGCGACAGCAGGCGCGCAGCACGTTGATTTGGCGGATATCGAGCGGAGTCGACAACAACAGGCGGTTGAAACCGTCGTTATCGATCAACCCGTCGCGAACGGACTGCAAGCCCTCGAGGAGTCGATTGCCGTCAGCCTCGACTTGGAACTGGGCGTCGGCCTTCAGTTCGATTTCGAAGTCTTGGATGGCAATCCTCTGCGAGCTCGTCTCACCCAAGATCCAAGATTGCTCGCCCAACAGACGTAATCCGAAGTTTTCGAACATCGGTACCAGATCTGCGATCGGCAAACTCGATCCTCGTCGTACGAGACGAAGATGTAGACGGGCTGGTGTCGTCCGGGAATCAAGCTCGGGGTGGTGGACGCGCCAGTGCATCGTGGCGCTCGAGTTCGCCAAGTGCTCCATCGCGTTGATGTCTTGCAGCGATGTTGATGGTGAAACAGCTGTTTGATACGCCAACGGGAACAAGTTTGCGTAGCGCTGAAAGAGTCGTGCTGCTGCCGCCGGTGCGAGCGCGCCTTGTAAGGTCGTGCGCAAGTGATCCGTCCACGTGGCAACGGCGTCGGCGACTTCGCGCTCCAGAGCGGCAATTTGTGCTCCTGAGAGTTTCTCGACCCCGCCCCGGATCATCACGTGTAAACGCGCATGATTGGACAAGGCGATCTGAACCTGCGATTCGAGATCACTGCCACCACAGTGTCGCGTCAATAGCGCCTCGATGCGGTGACGGACTTCGGTGGTGTAGCGATCACGAGGGACAAACGCCATGCAGGACCAGAAACGGCCTAGAGGGTCATGACGCAGCATGACGCGCGTGGTCGGGCGATCGTAGAGGTTGACGACGCCACGAACGAAGTCGACAAGTTCGGAAGGGCTGCACTGGAACAATTCGTCGCGCGGCCAGGTTTCCAGTACGGCAAGCACGGCTTTGCCGTCATGACTGCGGGGGTCGAGGCCAAAACGAGTGATGACCTCTGACACTTTGCGACGCACGACCGGGATATCGTTGGGCGATGCGAAGTAAGCGGTAGCAGTCCACAGACCCAGGAAGCGATGTTCGCCGCGGACGCGACCCTGCGTGTCGAAATCTTTGACGGTCAAATGGTCTAGATGACCGCTGCGGTGCACCGTGGAGCGTAAAGCCGATTTCGTGATGATCAACGGGTCGCTGCTGCGCATGGCATCGCGTAGTTCGCCTTGCAGGGTCTCGGTAGCGACCGTTTGCACCGAGCCGGCGCGTAAAATGCCGAGCCCGCTGCGTCGATCTGCTTGCAGACGGTCACGGTGGACCCCGCGCGTCAGACGCTGATACTGATAGCCGAGGAAGACGAAGTGGGCTCCCTCCATCCAGTCGAGCAGGGCGATCGCCTCGTCGCGCTGCCGCGCGCGCTCGCCACGCAAGGGGGTTTTCGTCAGTTGCTCAATCGCTAGACGAACCTTGGCGCGCATGGCCAGCCAGTCGGTGACGGCAAGTTGTACATGCTCTAGCGCCGCATACAGACGCGATTCGAGGCGCGCGGTCGACTCGCTGTCCCATAGTCGGTCAATTTCATACAACTGCCAGGATTCCGCTTGGCTGCGCTCCTGCGCCCCGTCATGGGTCGATTGCAAACGACCACGTCCATCTCGTCTAACGTGCAGCACGGGATGGACGAGCATCCGCACGGCAACACCCGTTTCGGCAAAAGCGATTCCGAGAGACTCGACTAGGAACGGCCGATCATCCGTGGCGATGAGTACCAGGCTGCTCGAGTCGGACACGTGCACGATCTTCAACAGCGTCTGGTCGGTGCGTCGCTTCTCGGCGAGGCCGTAGTGCAAACCGGCGATGCCGGCCAAGTAAGTCGCATCGCGTGCGGCGAGATCTTCTTCCCCGACACCGCTGAAATAACGTCGCAGCATATCGAGCGGCATCCGATCGGCTTGACCTTGGGCGGCCTTGACGATCCGGTCGATGAGGTTGAGACGTCGCTTGGGAAGTTGGGTCGGCATGTCAAATCTCGTCTTGCGTCGGAGGTTGAATGGTTAACAGATCGGCTCGCTGGGTCAGACGTTGCAGCAAGCGATCGAGTTCGAGGCGTTCAGTCTCATCGAGACCATCGAGCAGGGCGCGCTCGTAAGCTCGTGCGATCGGCACGATTTCTTCGTAAACGCGCTGACCTTGCTCGGATAGCCGAAGTTCGGAACGGCGACGATCCTGCGAGGTGTAGCGACGTTCGAGTCGACCTTGTTTGATCAAGCGGGTGACCGCGCGACTGACGGCCACGGCATCCATCGCGGTCTTAGCTGCGACTTCCGCGGCCGATAGGCCGGGCTGCATGCCAAGTACGGCCAAGACTCGCCACTCGGGGATGCGCAACTCGAAGCGCTCGGTATAGCGGTTAGCGATCGCCGTGCTCACCGTGTTGCTGAGCACGGAGAGTCTGTAGGGAAGAAATCGGTCGAGTATCAGCAAGTCATGCATGATCTTTGACGGCAACTACGCGCTGGTCGATCGATCCGAAGATCGAACGGTCGTTCGCATCCCGCATCTCGATTTTGACTTGATCACCCGATGAGAGGAACGGCGTGGAAACAGCGCCCGTGCGCAGTTGTTCCACCGTACGCTGTTCGGCGATACAAGAATAACCGAGTCCACCTTCGTCGATGGGGCGGCCGGGGCCGCCGTCGGCGTCACGATTGGATACCGTGCCGGATCCGATGATGGTGCCGGCCGCTAGGCTTCGGGTCTTCGCTGCATGGGCGATGAGTGCCGGAAAATCAAAAGTCATGTCGACGCCGGCATTGGCGCGTCCAAAGTCGTGGCCATTGAGTTGCACCCGCAGTGGCAGGTGTACCCGTCCGCCATCCCAGGCCGGTCCGAGTTCGTCGGGCGTGACAGCGACTGGTGAGAAAGCCGAAGCCGGCTTTGACTGGAAGAAGCCAAACCCCTTGGCGAGTTCGCCCGCGATCAGGCCGCGCAACGACACGTCGTTCACGAGCATCAGAAGCCGGATGTGCTCGCCAGCCGCTCGAGCATCGCAGGCCTGCGGAACATCATCGGTAATCACGGCAACCTCAGCCTCGAAGTCGAGGCCCCATTGCGCATCCGCGAGAGGGATATCTTCGGTCGGTGCCAGAAATCCGTCGGAGCCGCCTTGGTACATCAAGGGATCGGTCCAGAAAGACGGTGGTAGCTCCGCGCCGCGCGCTTTACGTACCAACTCGACATGATTCACGTAAGCGGAGCCATCGGCCCACTGAAAGGCACGCGGTAGCGGCGAAAGACACTTCTCAGGATCGAACGACGTACCTTCGCCCGCATTGACTCGAGCGCTCAGGGTTTGAAGCGACGGCTCGAGACGTGCCCAATCGTCCAGTGCGGCCTGCAGTGTCGGCGCGATCGAATGGGCATCGAGGTAGCGTTTGAGATCACGTGACACGACGACGAGTCGTCCGTCGCGGCGTTGGGTGGAATCGCGCAAGCTGGCAAGCTTCATGAGTTGTGCTCCGCAGACGCATGTAGCCAGGCATTATGTTTCGGAGCTCGTTTCGT
>JACCEB010598998.1_pt1 | contig 11137 bp, 4 predicted proteins | sample 7454761 | NCBI WGS metagenome assembly JACCEB01 (sample SAMN15323454, study PRJNA562643) | freshwater metagenome | isolation source: river surface water | place: USA:Blue River Watershed | collected 2017-08-18 | reverse complement strand
CTGAATTTGACGTAGCTCAAAAAGTACAAAGATTCAAGTATTCTACAAGAGTTTTTAATACTACTCCTACCAAAACTGACGGAACGTTATCTATTCCAATTCAAGTGAATGTTAACCAACAAGGTTCTATGGAAAACTGGAATACTATGAAAGCTTGGTATGATTTAGTTTTCAACTCACAAAATGGTGCATTGCATTATAAGAGTGATCAAATTGGTACTATAATTGTTAATCAACACGATAAGAAAGGTGTTGTATTAAGAAGAATGACATACCAAAACGTTCAAATGACTAAGTTAGGTGGATATTCTATGGATTGGAGTTCAAATGACATCATTAATGATGTAACAGCAGATTTCGTATATGATTACTTCATCGACGAATACATTGATAATAACTTTACGATTACACCTGCATTAGTTTCTGGTTATTAAACAATAGTTATACTTTAACATATAATAAAAAAATAAAGGTTAGATATAAATATCTAACCTTTATTAATTTAATTACTTTAATATGATGAATGTATTTAATAATAAAACGGAGTTGGAAATTATCAATGAACTTAAATTGAGTAAGTTTCTATCTGAGGTTATTATCTCTAAAAGATATCCAAAATTTCATTCTTTTATAAACTTGAAATATCACTTTGAAATTTCATGGAAAGAAAAATTATATTTACACACGAATAATGTTACGGAACTACCTAATTGCTATTGTGGTAATAAGTTAGAATTTTTAAAAGGTAAGTATAAAGAATATTGTTCTGTTAAATGTGCTTCCAATTCACCAAAAACTAAAGAAAAGATTAAGAAAACTTCCATCGAAAAATACGGATCACATTTTTCTAAAACAGATGATTTCAAAACGAAAGTTAAGAAAACTAGTTTAGATAGATTCGGTGTAGAAAATGCATCTAAATTGCAATCTACAAAAGATAAAGTAAAGAAAACGAATCAGGAAAAATTTGGTGTTGATTACGTAAGTCAGTTAGACTCTGTAAAAGAATCTCTTAGTACCAAAATGAAAGAAACTAAAAACTTAATGCTAGATTCAATTAATAGAAACATGATGAGTAATTTAATTGAAAGAGTATCGGACTTTAATATTAAAATAAATGATATAAATTTTACACACGAGTATATTTATAACATGAGTTGTCATAAGGGACATATTTTTGACATACACCGAAATACTCTTAAGGGGAGGATAGATTGTAAAGTTGATATTTGTACAGTTTGTAATAAGATAAACACATCATCAAATTCCCAAGATAAGCTATTAGAGTTTATATCAGAACATTACAAAGGTGAAATAATTAAAAATAATCGTTCGATTATAGGTAAAGAAATAGACATTTATTTACCAGAATTGAAATTAGGATTTGAGTATAACGGCTTATACTGGCACTCTGATGTATATAAAGATAAGAACTATCACTTAGATAAAACTAATAAATGTTTTGATAATTCCATAAGATTAATACATATATGGGAGGATGATTGGTTGCACAAGACTGAAATTGTGAAAAGTCAATTATTGAATTTATTTTATAAATCAAATAAGATATTTGCTCGAAAATGTATTATTAAAGAAGTGAGTGTTAAAGAAACTAGAAAATTTTTAGATAATAATCATATACAAGGATTTGTATCAAGTAAATTTAAAATAGGATTATATTATAATAATGACTTGGTGTCAATTATGACATTTGACTCATTTGAAGGTAGAAAAAAAATGTATGATAATGAATATAACTTATCTAGATTTTGTAATAAATTAGGATATAATGTAATTGGTGGGGCATCCAAGCTATTAAGTTATTTTACTAAAACATATCTAGTAACAAGAGTTATTAGCTATGCTGATAAAGATTGGTCGGTTGGTAACCTTTATTATACTCTTGGTTTTAATAATATAGGTGGTAATGGACCTGATTATAAATATGTGGTTGGTAATAAAAGAGTTCATAAGTCAAGATATAAAAAATCAAATCTAAAAATACAACACAGCAATTTTACGGAATCAAAAACAATGAAAGAGTTAGGTATTAATCGAATATATGATTGTGGTAAAATTAAATTCGAAAAGTATATTCTATAAACTATTCTACTAAAAACTTATATAATTAGAAAATAGTTTTTAAATGAGTAAAATCTTCCTGTTGGGCGACTGCCACTTAGGCATGGGATATCCCAATAATTATGATAAATGGTTTAAAGTAGCCAAAGAATACTTTGAGAAATTTCTGATACCTTTAGCAAAAGAACAACTTACAAAAGACGATATTATAGTTCAGTTAGGTGATCTATTTGATAATAGAAGTTTCATACCAATTGATGTTTTGAATTATGGACAATATTTATTAGAAGAATTATCTAAAATATGTCCTGTTCACGTAATAGTTGGTAATCATGATATGTACACTAAAAGTACTGGTGATATAAATAGCTTAAAACAATTTAATCACATACCAGGTGTTCGTATATATGAGAATACGGAAAAGATAGAATATAATAAAAAAAGTATATTAATGATGCCTTTTTATGAAAAGAGAAAAGAGCAAGTTGATGAATTGAAAAAACATTCTGGTTGTGATTACTTATTTTGTCATTCTGATTTAAATGGAGCTAAGATGCACTTAACTTCAGTTGCACATAGAAATAACGATAAGATAGATGAGAGTGATTTCTCTGGATATAAAAATGTTAAAACTGGACATATTCACATACAACAAAGCATTGGTAATATAACATTCGTTGGATCTATATTCCAAATGGATAGAAATGATTACAATAATCAAAAGGGTATATTCATTATAGACACGGATACAGATAATGAGGTTTTCATACCTAATAATGTTTCGCCCGTATTTAGAAAACATAGAGTTATAAGTGAAACGGATATAGATGAATTAGAATTATTAAAAAATACAAACGATTATATTGATATTGCAATATCAAATAACTTATTAATTAGTAATAGAAAGCTAAGAAGAAAACTGGAAATGGTTTTAGAGAAGAGTTCCTTTGCATCTATTGAATACATTGATGATATTGTCTTGACAAATGAAGAAGATGTTGAAGAAGATATTATAGACATTGATCTTGATAATTCATTGGATATATCAAGTAAGATGGATTATACAGATTATATAAAGGAATATATTTTAAAACAAAAATATGATAGCGATAAATTTAAAGATGGTATGATATCTGAATTCGATGATATTATTAAAATTTATGAGGATAATTATAGAGGTAAAAAAGATTAGATATGAAAAGTTTATTGATATTTAATAGGATAATGTCAGGTAAGCCGTATGACAAGTCTTTGAAGTTGTATTCCAAAAAATATATGATGAATGTAGTTAAACTACTTGAAGAGGATGAAGAGTATGAAAAATGTAAAATATTACTAGAATATATCAACAATCGATTTGATCATGAATTAAATTACAAAACCCCTATTTTTTAGGGGTTTTTGCAATTTTCTTATTAAGTATATCTAATACATACTCTTTAGCATCTTGAAAACCTTGACACTCGGCATTATTACCCATGCACTTCAATTTTTTAACATCTTTAATTAATTCTTTAATTATATCTTTTTCAGTCTTTTTTATCAATTCATTGATACCTGATGAAGCTTCGTTGAATTTCTCAAATCTATCCAAACCCATATTATTATCTTTTTTATTTATATATTAATATCAAGAACCCATTTATTAATATATACATAAAACTTAATAAAATATAATGTCAAGTCACAAACAATTAGCATTTTTCAACAAATCAGGAGATAGTTTAAATTTAAATTACAACGAAAGTACAAAACTTATTGAAGGTAATCTACTTTTTGATGAGAACTCAACTGATACGTTTAAAACATATGCTCTTTATACTTTAGAGAAGGTACCATCTTTCACATTTGATGCTGGTAACAATCTTGGTACAAACAAGTTCCAATTATTTAATGAATATGGATTTAACTTTTACGGTTCTAAGACGAATGTTTCTGCTCAAATAACTAAGATAGAACCAGTTAATAATGATGCTGGATTTTATTCTAAATGGGTATATGGCATCGAACTTGATACTAAGTTTCCTAAAGGATCATTATTGTTGTTTAGAGAATCTATGATGGAGTTCACTAACCCGAATCAATCATACGTTGTAATATCCACTAAAAAGAATGCTGTTATGATAATTACATCTGTTGATAACTCATCATTTGAATTAATGTACTACAACTATTATAGTGACTTAGCAAATTTCAGCGATAAATACATAGATAGCATTGATACTATCGGTGTTAATAATTATATAAACACCGAATATCAAAATAAAATATCTACTTGGTCAGAACCTAACTTCTATGATAAAATTTATGTTAATAAAAAACTAAATGTTGTTAATAGTGAGATTAATGATGGTATATACACAGTGGCTAACTCAGAAATAACCGATATTATTCATTTTTCATATTTATTGAACAGTTATGATTTACCAGAAAATACAAATATAAATATTGAGATAATTTTAGGAACAGATTTACCAAAAATATATGATGGGGCATTAAACATAACAAACAATATGTTATTCGTAAGTTCGTATCCAACAATATTAAAATCTCAACAAGTATTTAAAATTGTTGGCTCTATAAATACCAACTTTTTAACTGTTAAAGATATAGTTGAATTTAATAACCAAAACAATGTAAAACATTATAGTTTATATGATCAGGTTATTTATAATAACAAGATATATGAGTGTATAAACTCTTATACACATAGTCACGCATCACAAGAAACAATGTTCATAACACCTGATGTTGATAGAATACACTGGTCAAAACCAACGCATATAAAAGTTAATGAAACTGTTAATGATGAGGATTTATTATATTCACAATTATACTTAACTACAAATCGATTCTACTATGAATTTGATTGGACAGAATCTGCTGATATTACATTAGCATCAATTGCTGATAAATATGCGGATGAATTTAAAACATTTGATATTGATTTATCATTTGATAGTGGTTTGCTTAAATGTAACTTAATATACCCTAGTCAATATTCAGTTGTTAAATATTACCATTCTGATATAGTTGAATCAAATATTATTGGCTCAATGGATAAAACATTTGAAAGGCTTATTTCAACAAAAGAAGTTTTAAAGGATGAAAAAAATAAAGATTTTTCAGAAAGATATAAATATAGTATAGTATTTACTGATGTTGATGAATTTGGTATAAAGATTACTATTAATAAAATGTTATATGAGATAGAAACCGATTTTGTATATAGCAATGGACAAATCGATATGAAAAGAACTATTGATAAAACTCTTAGAAAATGGTTAAAAGAGCATTATATACTTCTTAATAAATTGGGTATAAATGTTGAACTTAGATATAGCGGTAATTATACATCATATTACTATAACTCTATCTTAGTTAGAACCGAATATCCTAATGTACCAGTTGTTATAAACGAAGTTCTTGTTGGAACTACAGCAAATTCTTATATTGAGCACTCAACCGTATTATTTAGTGATTTAGGACCTAATTTAAATATTAGAATAAATAATAGAGATTATTCTGTTACTACTGAGATATCTTCATTATCAACAGCTACACATTCAGTGCCTGATATTGAAGCAACTCTTCAAAAATGGATTGATTCGTATAGTATTGGTCTATTAGATTATAGTATAGTAGTTAGTAATATTAATAATTTACTTTCATTTAACATAAAGCAAACTGAAAATAGATTGGATTATATCATAGACACTTCTAAAATAGAATTGCCTGGTATACATGATTATATAATAACTGATAAAATAGAAGGTAATTTAGGTGTTCTAATAGCATCAAATGAAATTATTCTTTTTAACGCAGCAACTGGGGGAACTGGTTCTACGGGTAGTTCTGCTAGTTATAATCCAACCGATACTTATCAACATTTTGAAAACTCTGGTTTCTCAACAGGTATGGTATTCTCAATAAACAACACATATTACACTTGGGTTAATCAAGAGTTTAATGTTGAATATTTAGAGCCTAATCTTATGAACCTTAGTTATGAGGGTCCTTTCTGGGACGTTAATAACTTATTGTGTAATGTATCACCATTCGTAACGATTGCATTCGATTCTGGGTTTGGTCAAAGAGATTGTGATAAGCTTAATAGAGAGTTATCCGGTGAATTTGATAAACAAGAATTCGATGCAGGGATGTTTAATATGGAATTTACATCAAATACATATAATACATATGAGTTTGATGGTGTTTCCAATATGGTTGATATAAAATATGTGCAATTATCAAACTCTATCTATGTATTAGGTGATTCTATGAACGTATATAATTCAGTTACAAGAGATTTTATTAAAACAATAAATCTAGTAGGTAACTCGAATAGTATTAAAATGGAATACAATAGCTATAATAACTATATCTATTCATTATCTAAAAATTTCATCTTTATTATAAATCCATTAAACAATGGCGTTGTTAAGAAATTTGTGTTAACATCAGATGCTTATGATATTTTAATTAACTCTGTTAATGGTGATGTTTATGTTTCATATAACTCTGATAGCAGAGTTGAAATATATGATTTCAATTTAACATTGAAAGTTACATTTGGTATAACATCCGCTGGTAAAATGGCTTATAATGATTATGAGAGAAATGTGTATGTATTATCAAATTTTGGTGTAAGTTACATAAATGCTACAACAAGAGCATTGTCTGGCGATTATCCTATTTCTGGTATAAGAGAATTTATATACTACGAACCAATAAATCAAAATATATTAGTTGGTGTTTTAGTTGGTGGTGTTAATTACTTATATTCTATTGGTAACAATACTGTTACACCAACTGATATAACAGCATCATCAGATTTTTCTGATATTATCTATAATAATATGACAAATGAGCTGAATATATCAGACTCTAGTAATATGTTTTTAAGAGCTGATGTTGGATATAACATTACAAGTCAAACAGATGTTAATAACTTCGGTTATATAGCATTGAATCAGACTGATGGTAGTATTTATTTATCATCAACTACTAATAACGTTGTTATTATAAATCCATTGCTCAATACATACCGTTTTAATGTACAATCTGCTATTACAACTAAGATAGTTTATAATCCAGAAAGAAAGTCTATGTGGACTATTCAACCATCTACTAATAAAGTATTAGAGATTGAAGTTATATTGAATAATAAACTTACTATAAATGCTACACATAGTGATAATAATAAAGAAAGTGTTGAAGGAGATTTTGTATATGGTAATTTGGATCCTAATTATATTGAATCTGATCATATGTGGCTTAAAAGTAGAGATTTCTTTAGAAGACCTAGAGAGAACTTCAACGATGATGTGCACGTTAAATACTACTGGAAGTGGTTCTCTGACAACGTTCCGGAATTCTTCTTATATGACTACTCTGGTGAACAATTAGCTCTTAAAGAGAACATATTTAAGCAATCTGCATCATATTCATATATTGGTGAGACTCCTTTACCAACAGTAGTTTTGAACAAAGAGCCAAACGCTGATGTTAATAGAATTTCTGACTCTATTTACCAAAAAACTATATTTGATAAGATTGAATATACGCTTAGTCATATAGATGATGAAAATGATATTTCAATTAAAGCAGAACCACTTCAGCTATTTGTAGGATTCCAATCAAAAAATGAAGGTGCTTTACGTTCTATATTACAATTGTATAAAAAAGAAGAAGTGAATTTTGATATTATATCAGATTCAAGTCAATTTATCACGTTAAAAACTATTGAGGGTTCTGATAGAAGAGCTGAGATAAATCTAAGTGCAAACTCAACGAGTTTATTCACCGATAGAGGATTAAAATCTGAGCAACACATAGCAATATATTTAAAAGATAAAACTAATAAAAAGAATCAATACATATCACATAACAATTCATCTATTTTTATAATAAGAGATGTTTATCCTAGAACGATAGTACTAGATTTCTTCGATATTGAGAATGATGTTCTTGAAGATGAATTGACTGAAATTATCAATTATCCAAGTCACGGACTTATTACATATCTAGACTTAAACATAGAAGTTATTGATAAAGAAATTGGTAGATTTTTTACTTATGGACAAACAGAGGAAGAAGATATAAGATTTAAAATTGAGTTGGGTAACATCGGTAAATTAATCAATACTGATGATGTATTTATATTTAAACAATATGATATATTAGAGGGTGGTATTGATTGGACATTCCTTAATAAGAAAAGAAAGGAAATGATGATGATGAAGAACTTGATATATCCATATATTGGTTCTTATAAATCTATAATCAACGCTATTAACTTCTTTGGTTATAATGATTTAGAATTAAATGAGTATTATAAGAATGTGGATGCTTCATCTGCTAACTTTGGTAAGCTATTCAAGGTTGAAATACCGGATATTTTTGATAATAGCGTAGAGGGTTGGACAGAAAATGATTTCATTAAAAATACTATGCCAAATGAAAACTTTGAGGTAACCAATCTATTCAATTTAACATATTATATAACTGATAAAGAAGGAACTAACGTATTAACATATTCATTAGACGAAGTTATTATAAAGTTACAAGGTTTGAAATATTGGCTTAAAAAGAATATCATACCATTAACACATAAGATATTGGATATTACGGGTAGAGCTTATTTAAACAGTGGTACTTATATACAACATAAGTTAAATGATGTTACTATATTAAATATAAACGATAATATGACACCGGTGTCTGTTAAATTGAATGAGGCTTATTTAATGCCTGTTAATAGCGGATCAACTGTATATAATTGCGTATTGGATTTCTATTCTATAATTCCAGGACTAGGTGCTGATAAAGACCCTAGCAGTTTAAAAGAAGTTACTTCACCATATAATGGTGTTATTATAACACCACCTGATTATTTTAACATTAAAATAAGAACATACAAGACTTATAAAGAATGGGACCCGTTTATTAACTATAGCATTGGAAATAAAGTTACTTATTATGATAAATTATATGAATCTGTTATAGATAATAACAAAGTAAACACACCTAGAAAATATGAAAGTGTTGAGAAGTGGAAAGCTGATCAGTTATACGCACAATCAAATATTGTTGAGTATAATAGAGATTACTTTACTCTGGTATCATTATCATCTACATCGTCTATTGGAAATCCTTTGGTGGATTATAATTATACAACTAGTAACAACTTAAATACTAATTGGGATAAGATAACTGAGTGGAAGCTAATCGATTTAGAGCCTGTTCAGACAATAAATGAATTTAGATTAGGTGATAATTTATTACCATTCAACTTTACTGTTGATTCTAATTTGGATCCATATATAACTATTGATGTTATCTCTGATAATGGATATGGTTGTGTTTATAATGATAAGAAGAACTATGAAATAAGAGGTATTAAAGATTTAGTAAATACGGGACAGAAATATGATAATATAGGACCATTTGTACCAATACTACCGTTCATTGCTAATAAAGCACCTGGTGTATTTACATTAGCACCAGATAGTAGCACAAGAACTAGTAACTTATTTACTTGGGCAACAAGTATTGATGATGTTGCCGTGATTTCATATGAGATATACCGAAATGGTGCTATTATAGGAAATGTTAGTGCCACAACTAATTCATTTAATGATATTGGATTATCATCATTCACAGAATATACATACTTTGTTAAAGCAGTAGATGGCAGTAGATTGAAAACCCAGTCAAATACAATTGTTATGAAAACACTTATGCCTAACCAAGCGCCTAATCCGTTCGTAGCAACTATTGGTTCTAGGACTTCGAGTAGTAATTCATTCACTTGGACTAATACCGGTGATGATTTTGCAGTTGTTAATTATGAGATATTTAGAGATGGTGTTTCAATTGCTTTAATTGATGTTACTAATATATTCACTGACTATAATTTAAATGCAAATACAACACATGCATATTATCTATATGCAATTGACGGTGAAGGTTTAAGAACGAAGTCAAATACAATAAGTATGACAACTCTTGTGGAGAATCAAGCACCGAATCCGTTCATACTAACTACCGCTACTACAACGTTAACAACTAATGCATTTACTTGGGCACAAAGTGTTGATGATGTTGCTGTTGCATCATATGAAATTTATAGAAATAATACATTAATTAATACAGTATCTTCTTCCGTTACATCATATCTTGATACTGGATTAGCATCAGCAACAACATATTCATATTATGTTAAAGCGGTGGATGGTGATGGGTTGAAAACTCAGTCAAATGTTATAAATATGAGAACTCTTACTCCTAATCAAGCACCTAATCCATTTATTCTATTGAATGGTTCAAATACTATAACCAGTAACTCATTTACTTGGACTAATACTGGTGATGATGTTGCAGTAGTTGCATATGAGATTTATAGAAATGATGTATTACTTACAAGCACTGCTGGAGATGCTAACTCATACAATGATACCGGATTAGCGTCTAATACAACATATTCATATTATGTTAAAGCAGTAGATGGAACTGGATTGAAAACTCAATCTAATACAATAAGCATGAAAACTGAATTACAAAATCAGGCTCCTAATGCGTTTACATTAACTGCTGGATCAAACACCATAAGTAGTAATTCACTAACTTGGACTAATACTGGTGATGATGCTGGTGTAGCTTCATATGAAGTTTATAGAAATGGTTCTCTTGTAGGAACTACTGCCGGTAATGCTAACTCATATAATGATACTGGATTAGCATCATCAACTGCATACTCATATTATGTTAACGCAGTAGATGGAGCAGGATTAAAAACACAATCAAACACAGTTACTATGACAACTGCAAATAAAGCACCTAATGAATTTACATTAAGTGTTGGCTCAAGTACAACAACAAGTAATTCACTAACTTGGACTAATACTGGTGATGATGTTGGTGTAGCTTCATATGAAGTTTATAGAAATGGTTCATTTATCACATCAACTAGTGGATCAGCAAATTCATATGTTGATAGCGGATTAGCTTCTAGCACTGGATATTCATATTATGTTAAAGCAGTAGATGGGGG
>JACCEB010066952.1_pt1 | contig 11137 bp, 11 predicted proteins | sample 7454761 | NCBI WGS metagenome assembly JACCEB01 (sample SAMN15323454, study PRJNA562643) | freshwater metagenome | isolation source: river surface water | place: USA:Blue River Watershed | collected 2017-08-18 | reverse complement strand
TACACTTGCTCAAATTCCAAATACTTTTTATAATATATCTGAAGGTAATAATTCATTTTATATAAGTGATGTAATGGGTAATATATCCGTTTTTGATATTCCAGAAGGACAATATACAAATAAATCTTTGCTTGATGCATTGAATGGAAAATATGGAGATATTTTTCAAACATTTCCATGCAAACTTAACTTTAAACAAGACCCAATTACTCTTAAACTGAGAATCCAAAGCAACCGTGCTAATAATGCCGATTTTGTTTATAATATTAATTATATTGTGACAGATAATTGCAGACCTTGCAAAGTTAATAACATTGATAAAAGCATTGGGTTTTTAAACAACCAGTATCAATCGACTATGGTTGATTTATCATACATACACGTTACTGCAGGAAATATTACTTCGACCGGTACCTTGTCTGACCAAGACTACCCAGTTTATAAACTGGTTGCCGATCCAGTATCAATGGGAATTTCAGTTGACTTTACATCAACATTTTATGTCGATGACTATTTTATTTTAAAAGACCCTGTATCAGGAACACAATACTATTGTCAAGTTTATGAAATCAGAAATGACAAAACAATCTTATTTGAAGAGATTAATGGACTTGATCCAACCGTAATTGGAACTGGTTATATTTTCCAAAACATGTCGGTATTAATGAGCCCAAATATTTACAATATCCAAAATAAACCTTATGTTATTCTTAAAATAAAAGAGGCTAACATTCTTAATTCAATCGGTGCAGCAAATAATGCCTACACAATTATTCCTCTATTAAATCTTGAAAACACTATTATTAATCAAGCCACAATACCTTCACACGGTGTTATAAAATATTTTAATCCACCCCAACCAAAAATGTATTGGATGGACATTGAATTTTTAAACTTTGATGGAAGCCCATTTAATTTTAGAGGACAAGAAAATATGTTAATGTTTACTGTTACAATGTTGAATCAACCTGGTAAGTACAATAATTACGTTGATTCCAATTAACTAAAGTTAATTGGAATCAACGTAATTATTATTCAATATATAAAATTTTTATCATTATATTTTATTATTTATTTTAATGAAATTTTATACCTTTTAACATTTCAAACACCGATTTTTACAACATTAAAAAAATAAAAAGTATAAAATCAATAGTAGAAATTTCACATACGACGATCTTACTTTTTCATCTTCTTTGTTTATTAATTGAAAATATGAAAGACGAAATATGAAAACATAATGGTTGTTCTTGTTTTTCTATCAAACAACTCGTTAATTTCATTATGTTTATTAAGGAATTAGAATATCTTTTCCTAAATAAGATTTTTTTCTTTTCGCGACTCACGCAATTAGAACAAACCAATAGTCTGAATACTTTCTTCCCTTCTTTATATTTGTAATACTCTAAATCATTATTACAACGTTATAAGAACTTATTTTTTAAGTACTTTAATTATTAAAAAATATTTTTACAAAAAAAAATCGGCGTTTTAAATGTGCAAAGGTCTAAAAAATATTTAAAAGAAAAAAACTTAAAAATTATTTATAAAATAAAATTAATAAATAAATAAGTATAAAGAAAAAATTTTTTTATATTAAAATAATATATGACTGAAAAAATATTTTTCACAATTGCAATGAAATATTATAGAAATTATGAAACATATATTAAATATTATATAGATAATATTCAAACTTTTTATAAAGATAGTTATATATTAATTGTAGACAACAATTCAAAATATATTGAAGATATTATTTATTTATTAAAAGATTATAAAAATTTAAAAATTATCATAAATAATTCTCAATGTAAATTTGAAATTGGAGCATATAATGAAGGAATAAGATATTTACAAGATAATAATTTGATAAATGAATATGATTTTTTTGTTTTTTCACAAGATAATTTTGTTATAAAAAATAAATATGATTTTAATTTGTTGTTAGATGGAAATATTTTAGCGTGTTCATTTAATAAATTCGAAAAAGAAAGCATAACGTGTCCTTTTAAAAATGATTCTAGATATATTAATATATTAAAAAAAATTAATGTTTATGACAAAACAAATGAATTCAATTTATGTTGGTGCCATTCATTTATTTTACATAATTCTGTTGTTAATAAATATTATGATATAACAAAAGATGAAGTAATTATTAGTAGATCTGATGGAAGTGAACAATCAGAAAGATATTTGTCTGGAATATTATATTACCTAAATAATTACAAATATGTATCAATTTGTGGAGAAATAGAAAATACAAATATTTTAGGATATGATTGTTGGAAAGTAGATATTGAAAATGATAGTTTATCTAATTTTTTTGTAAAAAGAGTACAACAAAAAAATGAAAATACAAAAGACGAATAATTTTCATTATTCAAATAAAACATTATTATATTTTTTTTAATTTATCAAAAGCTTCATTTTCCATGTTTTCAATTATATTTTTTAGCATAGAATCATTTCCAAAAATTTTATTATAATAATAATCATAATTTTGTTCAACATCTTTTAAAACATCAATTGAATTTTCGTAAGTACACCAAATAATATATTCATGATATGGAATAATTTCTTTCATAGGTACTATTTCACTAATTATAACTACACCTCTAGTTAAAGCAGGTAATATTCTAAATTCTTCTAATGTATGATGATGTGGTGTTTGATGAATATTTAAAATAATTTTAGTATCATCATATAATTCTTTTAATCCTTCTTTACTAAATATATTGTTGACATTTATATGATTAAAATTATTGTTTTTTAGTTTTTGTAATATTTCATGTCTTCTGTCTTGATTTATATCAATGTAAGTAGTTAATATATTTATTTTTCTATCTTTCTGTAAATTAAAAAAATCATATACAATAGGAGGTAAATATAATATTTTTTCTATAAATTCTTTTGAAAATTTGTTAGAATTTTTAATATTTTCAATATTTAGTAAACTATATTCTATAATATAATCATAATTAGAATAATTTTCATAATCAACAATTCTTACTAAATAATTATCTCCATTTTCATATATTGATTTAATATTACCTTGAATTATATTATCAAGAGATCTTCCTTCTTTTAAAACTAAATTATGTTCAATTTGAAAATATATTTTATATTTTTTCATATTAGTTAAATTGTTAAACTTTCTATTTAACATAGTTTCATTCATCTATATTCTTATATTCTTATATTAATATTTTTTATTTTATAGACATACGTGTTAAAAGCAATAACTAGGACATGTTAAACTATCCATATCTATAACATTACTTTTACTAACTACATCATACACTAAGTCAGAATTTTTATGTTTTAATTTAATAAATCTTGCTACATTAGAACTATAATCAGTAATAACTAATTCTGATGTTAAAACTAAATCTATTCCAATAATCATTTCAATAGTATGATCATATATTTCTTCATTATTCATTTGATTTACTGGTTTAAAATTTTTTAATGTATTGTTACTTCTAATATAATTTGCATTATCATTATAAATACTATGATTATTTAAAATTGATTTTTTATGACCATCAAATATGATCATCCCTCTATTATTTGGATTACATAATGTTAATAACTTAATATCTAAATTATTATTATTAATATATTCTGATAATTCTATATAACAATTATAATCATCTGTTTGTAGATATATTAAATTACTAGAAGGAGATATACTCAATAAATATTCTAAATAGTCTTTAGAATTAATTAATTTAGATTCAGTTATTAATTTATCACCTCTCCTTATAAAAATCGAAGAATAATTTATATTTTCATCAATACCTAAAATATTTCTTTTTTCACTTATTTTGTTTTTAATTATTTCATTGTAGTTATAAATTTTATTAATAACATTTTTATATTCAAATATAGGATAATTTACAAAAAGTGTATTAAACCCTATACATATTGTATTTTCTAAATTATTTTTATCATTGATATCAATATTTTCAAAATAATCTTCCCATCCTAATTTATATTTAAACAACCAATTACTGTTGTCTATTTTAAAGTTTAAGTTGTTTTTTTCAGAATAAATATAATGGTTTATAAAAAAAAAAAACATTGAGAAAAATCCACTTTTATTATCAAAAACAGATACTATCATTTTTAATTATATAACATATAAAATTTTAAATATCCAACTTAATTCTTAATTTAATTTTTTATAAATAAATAAAATAAATAAAATATTGTTTATTTATAAGGCAATAAAAATGTTTAATTCAGTTATTTACCAAAAATTTATTGTTGATTTCTTAAAAAATAATAATACAAAAGTTTTAATATATATATTATTAGTAATTATTATTTATCCATTAGAAGTTTATGCAATATCAAAGGTAAAAACAAATATTTTTACTTCATTTTTTGAAAACAACAATAAAGACAAAAATATTTGGAAACATCCAACATTTAGGTATATTTGTTTAATGTTATTTATATATTTCCTTATTTTCTTGTTTGGTTCATTTATTTATGATGTTGAGACTAAACTTTTTTCAGACCATACAAGTTTCGTTAGGAATAAAATTTTTGAAAAAACAATCCATACATTCAGTGATTCATATGAAGACATGAAAGTTGGAAAGTATTTGTCCCAATGTATGAAACTACAAGTTGAACTAAAGTTTTTAATTAAAAATATTATTAGAGAGATTTTTATAAAATCATTGATACTTATATTTATTTCTGCAATAATATTCACAATAAAACCAATTTTTGGTTTGCTATTATTTGGATATTTAATATTTACAATTATTCTATTTTATTGGAAAGGTTCAGAAATAGTAAAGTTATCAACAAAAAGATACATTATGTTTTTTGAAATGAAAGAGAAAACATCAGATAGTTTATCTAATTTAGCCAATATTTATATTAACAATGAAAATCAAAAAGAGATTGATTCACAAGAAGAGTTAAGCAAAGAGTATGATAAAATAAATAAAAAGGTTTATTCAATGTGTGGAAATTTAAGTCTTATCAATAAATTTGTCTGTTTATTAGTTGTATTCGCATTATTATATTTTATGTACAAAGACTATTTAAAAGGAAACACATCAAAAAACAATTTTATATTCAGTATTGTTCTTATTAGTATTTTTATTGTTTCGCTTTTTCAATTATCTGACACTGGTTCAGAATCAATGATTCAACTTGGTTTAATCAATTCTTGTGATTCGTTTATTAAAAAATTATATGTTTCTGAAAAAGATTTAGATGAAACTTCTAACATAAATGACATAGTAAATGGCAAAATTGAATTTAAAGATGTTTCATACTCTTATGGTAAAGGTGATAATCAAAAGTTTTTATTTAAAAACATATTTTTTACAGTACCTGCTAATAAAGTTACAGCCATTGTTGGTTCATCAGGTTCAGGTAAAACAACTTTATGTAAAATGGTTTTAAAACTTCATCAACCAAATGATGGACAAATATTAATTGATGGTATTGATTACAATGAAATTGATACAACACTTCTTCGTAAAAGAATTATTTATGTAAATCAAAGAACAAATTTATTTAATAAGACAATTATGGAAAATATTCAATATGGTAATGATGATTTGGAAGAAAAAGAAATTATTAAATTTATTCACGACTATAATTTAGAAAGAGTTTTCAAAGATATTCATAATGGAATTTATGCTGAATGTGGTGTTAATGGAGGTAATTTATCACTTGGTATGCAAAAAGTTGTTATTTTACTAAGAGGAATTTTAAAACCAGGATACAAAATTATTATCTTTGATGAACCATTGGCTGGGCTTGATAACTATCATAGAGGTGTTGTTATAGATTTAGTTAAACAAATTTCAAATAGAAAAACTGTTTTAATTATTACTCATGAAAAAGAGATTTTATCAATATGTGATAATGTTTTAGATATTAGGGAGATAAAAACAGGAGTTCCAATAAAAAAGTAATACGTTTATGGTGTGATTTTTTTTTATCTATTTTATGTAATGTTTGTAGAATATTATACAGAGTTTTTCCCATTTGTTTATGTTAAGTTTATTCATACCAATATCAATGATGATTCATTTGAATATTATAAAGCAGAGTACTTAAAAATTCTTCTTCGATGTAAAGAAGAAAAACAAAAAATTTTCTTGTTCTATGATTTAAACGTAAAAGAGGCAAATGGAACAATTCCTTTATCATACCTTCCAAAACAGATTGAATTTAACAAAAAAATTTTTGATTTGAATGAAAAATATGTAAAAGTTGTAAGTGTTTTATCAAAAGATATTCATGTTCGAAATGTATTAAAACTGAGTTTTGGATGTATTAAAAATGCTTGTCCATTCAAAATATCAAGTAGTTTTGAAAAAGTAAGTCGTTATTTGAAAAAGAATTTTAATACAGATTTCGATCCTTTGTTATTTAGTTCATGCAATGGATTTATTCAAGACACCCAAGAAGAGAAAGAAAACTCTGTTATTGAAGAGGAAGAATCAAATTCTGTATTAAATGAAGAGAATGATTCTGCACAACCGGATATATAAATAAATTGGAACCAACTTTTTTTCAAATGTTATAATATGGATAGTTTTTATAAAAAAAAATCAAACAATGGTAAAAATGGAAAAAATATATTTCAGTTCAATTTTAAAGAAGTAACTGAATCGTCAAAAAAGAATAACAACCATAAAAACAATATGTTTGGATTTAAAAATAATTCAAAAAAAGTAAAAGTAAGTAGCCATAATAAATCTAGTTTTTCTTGGTTTAGCCTTGCAATTGTTTTGGTTCTATTATTTATAATTGGTATTGGAACATTTGTTTTCATATCAAAAATTATTTCTGATGATGTAAATAATCAAATCAAAAAAGAATATACTATTTCAACTCCTATTGATTACCCTGCAAAAAATATGAATGATTGTCCTACTGGATGCTTAAGAGGTGTATGCAGTCCTGAAAAAAAAAATACAACCAAGACAGACAACAAAAACACAACAACCAAGAAAGATGAAAAAAATAATACAACAAAGACAGACAATAAAAACACAAATAAAAAACCTCATTGTGAATATGATTTCCAATGTAATTATTGCAGAGACCCAAGCACAAATCAGTTCTATGTAAATTTTGAACAAAACCAAAAGAGAAAAATTGTTCCTGTCTATGAAGAAGAAATGTTAGGAACAATAGCAGAAAAAAAATTAAACGAAGAAATAAAAAAGAATAATCAATACATCAAAAAGTTAAACGCCCATATCAAAGAAATCAATGAAGAAGAGTATCAGTATTCATAAAAAGAATACTTACCAAGTATTCATAGGATGCTTACCAAGTATTCATAAAAAGAATACTTACCAAGTATTTGTAGGATGATTACCGAGTATTTATTTTTTTTTCTTGTAAAGGTTTTCATAAACTCCAGAAAGAACATTTATAGGTATGTCAGTTTCATGAATTTGTTTACATAAATTTATTGCGAGATTCAGTTCAGAATAACCACCTAATTTTATTTTTTTAGAACCTTTTACAATGAAAATTTGAGGAAAAGTTTTCATTTTGGTCTTCTTCTTTATTTTTGCTTTTTCAGCTTCGTCGTTTGGTACAGAAATTTTTTTGTATTCAATTTTATTTTTTGCAAGTTCTGTAACTGCTTCTTTAGAATACCAACAATTTTCAAGTGCATAAATTTCAATCATTCTTTATAATAATTATACTATCATATAATAAAAATTTATTTCGTAAAAGTAATAAATGCCAATAAATAAAAATCCAAAACAAAAAGGTAAATCAGTATTATTTTTTCCAGGTTCTTTCAAACCACCTCATGCAGGACATCTTCAAATGATAAAGCATGCAATAAAAAAAAAGATTCAAGAAATTTGGATTTTAATATCCAACAAACCTCGTTATTTGTCAGAATCAAAAAATTCTGGATTTATCAGTGCTGAACAATCCAAAGAGATTTGGAAAGTTTATTTGAGAGCTCTTAAAAAAGAATTAGGTAGCCTTCCAAAAATTAATTTACACATTTGTGAGGAAACAAGTCCTGTAATAACTATTGGGAAAATGGTTCCAAAAGAAGTAAGACAAGGTAAAACAGTTTATGTTATGAAGAGTATAAAGAACTTAGAAAATAAAAGATTTAATTGGGTGGAAAAAAGATTTCCCGGAGAAGTTAAGATAGAGATAGTAAATACTTACAAAGAGTTAGGGTCTAATGTAGAAATGAGTTCAACTCATTTAAGATATTGTTTAGAACATAATGATTGGAAATGTATTGATAAGTACCTTCCAAATATTTTGTCAAAGAAACAAATAGAAAAAGTTCATTCAATTCTGAAAGAATCATTATAAAAAAGTTTATCCATTTTTAGAATTAAGTTATTGTTATTTTATGATTTTTAGATTTTTTTAATAATTTGTTTTTTCTTGTCTATTTATAAGAATGTTTATAAATTTGTTATCCCTTTTCAGAAAAAATGAAGAGGACCTTGAATCTCACAAGTCGATTGAAGTATTTGGGTATAAACTGGATGACGAACTTTCATCCAAAAACAATTATTTATATGTAAATGAAGAATGTAAGGCTGTTATATTTATATTTGACGGAATGGATGCTAAGTATATTGAAAATATAACGAAACATTTAAATTTATTACAATATTTTTATGAATTATGTACAGACATTGAGAACATATCAGAATATCTAATTCAAAGAGGTAAGACTGTTAGACATTTAATAAGGCAAGGACGTAAAAAATATTCTGGTTATCAAATTTTTATGTGTGGTAATAGTTTAGGAGGTTATTACGCAAATATGTATAGTAAGCATAAGAGAGAAATTATTTATTCATACAATTCTGTTTATATAGATGATGAACAACATTCTCAGTCAAAACATTTTAGAATAAGTACTGATATTTCAAGCCTTTTAACTTTAACACCCATTTTTGGAGGTGATATAAAAATGCTTCATCGAAAAGATATGTATACTTGGTTATTTGAAAATAAGTATAACATTTATGAATTTGTTAAGAACAGTCATTATGTTTCATCGATTGATTTGTGTGATGAAAAAGAATGTATTATTGAAATTCCTGTGAAATCTGAAAATTAGATTTTATTTTTTTGATGTTTTATAGTATTTTATAATTCCAAACTTTATTTTTAGAATTCATTTTAGATTTTTTATTTAACATATTACAAATAAAAAATCTACGTTCAAAATATATGGATTTTGGATTTTCAACTAATTCACAAGCACAACCAGTGGAACAACCACAATCAAAGATGCCAAATAACACAATCCTTTCTACATATAGAGAACAAATTAGAATGGCAATGATGAACTATGCTAAAGCGTGTTCTTTGTTGAACACTAATAACTCAGTTGTAGGAATTGTAAATGGATGTCTTGCTGATTTTGAAAAGAAAATTAAAGACAAGGTTGATGGAGGTTCAAGCTCATCTTCTGGACTTGGATTTTTAGGAATGGGAGGAATGAGAAAGAGAAGAAGATCGACCTCTTCTAAAAAGAAGACTTCAACAAAGAAAAAATCTTCATCAAAAAAGAATAAAAAATTTTTAGGTATTAGACTTAAAAATATTGGATTAGAAGGAGGTGCTAAATCAAAAAGAAAGTCTTCAACAAAGAAGAGAACTTCAAGAAAGAAGAAGTCAGTTAAAAAGAACTCTGAATTCTTAGGTATTAAACTTAAAAATATTGGATTATCTGGTGGTAAATCAAAAAGAAAGTCTTCAACAAAGAAGAGAACTTCAAGAAAGAAGAAGTCTGTCAAAAAGAATGCCGAGTTCTTAGGTATTAAACTTAAAAATATTGGATTATCTGGTGGTAAATCAAAGAGAAAGTCTTCAACAAAGAAGATTTCAAAAAAGAGATTAGTCAAAAAACCAATTAAAAACATGAAAAAAAGAACCAGCAAAAAGAGAACTTCATCAAATAAAAGTAAGAAATCAAATTTCTTTGGATTAAATCTAAAAAGCATTGGACTTTAAAGAAAGGAACCTTTTTATAAAAATTGATTATTTTTTTTCATAAAAATTACTATTTCATTTTATATTATAAAATGACATATATTTTCATAACAAAATGCTATGGGAATCCTGATTTTCCGAATGAGAATAGATACATATGGAAAAATACTGTTTCAGAAAAATATTTTATTTGCAATGATAGACCTAAGTATATCATTGCAGAGTACAATGAAGATGATTACTTTGACGATTCTTATTTTATTGAAGACGAAAATACTATTGAAATTTTTATGAACCTCAATAAAAAATCGCGATTAGAAAATGAACCGATGCTCCTGACGCATGACGATGTCTGGAATCAATCTATTGAATATTATGACGGATGTTGGCTTTTTGACCTCTAACAGAAAGGAACCTAGGGTTCCTTTCGATTTCAATCTCTGAAGGATTGAAAAGACTGAAGTCGAACCTCCTACTTTGGGGTAAATATGGACATGATATTTGGGTAAATAGAACTGGTTTGTAAGAAATTTTACAGAACTGGATAATAACCAGTTTCAGGGATTAGGAGGTTCGAAAGGAACCTTTGGTTCCTTTCCTAGGTTCCCTTTTTGAATAGTAATGTTCTTAAGTAGTTCATGTCTTTGTCTGGGATGGCCATTTTGCTTATTTGGTACATGTTTTTTCCGTGTAATCTTTCTAGAACAAAGTTCATAGAATAAACTCCACATTCACTGCCTCCGTATTGATGTCTTTTATCATTATAAATAACTGTTGCATTATAGCCTTCTTTCTTTAATTTATCAACAACCTGTTGTATAAATCCTTGGATTAGAGCAATTGGCATTTGGCCATAACTGTCATAATAATCAATTTCGTTGTTCTTAACATCAATATAAACTCCGACCCAATGGGTACCTGGTCCAGTAGAAACATCTAAATTATAAATGATTCCTACCTTGTTAATATTGTTTTGTTTCATTTTTACCAAATCAAAGTTGCTCAATTCACATTGAATCTTATATGGACAATCTGATGGAATAGGTCCTATAAACATAAAATCTTTATTAGCCTTTTCGTATTGTTTCATAACATACAATATATCGTATGTATTGAGCCAAGTAAATTTATTTATTTTCCACTCTTT
>JACCEB010393168.1_pt1 | contig 11139 bp, 1 predicted proteins | sample 7454761 | NCBI WGS metagenome assembly JACCEB01 (sample SAMN15323454, study PRJNA562643) | freshwater metagenome | isolation source: river surface water | place: USA:Blue River Watershed | collected 2017-08-18 | reverse complement strand
GTTACCCAAAGGAGATATTTTGGTAGCGACGGTGTTGTATGGAATTGCAGTTGTTGTGCCGCCGTCGACCCAATTGTTTCCGTCTACTGTTGTTTTTATCGATTTGTTTGACCCTGTCCCTGTATCTTGTCCGCCTCCGTAAAAAATAGATGTTTTCGGATTGAAATCCACTCGTCGTCCCACCACTCCCCATGTTCCCGTGGGATAGGTTGACCAGGTATTTCCAAGCGTGTAGGACCATTGAACTTGTTTTGTATTGTTGGAGTTTGTTCCAATTGCCACAATTACATTTCCTGTGGTATTGGAAGCGCATCCGTTAACTCCTTCAATACCAGTGGTAATTGAATTCCACACTTTTCCGTCATATGATTTTAATGCCTGTGTACCGTTGTTGTTTGTTTCCTTGAACAGTAACCAAAATCCATTTGTGTACGTCAGACCCGACATGGTTGAATTTGCCGGAAACGAACTTCCTGCTGCAAACGTACCCTGTGTCCAATTAATTCCATTGGTGGACCACATCGCGGGACAAGAAGAACTGGATGATTGTTGTATACCACAAACCCAAAGGTTGTTCGCGTACAATATCGTTGACGTACCCGCTGCAGCAAAAGGGGCCGTGGCTACTGTCCAACTCCCGAATGTATCACCAAAATAGGTGTACGCATATACCAATTTGCCCGAGTACCCTCCCATAATCCACAAGTTACCGTTGGTGGCCACGGTGATCGGATACAAGTTGTCCGCACCGGTAATAGAAGGTCCAGTTGTCCATGTATTTCCGTAGTTGGTTGTGTAGGAATAACTGGTTTTTGCTGGATTGGCACTTGTGTAACCCACTGCTAATCCATTGATTGGCATTTTGTTCTACGCGTAGCTGTAGGGTAATTGCTATATAAATATCATTCACATTTAATGGTTATTTTACCGCCAAAAATACCAAATTATTTACCTCATCCCCTTGATCATTTCCATGATGCGCATCCACCTCTCCTTCCGTGTTTCCGTGCCATCCACCGACGCCGACGGCAGTTTGACAAACTTCGGCTGCTCCCCCACGAAGATCGGACGGTTCCGGTTCGTCGCCCCGTTCATCGTCGTCTGGAAAAACCGGCCCACCGATTTCATGGTGACCGTTTGCACAGCGGTTTCACTAAATACTGTCCTCTCGTCGACACCGCGAATGGCCATGAAATACGTCGTTCCTTCCGATAAATTCGTCAGATCAACCTGGATCGTGCCCGTGGTTGCACTAACGGCACCCGCAGGCACATTTGCCGACGTCTTCCAACCGTCCAACGAGTACACGTAGTGTGTGATGGCGGGGTAGCCGCCCACCGACGGACGGAACTCCACCGCCGCGCTCGTGTACGTCGTCGTGAACGACACCACCTCCGGCGCCTGCCACACCACGTACGGTCGACCCTCCACCACGTTCGACGGCGGCGTTGCTCCCGCCACGCTGCGCCCTCGCAACACCACATACCGCGTACCTGCAGTGGTCAACCCTCTCACCGTTATCGGCGACTGCGTGTTGGCCGAGCTGTCCACAAACGTAGCCCCCCCGTCCAGCGAATACAGGTACGACAGCGTCGTCGACGGGAAGCCACCTGCCGATTCGTCGAAGTCAATGCGCAGACCGTTGTCGATACTGGTAATTTGCCGAATGGTCGGCGCACTCCGCAAAATGTATGGGGAGCCCTCGATCGTGTTCGATACCACGACCTTTCCAGCAGAATTCAGGGTGCGCAGCGTCACCTGATACGTCGCCGGAGACGTAAACCCCGTCAAGGTGACGGGGGATGCGTTTTGCAAGGAATTCGCAAAAGTGTTGCCCCCGTCCAACGAATAGTAGTAGTTGGTTCCATTGGCCGGTACGCCCGCCGCCCGCCGGTCAAACACCACCGAGAGACCGTTCAATAGGCTGTTGACGGCCACTATGGTCAGCAGCGACGACCCCACAATCGGTTCGCCGGAGAGTTCGTTCGACACCGGCGTTTCGCCGGCCGCACTGACGGCCTTGATCCGCACCGCGTAGGGCCGCATCGAAACCAGCCCGTTGATCGTGAACGGCGCACTGGTTGCACCGGAGTTTTCAAAGGCGCCACCGTCCAACGAATACCAATACGTTGGCGTCGGATAACCGCCGATGGATTCATCAAAGTAAATCACGAGGCAGTTGATGTCTCCGTCCACCAAGCGCAGCACCGGCGTCGACCCGACCACGTAGGGCGTCGCCGACTGCAAGTTCGACACATTCGTGTTGCCCACCCCGTTGTGCGCGATAAGGCCCACATTGTACGCGGTGGGGGACGTCAATCCTGCGACCGTGAGAGGCGACGTCACCCCGTTGCCCAGTACAAACGTGTTTCCACCGTTTAAGGTGTAGTAGTACGCGTCCGGCGGTGGGTTGCCGCCTTGCGAACCCACAAAGTGTATTTGCAACCCATGCAGTATGCTCGACACATCCGTGACCGTTGGCGGCGTGCCGACCAAGAGCGGCGTGCCCGATGCGGAATTGGAGGGAGAGGTCGTTCCCGCACGGTTGACGGCGCGCAGAAACACCGTGTAGGGTGCGTTGTTCGCCAACCCCGCAATCACCACATTTCCGGATGTTCCATCGATTGTGTGGGACACCACCGACGCGTCCACATACACGCCCGTGCTGCTGCCCAAGCAGTATTGCAGCGAGGCGTCGGGGGGATAACGGTCCGCTGCCAACGTGTACGCTACCCGCAGCGCGTTCCGTTCGCTTGTGACCGTCGTGATGACTGGCGGCGAGCCCACCACATAGGGAATGCCCGTCACTGTGTTGTTGGCCTGCACGTTGCCTGCTGCACTGACCGCTTTCACCGTCACCTGGTAGACGGCATAAACATTCAACCCAGTAATCGTGATCGGCGATGCGGCGACATTTGCGTTCGCGAACGTGTTGCCTCCGTCCAACGAGTACCAGTAGGTCGGCACGGGGTAGCCGCTGCCAGACTCGGTGAACTTGACCACGAGCCCGCCGACCACGCTCGATGCGTCGGTGACCGAGGGAACCGAGCCGAGGATCCACGGTTGTCCCGGCAACGAGTTCGAGAGGACGGTGTTGCCGCCGTCGTTGTGCGCCAGGATGCGCACGGAGTAGACCGCCGGCGTGGTCAATCCGCGGACCACGAGTGGCGACGACGTGACGTTGGCGTCGACAAAGGACCCGCCACCGGTCAAGGTGTAGTAGTAGGTGGAAGGAGAGGGGTAGCCGCCGCTGCCCGGCGTGAACGTTACCACTAAACTTTGGTAACTGCTGTCCACCCTCTCAATTACCGGCGCCGAGCCGATGATCCAGGGGGTCGCTGGCACCGCGTTCGACGGTTGGGTGTTGCCGGGCGCGTTGTGTGCCATCACCGCCACCGAGTATTCCTCTGCCACTTGCAAGTTTCCGACGACGATGGGGGACGTGGTTTGGTTGGCGTCGACCCAGGGGCCGGAGGCCCCGTGCAGCGAATAATAGTACGTTGTGGGTTCCGGATACCCCCCCACGCCTCCGCCACTGAAATCAATCACCAGACCCTGCAATCGACTGGACACCGACCGAACGACGGGAGCAGCACCGATGATCCACGGCTCTCCCCACACGGTGTTGGAGACCGCGGTGTTGCCTGCTTCGTTGAACGCTTTCATTGCCACGCTATACACCGCAGCCGTTTGCAGATTCCCGATAATGAGAGGCCACGCTGTCGTGTTTGCGTTGATCCAAGGACCGCCGTCACCGTACAAGGAGTAAAAATACGTGCTTGGCGGCGGGTTGCCGCTCACCCCCGGCGTGAACCGTACGACCAGCCGCTGGAAGCTGCTGTCGATTCCGTCGATGGTCGGCGGCGAACCCAGCACCCACGGCTCCCCCGACACACTGTTCGACACGGCGGTGTTGCCCGCGCTGTTGCGCCCCAACAACGCAATGGAATACGTGGCTTTCGTACTCAAGTTGCCAATAACGAGAGGCGAGGAGGTGGAGCCCGAATTCACAAACGGTCCGTGAACGCCCTGCAGTGAGTAGTAGAAAGTGGGGGGGTCGGGGTAGCCGCCCGCGCCCGGCGTGAAGCGCACCACCACCGCGTTCACGCTGCTGTCGACCGCGTCGATCCGCGGCGCCGAACCCACGATCCACGGGCGACCGTCCACCGCGTTGGACAGTTCCGTGTTGCCTCCGTCATTTATTCCAAATATAACAACCGAATATATGCCTGCAGTGGTCACGTTGCCAATAATGAGAGGGGAAACCGTGGTGCCAGAGTTGACGAATGGCCCGGAGGCCCCGTTCAACGAGTAGTAATATGTGGGTGGATCCGGGTATCCGCCCATCCCCGCCGTGAACCGCACGACCAGCGACTGCAAACTGCTGTCTACGGTTTCGATGAAGGGGGGCGAGCCGACAATCCAGGGACGACCCGACACCGCATTCGAAGGTCCCGTGTTGCCGGCGGTGTAGGCAGCAAACAACGCCACGGAGTACTCGGCGGATGTTACCAAATTGCCAATCAAGAGAGGGGAAGCAGTGGCGTACGAGTTGACGAAGGGGCCTCCGGCCCCCGTCAGCGAATAATAATAGGTGGGTGGGCTCGGGTATCCGTTCGTGCTCTCGGCAAATACCACCTCCATTCCCTGCAACCGACTGTTCACTGCCGAAATGACCGGTGTGGAACCCACAATGAGTGGCTCCCCCCTTACTGTATTCGTGGAGAGCACGTTGCCTGCGTTGTTGACGGCCCGAAGCTGCACGTTGCACACCGTTGGGAAACGAAATCCAGTTATGGTGAGAGGGGAGGTGCTCTGTGCGGTCGACACGAAGGTGTTGCCCCCGTCAAGCGAATAGTCATAGGTGGCCGGGGGATAACCATTCGCCGAAAGGGTGAAGGATACAGTGATTTCGCCAGATGCACCCACGACATTGAGAATCGTAGGCGCCGTGCCAACCACCCATGGTTCGCCCGACACCGTGTTCGACACCAACGTGTTTCCTGCCGCATTGCTGGCCAAAAGAGCAATTGAATACACCGTTGCAGTCAACAAGTTTCCAATGATGATCGGCGAACTCGTGGAGGACGACTCCACGAATGGACCTGCCTCTCCATTCAGTGAATAGTAATAGGTAGGCGGATCGGGGTATCCGCCCGTTCCCGCTTGGAACTCCACCTGCAGACTGGTTGTCTGGCTGTTTACCGAAGTGATGGTCGGCGCGGTGCCCACGATCCACGGATTTCCCGGTACCACGTTCGATGGGACGGTGTTGCCCGCTGCATTGCGGCCACGGATCGCAATGTCGTACGTACCCGCCACAAGAAGGTTGCCAATAACGAGAGGCGACCCTGTAAACCCCGAGTCGACGAAGGGACCCACAGATCCCTGCAGCGAATAGTAGTACACGGGTGGATCGGGGTAGCCGCCCGTTCCTGGAGTGAATTCGACCACCACGCTGTTTTTCTGGCTGCGGATGCCGTCAATGGTTGGCGCCGTTCCGATGACCCACGGCGTTCCCGGCAGAACGTTGGACGGCGGCGTGTCGCCCGCCGCGTTGCGGCCAAGGATGGACACTGCATAGGTTGTTGCCGTTGTCAAATTACCGATTTCGAGAGGGGACGAGGTGTAGCCCGAATCCACGAAAGGACCCGCGGTTCCCTGCAAGGAATAGTAGTAGGTGGGGGGATCGGGGAATCCACCGGTGCCGGCCGTGAAGTAAACCACCAACCTCTCGAAACTGCTGTCAATCTGGGTCAATTGGGGAGAGGATCCCACGATCCACGGCTCGCCAGAAACGGAGGTGGAGACAGCTGTGTTGCCGGCCGCGTACTGTGCTTTCAGAGCGATGCTGTAGACCGTTGCTGTAGTGAGAGGAGAGATCGTCAAGGGCGAGGTCACGGTGTTGGCGTCGAGCCAGGGGCCGGAGGCCCCGAACAACGAGTAGTAGTACGTGGTCGGCTCCGGGTAGCCGCCCGTCGATGCAGTGAACGATACCACCACACTTTGGAAACTGCTGTCCACCCTCTCAATCGTTGGCGCGGAACCAATGATCCACGGTTCGCCGGACACCGTATTGGACACCGCGGTGTTTCCCGCAGCGTTCGACGCTTTCACAGAGAGGTAATAACGCGTCGGGGTGTTGAGTCCGTACAGCGAAATCGTGTTTCCCGTTTGGCCCGCATCGTAAAACGTGGTGGCGTTTCCCTGCATATCCATTGTGTCCAAGGAGTAGTAGTACGTGCTGGGATCGGGGTAGCCGTTGATGCCCTCTGTGACATGGATCGTCAAACTGTGGTATCCACTGGTGATGTGCGTGATGGTCGGTGCGGTCCCCACGAGCCATGGCCGTCCCGTGGCTGCCGTCGGCCCCGACACCGGCGACACGCCCGCCAAACTGACTGCCTTCAACCGGATAGAGTAGATACGGTTGGGCTCTGTGAGCTCACCGACAACAATTGGCGATTGGGTGGTGAGCGTTTGCTCGAACGTGTTGCCGTCGTCTAACGAATAGAGATACGACGAAGCATTGGGGTATCCGCCCGTTCCTGGCGCAAAGTTGATTTTCACGGACGCCACCGCACTGGATACGTCGTACACCGTCGGCGCCGACCCGATCACATAGGGATAGCCCACGGCCGGTGGAAAGGAGAGGTCCGAATTGCCCGCGATGTTGTGCGTCTGCAGTTGTATGTGGTACGTTCCCGCCACAGTGAGCCCCCGAATCGGCAGGTACGTCACATTGCCGCCCGTTGTGACGGACGCTTGCTCCGTGAACGTGTTCCCGCCGTCCAATGTGTAGTAATACGTGTCCGGCGCAGGGTTGCCCGGTTGGGTGGCGGTTGCGTCCGAAAACTGGACGTCGAATCCGTTGTACTGGCTGATGATGTTGTCGACGTGCGGAGCGCCCCATTTGACAAACGGCGTGCCCGTTCCCGGCGGATCGGAGGGATCTGTGACACCTGCTGCGTTCGTGGCTTTCAACCGCACCGAATACGGTTTTGCGATCGTTAAATTTCCGATTTGGATCGGCGAACCAACGTTGCCGAGGTCGGTGAAAGCGCCGCCGTCTATCGAGCAGCTGTAGCTGCTTGGCGCTGGAAAACCCCCCACGGGGGCATTGAAACTCACCGAGAGTCCGTTCACAATGGACGACACGTCGGTGATGACCGGCGGCTGCCCAATGACGTTGGGTGTGTTTGGATCGGACACTGCCGGTTGTGTGTTACCTGCCGCGTTGCTCGACACCAAGTACACCGTCACTGCATTCGAGGACGTGAGACCCGTGATCGTGATGGGCGAGGATACGCCGTTGGCCTCCTCGTACGTTGCACCGAAATCCAGGGAGTAGTAGTACCGGTCGGGTAGCACGGGGTAGCCGTTGTTGACGGGCGTAAAATATATCGAGAGGCTCTGGTACCCGCTCACCACGCTGTTGATGACGGGTGGGTCGCCGACAATGTACGGCGTGGCCGACACCGTGTTGGACGGTGCGGTGTTTCCTGCCAAGTTTTGCGCTACCAGCGACACCGCGTAGGGCGTCGGGTAGTCCAACCCCGTGATAACGAACGACGGCGGCGCCGTAATCGCCGGAGCCGCATACCACGTGTTTGCGCCCGTTTCCAACGAATAAAAGTAATTGGTGATGGCCGGATACCCGCCGCTGCCGTCGGAAAAATACACTCGGAGGCTGTGCGATTGGCTGACGACGTTCGCGATGACCGGCGCGGAGCCCACGATCCACGGCGTCGCATTCAAGGTGTTCGACGCCGATGTGTTGCCAGCTTCGTTTTCCGCGATCACTGTCACCGTGTAGTTCGTAGCAGTAAACAGGTTCCCTATCGTCAAGACGTTGCCGGACACGTCGGTGGCGACCCGGTACACACCGTCACCCAAAGAATAATAGTAGCGGGAAGGAGAGGGATACCCGTTGCTGCTGTCGATGAACTGCACCACCAGGCGCTGCAACTGGCTCTGCACGTCGGTGAGCTGGACTGCCGTGCCCACCACCCACGGCCGACCGGCCACCGTGTTGGAAACCGCTGTGTTGCCCGCGTCGTTTTCAGCAAACATTGTGATGTGCGACACCGCGTTGACCATGAGGTTGCCCACGGTAAAGGCTTTGGTGCTGTAGAGACCGCTGCTCACGCCGGTGGCTTGCACAAATGGACCGCCCTCTCCACTCACGGAATAGTAATAGGTGTTTGGTGCTGGGTAGCCCCCGCTTCCGTCGGTAAAGGATACCACCAACGAGTTGACTCCGCTGGTCACCGCGGCCACCGTCGGGGCGCTGCCCACGATCCACGGGGTCGCCAGCACCGTGGTGGACACCTCGGTGTTACCTGCGTCGTTTTGTGCAAGGAGGCACACGTTGGCCTGCACCGCCTCGGTGAGGCCCGCAATGGTGATGGGCGGAGCGGTCTCGGACGCCAAGGTGAAGGTGGCGCCGCCGTCAACCGAATAGTAAAACGTGGTGGGGGTTGGGTAGGCGTTGGCGGGGGGAGCGAAGTCGACGCGCAGGCTCTGCAGTTGGCTGGTGACGGCGGTAATTGTGGGCGCAGTGCCGGTTAAGAACGGAATGCCCTGCAAATAATTCGAAGGCGCGGTCACGCCCGCCAAATTCAAGGCTTTGATGGCAATGTTCGAATATACCGCGGTGGTCAAGCCCGTGATATAGAGAGGGGACGCCGCTTCCGCCGCCGTAGCGAAGGAGGCGCCGTCGTTGAGTGTGTAGAGTTACGCCGAGGGCAACGGGTTGCCGCCGGACCCGTCCACGAAAAAGACGGACACTCCGCCTTTCACGCTGCCGACGTTGCTCAGCACCGGTGGATCGCCCACCACGAACGGTTGCCCCTGGATTTCGTTGGATTCCGGCGAAAATCCCGCCGCGTTATACGCCTTCAACTTGACCATGTAGCTGGGGGCGGTTAGCCCTGTGATCCATACCGGCGACGCCACGTTGGCCGACATCGTGTAGGCGCCCCCGTTCAACGAGTAGTAGTACGTCGGGGCCGGGTAGCCGTTTGTGGCCGCCGCGAAGTTCACCACCAGTGCATTCACCCGGCTTTCAGCGCTCGTGAGTGTGGGGGCGCCGTATGCGATGAAGGGCTGGCCCGACACCGACACCAACGACGCCGCGGTAACCCCCACTGTATTTACCGCTTTCACCGACACGTAGTAGATTCCTGCAGTGTTCAAATCGGAAATTGTAAACGTCGTCGCGTGGTCGGACGTGTCCGTGTACGTGCTGAAGGCGTCCGTGCTCCAACGGTAGAACGATGGCGGTGGATTCATGTCGCTGGCCGGGGTCACGTTTACCGTGAGTCCGTAAGCAACGCTTTTTACGTTGGCGATAACCGGCGGCGACCCCACCACATACGGAGAGGCGGACAAGGTCGACGAAGCCGCCGACAGCCACAATTGGTTGTTGCAAAGGTCGTAGGCCGCCGTTTTGATCGATACCGTGTGCGCCGGAAACGCTGTCAACACATTCGGAATCACAAACACAGACGCCGTTCCATTTGTCGACGGCAGGTACGGACCGCTGTCGATGGAATACATAAAATGTGTGAAGGGCGGATTGCCGGCAACGTTGGGGCTGGTGGCCGGCACCGCGGAGACCACCAAGCTTTGAAAACTGCTGTCCAGTTGTGCCAGAAACGGCTTGTCCGCCGCGAAATAGGGCGTCGCCGTCGCGTTTGCCGAAGGCGACTTCCAGATGCCCGCGTTGATGGCACGCAGATACACCGTATAGGGTCTTCCCTCCAGACCGCTCAATGTAAAGGAGTTGTTGCTCACGGCGACGTTGGCGAAACTGGCGTCCGTGTCCGTGTATGCGTACTGGTAATGCGTGGGTCCGGGCACGCCGTCGGCGGACGGCGCAAACTGCACCAGCAAACTGTTGAGTCCGCTGCTGATCGACTGAATGGACGGCGCCGAGCCGGCGTGGTACGGCGTCAGCGAAGGCGACACGTTCGCGCTTGTGGACCACACGTTGCCGCCGATGGCCTTCACATACAGGTTGTACGCCTGAGTGATCGGCGCCGACAACGTCGTCGTCAGTGCGGGCGCCACCAGGTTGCCGACCACCACCGTGAACTCGCTGTCGTACGAGAGCAGGTAATTGGACACGTTCGGGTAGCCCCCCGTGGAGGCATTCAGCGTTACGGTGAACGCATCCACCCCCAGCCCAATGTTCTGGAATGTGGGCACGCTGCCCACTATGTACGGCTGCCCCGACGCCACCGCCACGTTCGACGTCCACACCGTGGTGGCGGTGCCGGCGACGTTGCCGTAGGCCCTCAAATAAATCGTGCGGACTCCCTTCGCATCAAAACCGCCGATCACGATGGGCGACGTCGTGCCCGTGTAAATGAAGTTGCCGGCCGCGCTGCTGTCAACCGCGCACACGTAGGCAGTCGTCGGCGGGTTGCCTTCCACGGGGGGCGCGTTGAACTGCACCAACAGTGAGTTGATGCTGCTGTCCACACTGCTGATGCTGGCGTTGCCGGAAGGGGGGAAATAATAGGGGGACGCAACCACCGTTGGGGACGGGTCCGACAACCACGCCGACACGTTGCCGGTTTTGGCGGTCACTGTCGCGCTCTGGCTCGGCAGGTTGGTCAGGGTCAGCGTTGCGAGCGTCGTGGTTGCGTAGGCGCCGTCGTTCAGGGAGTAGTAGTAGAGGTTCGGCAGCGGATTGCCCGGCACGGGGGTTGTGAAGGTCAGCTGCAGCGCATTGAGAGGCGTTACCAACGGCGCGGCACTTACGAGGACGTTGCCGGCGTACCAGGGAGTGGCCAACAATGCAGTCGTAGTGTTTGACATCCACACGTTGCCGCTGGATGCTTGTGCATACAACGTGTAGGTAGTGCCAGCAGCCAAGTTGTTGACGGTCGTGGAGAGGGTGGGCGCGGTCAAATTTGCCGCAAAATTCGTAAAGGATGCATCGTAGGCAATCGCATAATTGGTTACGTCGGGGTATCCATTGGAGGACTTCGTAAGTGTAACCGTTAATGCGTTCAATCCTGGCGTTGCACTCACGATATTGGGTGCACTTCCTGCCAAGGACACCACAAAATAAAACACGTTTGAATTGGGGGAATCGTAACTGGTCGAGCCCGAAACCGCATTGGCTTT
>JACCEB010629515.1_pt1 | contig 11146 bp, 8 predicted proteins | sample 7454761 | NCBI WGS metagenome assembly JACCEB01 (sample SAMN15323454, study PRJNA562643) | freshwater metagenome | isolation source: river surface water | place: USA:Blue River Watershed | collected 2017-08-18 | reverse complement strand
TTTAATACATATGTGACATTATTTGAATTATTCATTCTTATTTTTGTTGATACTAAACGAACGCGAACCATCTATTCTTTAATTATACATTAGAAAAGTTATTTTTATTCTTAAAAATTAGATTTTTTTTATAAATATAAAAAAAACACAAAAAATAGAAGATGAATAATCAATTTATTCAAGAACCTATTATTATTAATTTACAATCTATACCCAACAACACCGTTTATGAATTAACCGTTTTTAAATTCGACCGTCTTTATTTAAAAGCTATTGGTGCTGACTCTTACCAATGGATACCCATACCCTTAACTCCCTATTTAGCTATTGATTGTTATCCTTATTCTCTTTCTAGTGAATTAAAATTTGTACCACAACGCGAATTTAGTTATAAACTTATTGGTACAACTAGTACTGATACTTATACTATTATGATTAAAATTATATTAACAGAAAAACCAAATACTGTTTTAGATACTGATCTAATACCAGTTTATCTTTATGACGCTGTTTTACAAAAAAATCAAAAAAGAATTATACAACTTTTAAGAAAGAATAATAAATTATTAAATTATTTAACAGAGTTTTATAATGTGACTTTACAAAATTCAATTAAATATATCTTCCAAGCTAAACAAGGCCGCGGTTATAGAGTACCTTGGATAACTAAATATCAAATTTATTATGAACAAAAAGATTTAATATTATCTTATCAACAACAATATTCTTTTATGCAATATTTACAATTAAATAATCATAAATCAAATATAGCTTTAAATGGATCTTACTTTTTGTATTTAATGAATGTTATACAATATAATTTTGTTTTACCTTCTTGTCAGAATCCAAAAAATTATTATAAACCTTAAGTATAATTTTTGTTTTTTTAATAATATTTTATTATTAGATGATATATTATGAATGTATACCAAAATTATCAAAATTGTCCTATTTGTAAACATTTAATACCTCGTGTTTATATACAAGTTCATTATAAACAATGTAAAGATAAATATGATGAATATTTAATACGCGAAGAAATTAAAAAACAAAATTCAACTATGTACCGTTATGAAATACTCAAAAAACAAATTCAAGAAAAAGAACAATTCTTAAAAAATTTACAATCCCAATCACCTCCCCAACAAACACCACCTACAACAACTTCTAATAATCACTTTGGACCCTATTCTCAACAAAAACTTAATCATAAAACTTATCAAAATACCATATCTGCTTCTTCTAAAGAAAATAATCAAAAAATCGTTGATTCTATTATTTATAAACCCCAATCTTCACCCTTCTATTCTAACTATTCTTCTAAAGAACTACCCCCAACTAATGAACCATCCGAATCTGAATCTGAAATTAAAAAAGAAGAAGATAATGATAATGAAAAAAAAGCTATGACTGTTCATACTTATAAAGCACCACAAATATCCATTTTTCATGAACGCGTTATTGTTCATTTTTTTAAATTATACGAAAAACTATTTTATGATTATGTTAAAGATAAAGCTATCGCTTTAGTTGGACCCGCTGAATCTATTCTTGGAACTAAAAAAGGTCATATTATCGACAATTTTGATGTTGTTGTTCGTTTAAATAAATCTATACCCATACCATCCGAACTTTATCCTGATGTTGGTACTCGTACTGATATTCTTTATAACTCTTTAAATACTAGTGACTTCCCCGGTGAAAATAAATTATCACCAACTTTACATAAAAGATGTGGTGTTAAATTCGTTTGTTCATCTTATCCCTTTAATAATTCTATTTTTCATAATGATATTCTCCATTATATACAAAAATATAAATTCGAACTCCCTTTCAAAGTTATGGATGATCTCCGTTTTCAACGTTTTGAATCTTATCTTGGTACTCGACCTTATACCGGAACTTGTGCTATTATGGATCTTCTATCCTTCCCCATTAAATACCTTTATATCACCGGACTTGACTTTTATCATTCTAAATATTATCAACAATATAGACAAATATCTAAAGGACAACTTAAACATACTCGCAATAGTAATATACATAATGCTAAACCACAATTATATTATTTACAACATATGACTTTAATTGATGATCGTATTATATTAGATTCATTTTTAAATAAATTATTATTTGAAGAATACGAAAAAACATATCGCAATCTTAAAAATATCAAATTATCCCATATTTATGGTTTTCAAACCGATTCTTGTAAAAATTATTTTGAATCTCGCGATTTTGTTATCACTTATACTCGTGAATATAGATTAGATATTGATCAAGAAGGTAAAAATATGATTGTTATCACTTCTAATCGCGGTTTTACACCCAATGACAAACAATATCAATTTTTAATTAGTCAACATTTTAAAGAACTTAAAGAACTTAGTAAAACTAACCCTAATTCACACTATTTAGGTAACTTCTATTTTACTAACCAAAATCTTAAAGAAATACCATCTTTCTATTTACACAACAAATATCTTATTGAAATTAAAAATATACTTATGCGCGTTCATATTCATAACCCCTCTCTCCAACTTTTACTTCTTTTAAGTATTATTATTTTCTTTCCTGATCAACACATTTTTACTGAAAATGATATTAAAAATATATCAAGTACTCAAGAAGAATTAAAATTCATTAACTATCTTAAACGCCGCAAAGTTTTACATATTATCAAAAATAACTAATCTTTTTTCTCTCACAATTTTAGAATAATGAATTTTAAAATTTTTAATGTTCAAATCCAACTTAAAGAAATTATGACAATTATGGCCGTTTTATTTTTTACATTAATTATGAATTATGTTGATGTATCACCTGCTTTAACTCAATATGTTAAACATAACCGTTATGTACAATTATTATCCGTTTTTGTTGTATCACTCTTTTTAATCATATCCTATCATAGTACTTTTGAAATTAGTTTGAATTTTGTATTAAATGCTTTAATTGTAACTGTTTTATTTGGTTTTATCACAAAACCAAGAGCTGATCTTACTAAAACTGTTGAAAAAATAGAAGACAAAGTTGAAACTAAAATATATGATATTAAAAATCATTATGAAATCAAACACTTTAAATCTAATCTTGCCTAAAAAAATATATGAAAATTAGTTAGAGTATATATTTATAATGCAACATACAAATTCAGATAATAATAACGATTTATGTAGTAAAAAAGAATATAATGAAATATGTACATTTATGGAAATTATTCATTATTTAGATATTGATGATGAAATTATAAATGAAAATAATTTTACAAGCAATAATAAATTAAAAAATAAAAAAAATAATTTTATCAAAAATGGTGATGGTTTATTAAAAAGTTTATCAAATTATTTTAAAGAAAAACAAATAAAATACCAATGGATAAAAGAAAATAATAAAAGTATTAATAATGATTCTATAAAAAAATTTAAAAATATAAAACCAGATGATTATATCATATTTTTTTTACCAAATGGTATTAATGATTTTAAAGATTATATTGAAATAAACGATCTTGAATTAAATATATTTTTAGAAGTCAGACAAAATAATAATTTATATAGTATTGAATATTTTGGTGATTATAGTAATAATAATAATGAAAATAGTCCACAAAATGATAATGATAATGGTGAAGATGGAGACAATCAACATTATGGAAATGACAATGATGGAGAAGGAACATATAATAATCAAAACGGTGGTTTTGAAGAAGATAAAACTGTTTTAATAATTTATAAAGTAAGTGAAATTGAAGAGAATGAAAACAATATTAATAATTCTAAAATAAATCAAAAAGAAAAAGAAAAAAAGAAAAAAGAAAAATCAAATAACAAAAATGAAGGAAAAGAAAAAAAATCTAAAAATCGTATCACTAAAACATCCGATGTCAAATACTCCGCTTTAAACACATTTACCATTGATAACCAATTCACTAAAACATCCAAAAAAGATAAAAAAAATAAAAAAAATAAATCTTCTAAAGACTCTAAAAACTTATCACTTAATATCGAATCCAAAAATCAAATATCAAAATCTAATAATAAACAAACTATTAAAAATGAATCCAATATAAAAAAACAGAATAAAAAAGAGAAGAAGAAGTTAACGATAAGGGAGAAAGAGTTATATTTTGTTGGTTTGTTGGAGTATTTAGTTGTAAATAATTTTAAAGACATGCATACATTTATAATCCCTAATTATTCAGGTGATCAAAAGAAGATTAATTCATTTAAGTATCATATATCTAAATCATATCATGATAAGAAGTCAAAGGTATATTTAAAGAAGATATTATATAATGTCTTTTTAAAAGTATTCAGTGATTTTAAAAAAGATAATGCAAAAGAAAAAGCAAAGTGGACATTAGAATTATTTATGAATATTCATTTAAAAAAATCTATTAAAAACTCCCCTAATGAAATTGAATTTAAAAATAACTTTGTTCAATATATATCTAAACGTTCATTTAGAAATAATTTTTTTAAAAAATGTATTGAAGTATTTGTAAAAGAGATAGTTGATGAAGAGAAGAAAGAGAAACATAAACCTAAAAAACATAAGAATCCCCAACAACCCAAACCAAAAAATACAAATCAAAAACAACAATTAAAAATTAATATTAAAAATGAATTGAATTTATCCGAATAAAAAATCCATAGCACTTCTTGGTGGTTTTGGTGTTAATGTTCTTTTAATACTCCTTTTTACGGGTTCAACTTTTGATACATCTTCTTTTTTCTCTTCTATTATAATATTATTTTCAATACTATTATCTTCATTTATCTTTTTTGATTTTCGTGTTTTCTTCTTCTCTTTCCCAAAATCCGGATCATTAATCATATCTCTTTCTTCATCCGTCATTCTAAATAAATATGTTAATATCTTTTTTGCCGTTATATCACCCATTCTTTTCTGTGATGTACCGTGTTTTATATCACTCAATATTTTTATCATATTTATCCAATTATTTTCTCCCCTTTCTCTTATTTGTATCAACATATTCTCTAATGTACCATATTCTTCATATAATATATCTGCTATTGATGTTGATATATTCGGTATTATTGATAATATCGATTTAAATGCAACTTTTGTTGTCAAATTATCCTTTTTTATTGATTTGAAAACTCTGTATTCTTCCGTCTTCTCTTCTGAATTCTCCTTTAATTCATCTATATACTTTGGTATCTTTTCTATTATATTCTTTATTAATTGTACTGTATCTATAACTCCCTTTGTCTCATATATCATTATACGATCTCTTATAACTGTATTTATATATACACCCTTTAATACCGATTCTCCCAATGAAAAATTATTCTTATCATTCTCACTCCCTTCTAATACATATATCTTTCTGCAATTCTTTGATATAGCATGTAATAATCTTTGCTTTTGTTCTTTATACCTTCCATCCTTTATTGATGCTGATAAATCACTATATGTCTTCCTTTCTAAAATTATATATACTTCACCCGATTCTTTATCCCTGATTTGTATATCACCTATATCCAAATTTTCTGTATTTATTATTAATTCATTCTCATTTTGAATTATATATTCTATTATATCTCGCTCTCTATTATCTATATATATGTCTATCATCTTGATTTAATTATATGTGTCTATTTAATTATTAATATTTTTTTAAATTGAAAAAAAAATTGATTTTAAAAATTTTAAAAAAATAAATTTGGATATAAAATAAAATAAAGAATAAAAAAGAGACAATGGAGTCATATCAACAAACAACAACAAATCAACAACATAGAGTATTATATCCGGTATATAATGAGAACAATGTATTATTAACACGGGATGATTTAAAGAAGATATTAAAGAAGGGTGGAATAAAGAGGGATATACAGAATTTAGAGATTTTTCAGGAGGCTTTTGTCCATCAATCATATTGTAATAAAACGGATTTTATAAAATATGAGAAGTTTTATGGTAGATTAACACCATATGATGAATCAAGTGGTATTTTACCTTTACAAAACAAGTCATGTGAAAGATTGGAATGGTTAGGAGATGGTATTTTACAATCGGTTATAGCAAATTATTTATATAAAAGATATGATGATCAACAGGAGGGTTTTTTAACAATATTAAGAAGTAAATTAGTAAATACTGATACATTATCAAGATTAGCACATTATTTAAATTTGGATAGATATATAATAATGTCAAAACACAAAGAGATAGAGGAGAATGGTAGAACAGATAAGGAGATATTAGAAGATTCATTTGAAGCATTAATAGGATCAATGTCAATAGAATTTGGAGCGGAGGATGAAGTGGAAGGTTATAAAATGTGTCGTAAATTTATAATAAAATTATATGAAGATAATATAGATTTTAGTAATTTAATATTAAAGGATGAGAATTATAAAGATCAGTTGATGAGATATTTTCATAGAATATATGAGGGTCTTACATCACCACCATATTCACCTAAATATGATGTTGTAAAAACAGAAATAACTGAAAATGATAATGGTTCAACAGTTAAAAAATATTATATAGCTGTTAAGAATTATGAGGGTATAGTTATAGGAGAGGGTGTATCTTTTAATAAAAAAGATGCTGAAGTTAAAGCGGCAAAAGCTGGTCTTCAATATTATGGTATTATGGATGGTTTTTAATTAATCATCTTTTTTCTTTTTTACATTTTCAAATCAAATATATTTATACAAAAATAAATATATTATTAAATTAAAATATTTTTAGTCACTTTTATTAATTAAATTTTTTAATTTTACCATCTTTTAATTCATATACTTTATCATAAATATTTAAATTAGATCTATCATGAGTTATGACAACAACAGTTTTATTTGATCCAATTTTATCAATAAAATTATAAATATATTTTTTATGATAATCATCAATAGCAGCAGTTGGTTCATCAAGTATCATTATCTTTGATTTATTTAAAAACTCTCTTAATAATATAATAGTTTGACGTTGACCACCTGATAAATTGTTACCTTGAACACCACATTGTGTTGTATAATCATTATTTATATTTTTAAATATATCTTTTAATCCAAATTCATCTATTTTATTATCAATAATATTATCAGTTAATTCACTATTTGAATATCTTATATTTTCATAAATTGTATCTTGGAAAAGTTTTGTATTTTGATTTACATAAGATATCTGTTTTCTTAAATTATTTGTATCACAGTTTTGTATATCGATATCATCCACCATTATTATACCATTATTTGGTTTATAAAATTTTAATAATAATTTTAATAAAGTTGATTTACCTGATCCAGATGATCCTAATATACATATCTTTGTTCGTGGTTCTATTGTTAATTTTATATTATTTAATATCTTATAAGATGTTGTATTATATCCAAAACTTACATCCCTGAATTCTATTTTACCTCTTCTTATCTCTAACATATCTCCTCTTGTCTCCTCACGATCTAATAATGTTATCTTCTCTAAAAATTTATCCGTCTCATTTATTATACCCATTCTTAATATTAAATGTGGTGTTTGATATGATATTCTTGATACATGATTTATTACATATAAAAATGTTATAAATAATGCTATAAATATTGTTGATGTTATCTCATTCTTTAAAAACAAATATACATTTAACAAATTCATTGAGATAAATATTATTATATTAAATACAAATCCTATCATCTTCAAATTATTTGTACATAACATCTGATCTGCATAAAATGCACCATATTCATTATGTTCTTTTTGTGATTTTTTCATCTCTTTATACATATTACCCGATGTATATACTGTTGCTAAATTTGAAAACTTATCTTGAAAATTCTCCATTAGTATTTTGAATTTTTGATATCTTTCATTCGATAATATTGTACAACTATTTAATTTATAATAATAAAATATCGCAAAAGGTATAAATAAACCTATAAATAATGCACCTATTTTCCAATTAATTGTAAAAAAATATATTGTCATAACTAATATTATTAATAAACGTGGTAAGATATTTTCAAAGAATAAATTTATAAAATCAATAAAATTACCTGGTATTGTTGATAATTCAGTTGATACTTTACCTAATTCTAAATCTTGATAATTATTCTCATATCTATAATATAAATTATTAATTATATAATCTCTAAATAATACCCAAATATCAGGTGTTATCTTTGAATCCATCCATCCAACTATATAAAATGTTGTTTGTATAACAACCCATGTTAATGTTATATATATTAAACTTCTATATATTGTATTAATTTTTGTTTTAGAAAAATTAGTAAATAAATTAGCAGATAATCTTGGTAAAAATAATGATTCCAAAGAATATGCAAATACATAAAGGATTAAATAAGAAAAAATTAAAAGTTTATTTTTATTTATATAATCAAAAAATAAGTTATAAGATATCATGATCTTCTCTATTTATGTATGTTATTTTTATTTTTATTTTTTATATATTCTATTTTAGAATATATTATGACAACTAACACTTTATTAAGTCTTTTTAATTATGACTATTTTAAACATTTTTTAGAATCAAATGACAATATTTATTTAATTAATAATAAAATTATTGAAGATGAATTTGAAAAAATAAAAGAAGAACGTACTCAAATTAATGTTTTCCTAAAAAAACATACAACTGTATCTAAACCACTCAATTCTATTCAACCATCTGTATTACCCTTTATTTCTTGGTCCCAAATTAATTTATGTTTTGACTCCCTTTTAAATGAAAATTTAAAATATGATACTTTTTTTGATATTCAACTTATTATTGGTGTTCGAACAGGTGGTCACTTTATTGGACACTTTTTTCACCATTTTATTAAAAATAAATTAAATAAAAATATCTTTATAACTTCATGTTCAACTCAACGAAAATTTAAAGATCAAACATCTCAAGATGATTCTATTATTTTTGATGATCCCATTTATTTACAACAAATTTTAGATGTTATTGAAGACAAAAAAATACTTATTATTGATGATGTTGTAAGAGAAGGTAATACCATGATTAATATTATTAAAAGATTAGAAGATTTAAATATAAAAAAAGAAAATATTCTTACATTCTCAATGTTTGATTCACCTTTATATAGAACCAATTATAGTTTATCATGTTTTTATAATTCTGAATTTGTACGCATTTTCTGTGCACCCTGGGGGTTTGATACTTAAAAAAATAAATTTACAAAATAATTAAATAAATAAAATATGGATAAAAGATAGAGATGGAAACAGAAAATAAAAAAGAAAATGTACCAGAAGTTAGAAAAATTAGACCCTTTCGAAGGAAAAAGAAAGTTGAAAATCAACCTGTTATGAATCAATCTGTTATGAACCAACCTGTTAATAACCAAATGTTAAATAAAAAGAATAATAATATGATTTTAACAAATGAAGAGATTTTGTCAAATAAAATGAATCAAGTACTTAATACACCACCTATTGAACCACTTCATTGGGTTTTACCTAATAAAAAAGAATTTCCACAATGGGTCACTCAAACGTTTATTAAATATCGTGCTAATGGTTCAAAAACACCAAAGACACAATCTGGTAAATTTTCACCTTTTAAATATCAACAAATGTTACGTGATTATTTACAAAATTCATCACCTTATCGCGGTGTTTTATTATATCATCAATTAGGTGCTGGTAAAACTTTATCTTCAATTTTTATAGCTGAAAATCTCCGTACTGAAAGAAATATAATTGTTATGTTACCTGCATCATTAAAACCAAACTTTTTAAAGGAGTTATTTAAAATAAGACCAGAGTATGCAATTGATCAAAAGAAGAAGAAAAAATGGGAAGAAAAGTATACATTTGTATCTTATAATGCTTCTAATACTGTTGAACAATTAGAAAGATTAGGTTCTTTAGATAATAAAGTTATTATAATAGATGAAGTACATAATTTAATATCTCGTATTATAGGTGGTTTAGAAGAGACCCGTGATACACCAGGTCGTCGTATTTATGATATGTTAATGAATGCACAAAATACAAAAATAATTGGTTTGAGTGGTACACCTATTGTTAATGATCCATTTGAATTAGCAGTTTTATCTAATATTTTAAGAGGTAAAATCCAAATAACTAATTTTGTTATTAAATCAGTTAGTGACAGATATGGTGATAATTGGGATTTAACTGAAGTTGAAACTCAATTAGCTGAACTTCCCTTTATTGATTATTTTGAAATTAACAAAATTAATAAATCAATCTCTTTCCATATCACTATTAAAGATTATACTAGTCAATTTAGAGATGTTGTTGATTCTATTATTAATCTCCTTTTAAGTTTAGAAATTGAAGTGCGTTTATTAAATGTTGATAATTATCCTCTTTTCCCTGTTGAAGATGGTGGTGAACGATTTAGAAATTATTTTATAATTGAAGATCAAGAAAAAGGTGATCATTTAAAAGATACTATGAAAAATATATTTAAAAATAGAATTTTAGGTTTAATCTCTTTCTATCGTCCTTTAACAACTGATTATCCAACTGTAAATTATAGAGATCTTTATAGAATAAATATGAGTGATTATCAATCTCAGATTTATGAGATTTTGCGTGACAAAGAACGTCGTATGGGTAGATCAACTGATAAAGGTAAAAAGGGTAAAAAGAAAGTTAAAAGTACTTTCCGTGTCTTTTCAAGATTATCTTCTAATTTTGTTTTTCCAGAAGAGATACCAAGACCTTATCCTAATCCAAGTTTTATTATATCACTTAAAAAAACTAAAAACAAAGAGTCAGTTGAAATGTTAGAACTTGTATCCAAAGAAGTTGAAGATATTGTTGAAAACGGTACCAAAAATCAATCCCAAGATTATAAAAATAGAGTCGCTAAAGCTATTAATGATCTTGTTGATGCCGGTGAAGTTTTCTTAAGACCTGGTCCTGATGGTCTTGATAAATATTCACCCAAAATGAGAATGATTCTTTTAAATATTCAACAAAGTCCCGGTTTGGTTTTTGTTTATTCTAACTTTAGAACTCTTGAAGGTGTTGAAATATTTACTAAAATATTAGACTTTAATGGATTTGCCCGTTTTGGTACACCTAATGTCTTACCTAAATATACTATTTACTCCGGTACTGAAGATGAAGAACAAAAAAAGAATATTCTTAACATGTTCACTAG
>JACCEB010315415.1_pt1 | contig 11147 bp, 7 predicted proteins | sample 7454761 | NCBI WGS metagenome assembly JACCEB01 (sample SAMN15323454, study PRJNA562643) | freshwater metagenome | isolation source: river surface water | place: USA:Blue River Watershed | collected 2017-08-18 | reverse complement strand
TAATGAGCGAAGATAATTTAACTGCGTCAGAGAAACAACTCTCTGACGCAGTTGATGAAGCATTAAACGAAACCACCACCGAAATTGATGAGGTTGCAACTCTAACCTCAGACCTTCAGCGCCTACAGGCTGAGTATGCAAATTATCGAAAGCGTGTAGACCGCGATCGACAGTTAACATCAGAGCTTGCTTTTGCTGCAGTTTTAGCTGAACTACTTCCAGTGTTAGATGATTTAGAAAGAGCTGGCGAACACGGTGAGTTAACCGGTGGGTTTAAGGCAGTTTCAGATCGCATAAATACAATTGTTGAAAAATTAGGTTTAAGCAAGTTTGCCGATGCACCAGTTCCATTTAATCCAGAGATCCATGAAGCACTCACCCATGAAACTTCATCTGAGGTAACTCAACCTACTGCAACAAAAATTTTGCAACCAGGCTATAAGTTTAAAGAGCGAGTAATTAGAGCTGCTCGGGTTGCAGTAACCGAACCTCAAGTAAGCAACTAATAGCTAAAAACTCATGGCTGCTAAGGATTTATATGAAAAGGATTATTACCAAATCCTAGGTGTTGCCAAAAACGCTGATGCCGCGGTGATTAAAAAACAGTATCGAAAATTAGCTAGAGAACTTCACCCAGACAAAACTAAAGGCGATAAAAAATTAGAGGATCGCTTTAAGGCAGTTTCCGAAGCCTATGACATATTAAGTGATGACAAAAAGCGTCGCGAATATGATGAAGCAAGACAAGCGTTTAAATCAGGGCGAGTTCCACCTGGATTTTCACCCGGCGGACAAGGTTTTAACTCTGGAGACTTTGGTGATTTATTTGGACCGGGCGGAGATATCTTCTCAACTTTATTTGGCGGCGGCAGAAGCAAGCACGGATCTGATTTACAAACTGAAGCCTCAATTTCATTCAAAGATTCAATTTACGGTACTGAATTAAATTTAAGACTTTCACCACAAGGCTCTGCGCCAACAAATATAACAACAAGAGTGCCGGCTGGAATTAAGGATGGTGCAAAGATAAAAATTAAAGGGCGTGGCGCCCCAGGTGCAGCTGGCCCCGGAGATTTATATGTGATTGTGCATGTAACGCCTCATCCAGTATTTTCTAGAAAAGATGAGAATATTCACCTAACTTTGCCAATTACTTTTGCAGAGGCAACACTGGGTGCTGACATTTCAGTTCCAACTTTAGATGGCGATGAAGTAACAGTTCGCATTGCACCTGGGACACCATCGGGTAGGACGCTAAGAATTAAAGGCAGAGGTATTAAGAAAGGTTCCACCTCAGGTGATTTACTTGTAACTATTGATGTAAGAATTCCACAACGCGTGGATGGGCAAGCAAAGAAAGCTATTGAAGATTTTGCAAAAGCAACTTCAGATTTTAATCCAAGAGCCGAGTTAACTAGTAAGGCTAAATTATGAGTAATGAAAATCAAATCCCTGAAGATGAAGCAGTTTATGTAATCTCTGTCGCTTCTAAATTATCTGGATTACACCCACAAACCCTTAGGCAATACGACAGGTTGGGATTAGTTTCACCGGGTAGAACAATTGGAAAAAATCGCCGTTATTCACTTATTGATATAGTGAAATTACGAAATGTTCAACGATTAGTTGGAGAGGGAATCAACCTTGCTGGTATTGCTCGAATTATTGAGTTGGAAGAAGCGGTAGCAAATATGGCACTTGAGGTTGCTAAGTTACGAACTGAGGTAGATGCATTACTTGAGGCCAATCCACCAAAAGCTCTAGTGAAAAGAGATAATCAAACAATTGTTGTTTATCCAAATAATTAAGCAAAGATAGATAGGCTAAGCGCATGTCAATTAAAGAAAAGTTAAAAGAAGAGATTTTAAAAAAAGCAGTTGTCCACGGAAAAGTAACTTTATCCTCAGGTAAAGAGGCTGATTACTATGTTGATTTACGCAGAGTAACTTTAGATTCCACAGCCGCCCCACTAGTTGGCGAGGTTATGTTGGAGCTAACTAAAGATTTAGATTATGAAGCAGTTGGTGGCCTAACCCTTGGTGCAGATCCAGTTGCAACTGCAATGATGCATGTTGCAGCTAGCAAGGGCCGCAAGTTAGATTCTTTTGTAGTTCGAAAAGCAGAAAAAGCTCATGGCTTACAACGGAGAATTGAAGGCCCCGATGTTAAAGGTAAAAAGGTTTTAGCTGTTGAAGATACCTCTACCACTGGTGGATCGGTATTAACCGCAGTTGAGGCATTAAAAGAGGCTGGTGCAGTAGTTGTTGCAGTTGCAGTAATTGTTGAACGCGGTGCTGCTGCAAAAGTAAAAGAAGCAAAACTTGAGTATCGCGCCGTTTACCAATTAGCAGATTTAGGTTTATAACTAACTTTTTTGTTTTCTTTCTTTATAAATATTATTAAGTAATGGCAAAAGTGTTATTAAAACTATTACTCCTATAATTGGGTAGAGGTATCTGTTAACCGAACCTTCAATTAAATCCCCTAACAAGTAACCAATTCCAATTGCTATCTGAGTCCAAATAATTGCACCGATTGCATTCCACGTTGAAAACAATTTACGTTCTAACTTAACTACCCCGCAAACTGGATTGATTAAAGTTCTCGCAAATGGAATAAACCGTCCAAAAATTAGCGCCTTACGTGGTCCGTATCTAATCAGCCATCTTTCAGTAGTCTCTACCATTTTCATATTAAAGAATCTGGAGTTTGGTCGCTCAAAAAATTTTCTTCCATATTTCTTGCCAAACCAATACCCAACTTCACCACCAGCAATTGCAGCGACTGGCGCTAACGTAAAAAGAAGTGGAGCAGATAACTTAGCTTCACCTAAAATTTGTGCACCAGAGCCAGAGGCGGCGATTCCAGCTAGAAATACAACTTCACCTCCAGGGAAAACTAAACCAATTAATAACCCAGTTTCCATAAAAATAATGCCAAGCACTCCAATTAATCCAAGAGTGGAGACCACTGAATTCGCATCAATTAAGTTCATCTTGGGGGTCAGGGTATCTGGCTTGACCTGCTAAATTGAGCGTAATTTATCCACGGCATACCTCTTTATTTGTAAAAAAGGTCATAGGTGTGCGTAAACTCGCCCGTCTACAGTTAAGTGCTCAGAGTTGAGCCCGACCCAAGGAGTGTTAATTGAATCTTGTCCAAGTAACTGGAAATAACCTCACATATGTTTATGTAATTCTAGGAATCTCGTTATTAGCTTTAGCTATAGCACTTGCCTTAAGAGCACAGATCTTAGCGCAAGATGAGGGCACAGCTAAGATGAAAGAGATTGCGGCCGCGGTACAAATTGGAGCTGCTGCTTATTTATCAAGACAATTTAGAACACTTTCAGTTTTTGTGGCAATTGTTTTTGTTCTCCTATTTGCTCTACCAGGAGATCTAGAAATCAGAATTGGTAGATCAATATTTTTCTTAGTCGGCGCAGGATTTTCAGCATTAGTAGGTTATAACGGAATGTGGTTAGCGGTAAGGGCAAATGTTCGTGTAGCAGAGGCTGCTCGTAAGAAATCAGCACAGCGCGCTGTTCAAATTGCATTTAGGACTGGTGGCGTAGTTGGCATGACCACCGTTGGCCTTGGGTTATTAGGTGCATCATTAGTGGTAATTATTTATAAAGAAAACGCACCAACTGTTTTAGAGGGTTTTGGTTTTGGTGCTGCAATGCTAGCGATGTTTATGCGAGTAGGCGGCGGTATATTTACCAAAGCTGCTGACGTTGGTGCAGATCTAGTTGGTAAGGTTGAAAAAGGAATTCCAGAGGATGATCCAAGAAATGCTGCAACCATTGCAGACAATGTTGGTGACAATGTTGGTGATTGTGCAGGAATGGCAGCAGATTTATTTGAGTCTTATGCAGTTACCTTAGTAGCAGCACTTATCTTAGGAAAAGCAGGCTTTGGTGATGCAGGTTTGGTTTATCCATTGATAGTGCCAGCGATCGGAATTATCACGGCAATTTTAGGAATTTTCTTAACTAAATTACGCACATCAGATAAAACGGCAATGGATGCTATTAATCGCTCGTTTTTTACTAGCGCAATTATTAGTGCTGTTTTAGTTGGATTTGCAACATTTACATATCTACCTAATTCATTAAAGAATATGACCGGATTAACTGTTGAAGCACAAGATGTAGATATTAATCCTAGAGTTCTAGCATTTGGCGCAGTATTAATTGGAATCGCGTTAGCTGCTGCAATACAAATTTTAACCGGGTTTTTTACTGAGGTAGGAAAGCGACCAGTAAATGATGTTGCTGCTTCATCTAAAACAGGTTCAGCAACCGTTATTTTGGCTGGTGTTTCAGTTGGTTTTGAATCAGCTGTTTACTCTGCCCTACTAATTGCATCTGCAGTATTTGGCGCATTTTTGTTAGGCGGTGGGTCAATTGTTCTATCACTATTTGCAGTTTCACTTGCTGGTACAGGTCTTCTAACAACAGTTGGTGTAATTGTTGCAATGGATACCTTTGGACCTATCTCTGATAATGCACAAGGTATTGCTGAAATGAGTGGAGATGTAAAGGGTGAAGGTGCAAAGATTCTTACCTCACTTGATGCCGTAGGTAATACAACCAAGGCAATCACTAAAGGAATTGCGATTGCAACAGCAGTGTTAGCAGCAACAGCTTTGTTTGGTGCATTTACCGATGCAATTAAAAACTCAGTACTTGAAAAGGGATTATTAGTTAAGGATCAAGTCCTTGAATTCCAAGGCGTATTAGATGTTGCAGATCCAAGAAACTTAGTCGGATTAATTATTGGCGCTGCAGTTGTCTTTATGTTCTCAGGTCTTGCAATTAATGCTGTATCAAGGGCTGCTGCAGCAGTAGTTGTTGAAGTACGGGCACAGTTTAAGAAGTACCCAGGAATTATGACTGGAAAAGTGAAACCAGATTACGGCCGGGTAGTAGATATTTGCACCCGAGATTCATTACGTGAACTTGCAACGCCAGGATTGCTTGCAGTTATGGCACCAATTGCAGTTGGTTTTGGTTTAGGTGTTGGCGCCCTTGGTGCATATCTTGCAGGAGCAATTGGTACTGGAACCTTAATGGCAGTTTTCCTATCAAACTCAGGTGGTGCATGGGATAACGCAAAGAAGATGGTTGAAGATGGAAAATTTGGCGGTAAGGGAAGTGAAGCCCATAAAGCAACTATTGTTGGAGATACTGTTGGTGATCCATTTAAAGACACGGCAGGTCCTGCGATAAATCCGCTAATTAAAGTAATGAATTTAGTTGGCTTACTAATTACGCCAGCAATTGTCGGCTTTACATTAGATGATAATGAGCAAATGAATTTAGTGATTGCACTTATTGCAACTGCGATAATTATTTTCGCACTCGTCCGTAATAGAAAACGTGCAACGGCAATCGCTTAACTATTTTCTCTTCCCTAATTAGATAAAGAAGGATTACTTTGGGCACCAAATTAGTTATAGTTGAATCGCCAGCTAAAGCGCGTAAAATTGGCTCATTTCTAGGGGATGAGTATGTAGTAGAGGCTTCAGTTGGCCATATTCGAGATCTGCCACAACGAGCTGCGGATATTCCAAAAGAGTATAAGAAAATTGCGTGGGCAAAAGAGGGTGTAAATATTGAAGAGGATTTTGCTCCACTTTATGTTATTAACCCAGATAAGAAAGCCAAAGTCGCTGAGTTAAAAGAGTTAATGAAAGATGCCGAGGAATTAATTCTGGCAACAGATGAAGACCGCGAAGGTGAAGCGATTGCGTGGCATTTAATAGAGGTACTACGCCCCAAAATTCCCGTTAGGCGAATGGTATTTCACGAGATTACAAAAGAAGCAATTCAAAAAGCTGCCAAAGAAACACGGGATTTAGATTATCGATTAGTAGATGCGCAAGAAACCCGTAGAGTACTGGATCGACTTTACGGTTACCGACTTTCACCTGTGCTCTGGAAGAAAGTTATGCCTAGAATTTCAGCAGGAAGAGTGCAATCTGTCGCAACTAGGTTAATTGTTGAGCGCGAACGTGAGCGTATGGCATTTATTTCGTCGGGTTGGTGGGACTTAAGCGCTCAATGCGAACCAGGTTTTAACGCCAGACTTTTATCACTAAATGGTAAACGAGTTGCAGCTACAAATGATTTTGATTCAAATGGTGGAATTAAAGAAAAATCAGTTGAAAATATTTTGTTGCTAGATGAGGCTGCTGCTGGCGAATTAGTCCAATCACTTTCTAATCAGGCTTTAGTTGTTAAGTCACTAGAGGAGTCACCAAGAACTGAAAGACCAAAGCCACCTTTTACAACATCAACCATGCAACAAGATGCCGGTTCTCGACTTGGGTGGGGTGCTCAATTAACAATGAGAATTGCGCAGCGGTTATATGAAAACGGATACATAACTTATATGCGAACCGATTCAGTAACACTATCTTCAGCAGCGATATCAGCAGCTAGATCTTCAGCTCAGTCTTTATATGGAAAAGAGTCAGTGCCATCTGCGCCAAGAGTTTATGAAGGTAAAACAAAAAATGCACAAGAGGCACATGAAGCGATAAGACCTGCAGGTGATTCATTTAGAACCCCGGGCGAATTAGCGCCAGAGTTATCTAGAGATGAATTTGCACTTTATGATTTAATTTGGAAACGCACTATTGCATCACAAATGGCAGATGCAAAAAAACAACAGATGCGAGTTGATTTTGATGTGAAGACAAAAACAGGTGATGATGCAATATTTAGAGCCAATGGTTCTGTAATTGTATTTCCTGGTTTTTTATCCGCATATGAGGATATTATTGAAGAAAAAGTGGATGTCGAAGAGGTAGATCGCAGGTTGCCAGCCATGAGTGTTGGTGAAAAGATTTCAGTTACTGAATACAACTGTGAAGGTCATGAAACTAAACCGCCAGCAAGATATACCGAGCCAACCTTAGTTAAAAAGTTAGAGGAATTAGGAATTGGCCGACCTTCAACATTTGCTTCAATTATGCAGACAATTCAAGATCGAGGCTATGTTACAAAACGAGGCAGAGCTTTAGTCCCAACATTTTTAGCTTTCTCAGTTACTGGATTACTAGAGCAACACTTTACAAAATTAATTGACTACGAATTCACTGCTTCTATGGAAGAAGACTTAGACAAAATTGCTAATGGTGAAGAAGAGCGAGTTGCTTGGTTAACTAAGTTCTTTTACGGAAGTGAGAATAATCCAGGTTTAGCAGATCTATCAGCAGATCTTGGCGCAATTGACGCGCAAGCTATTAACACCATGAAAATGGGTGAAGATATAGAGATTAGAGTTGGAAGATTTGGTGCTTACATCCAACAAGGTGTTGGCGAAGAGCGAAAATATGCAAATATTCCAGAGGAGATGGCGCCAGATGAATTAACACTTGCTAAGGCAATTGAATTATTAGCAAAGCCATCAGGTGAGCGAAAGTTGGGCATTGATCCTGTAACTGGTTTAGAGTTAATTGCAAAATCTGGTCGATTTGGTGCATATATAACTGAAGTTTTTCCAGAAGAGATTGTAGAAGAGGGCGCAAAAAAGAAGCGAAAGAAAAAAGATGCACCAAAGCCTAAAACTGCTTCTCTGCTTTCTACAATGTCACTTGACACGATCGAACTTGCAGATGCTCTAAAGCTTTTGTCTTTACCAAGAAATTTAGGTGAGTATGAAGGTGAAGTTATAACTGTACAAAATGGTAGGTATGGTCCTTATTTAAAACGTGGAACAGATTCAAGAACATTAACAAGTGAAGATCAGCTATTTTCAATTAATTTCGAAGAAGCACTTGAGATTTATAGACAACCAAAAGTTAGAAGACGTGGCGTTGCAAAACCACCACTAAAAGAGTTGGGTAAAGATCCTCAAACAAGTAGAGATGTAATTGTTAAGGATGGCAGATTTGGTGTTTATGTAACCGATGGCGAAACCAATGCCACTCTGCGCAGAGGAGATGCAGTTGAGCTTCTAACATTAGAAAGAGCACTTGAACTATTAGCTGGCAGGAGAGCATGGGAAATTGAAAATCCAGATGGCTCAAAGAAGAAAGCCAAAAGAGCTAAGAAGAGTGCTCCAACACTTACTGAAAAAACAATTAAAGGAGCAGCTGCTAAGAAAAAGGCAAAAAAGGGCGCAACAGGCGTTGGAAACTTACCTGAGTAGAGTTTTGTCAACAGAAGTAGACTTATAACATGTCACTGCCATACCCATCGGCCCCAGCGCAAGCACAATCCCGTAGCGTTTTAGCAATACCTGCATTTAGAAAATTCTGGCAGGCGATGGCTTTTTCCTCATTTGGGGACTGGTTAGGTTTATTAGCATCCACCGCTCTTGCACAACAACTAGCTGGTGGTGATTATGCAAAAGCAAACTTTGCAATCGCCGGCGTATTTATAGTCAGGTTGTTACCAGCAGTTATTTTAGGACCATTTGCTGGTGTAATCGCTGATCGTTTTGATCGTCGTAAATTAATGATTACATGTGACATCTTGAGATTTTCACTTTATCTATCAATTCCAGTAGTTGGTAATTACTTCTGGCTTTATACCGCGACAATATTGGTTGAGATAGTAACCCTATTCTGGTCACCAGCAAAAGAAGCCTCAGTTCCTAATCTTGTGCCAAAAAACAAATTAGAAAGTGCAAACCAAGTTTCTTTACTAGCAACTTATGGTACAGCACCAATTGCTGCCTTAGTTTTTTCTATTCTGGCAGTCTTTTCCGGAGTTGTAAATTCAATTTTAGGAAACACCACACCAGCTAGTGCAGCAGATCTTGCTCTTTATATAAATTCAATAAGTTTTGCATTTTGTGCTTATACAGTTTGGCGTTTAAAAGAAATACCAGCAGGTCCAGCTGCAAATGTTAAGCAATTATCTTTTACAAGATCTTTACTTGATGGTTTTGTATTCATTAAAGGTTCAAAGGTTATTAGAGGCTTAGTTTTTGGAATGCTAGGAGCTTTCTTTGCAGCAGGAGCGGTAATTGGATTAGCTAGAACTTTCGTGGATGAACTACAAGCTGGTGAAGCCGCTTATGGTGTTTTGTTCGGATCAGTATTTTTAGGTCTTGCAACCGGAATCTCCTTTGGGCCAAAGGTTTTTTCACAATTTACCAGAAGAAGATTATTTGGCGCATCCTTAGCAATTTCTGGAATTTTACTAGTAATTCTTTCTTTAGTATTGAACTTAGTTTTAGCTATCTTTATAACCATTATTTTAGGTATTTTTTCAGGAGTGGCTTGGGTTTCAGGCTTCACAATGCTTGGCATGGAAGTTGATGATGAGATTAGAGGTAGAACTTTTGCATTTGTGCAATCCCTTATCAGAGTTTCACTTGTTTTAGTACTTGCAATATCACCACTAGTTGCAGCTGCAATTGGTGAGCACACTTATACATTTAGAACTACGACAGTTACTTACAATGGCGCAGCTTTTACAATGTTCTTTGCCGGATTAATTGCCACCACTTTCGGTGTTCTAACCTACTTACATATGCGAGATCGCCCAACAGTTTCACTTTGGAGTGATATTAAATCTGCCCTTAGAGGTGAATTGGGTGCCATGACTGGGCAAATAAGTAACGGAGTATTTATTTCATTTGAGGGTGGCGAAGGATCAGGAAAATCTACTCAAACTAAATTACTTAAAGAATGGCTTGAAAAAAATGGTGAGAAAGTTCTACTTACTAGAGAGCCTGGTGGCACACCACTTGGTGACCAACTTCGTGAAATATTGCTAGATAATAAAACTGGCGCAATTTCTCCAAGGGCTGAAGCACTTATGTATGCTGCCGATAGAGCAAATCATGTGTTTGCAAAGATTAAACCAGCACTTGATAGAGGTGAAGTCGTAATTTCTGACAGATATTTTGATTCATCAATTGCTTACCAAGGTGCAGGTAGAGTTTTATTACCTAGCGAAGTTGCCAGAATTTCTAGATGGGCAACTGAGTCTTTAACTCCAACTTTAACAATCATTATGGATCTGCCAGCAGAAATAGGGCTTTCAAGATTGCAATCAACTGATCGACTTGAGAGCGAACCTTTAGCTTTCCATGAGCGGGTAAGGCAAGAGTATTTAAGTTTGGCAAATACAGATCCAGAACGATTTGCCGTGATTGATGCTTCACTTTCAATAGATCAAATCCATGAGCTAATTGTTGAAAGAGTAGGTGCAATTAAAGGTTTAAAAAAGAATCAAAAAACAACATGAGTGTTTTTAGTTCATTAATTGACCAAGCTGAGGTTATTAAAGCCTTAAAAGATGCAGTTTTAGCATCTAGAAACGATGCTGATAAAACTCAAGGAATGACACATGCCTGGTTATTTACTGGTCCACCAGGGTCGGGTCGATCTAATGCTGCAATCGCATTTGCGGCTGCTTTAGTTTGCAAAGATAGCGGATGCAGTAAATGTAATGACTGTATGTCAACTATCACCGGTTCACATGCAGATGTTGAATTGATTAAAACCGAAGGACTATCCATAAAAATAGATGAGGTCAGAGAATTAATTAGTAGAGCTTCATGGGCACCATCAGTTGCAAACTGGCGAGTTGTTGTAATTGAGGATGCAGATCGATTAACAGATTCAGCAGCTAACGCACTATTAAAAGTTATTGAAGAGCCTGGGCTTAGAACAGTCTGGTTACTTTGCGCACCAACCTTAACTGATGTTTTGCCAACAATTAGATCTCGCTGCCGCCATTTAGCACTTAGAACTCCATCAACAAAAGCAATAGCAAATTTATTAATCGAACGAGATTCAATTGACCCCAAGGTCGCAGATTTTGTGGCTAGAGCTTCCGGGGGACATATTGGAAGAGCTAGATATCTTGCTACTGATTTAAACGCAAAACAAAACCGAGAAAGCATATTGAAATTACCATTTATGTTAAAAGATGTTGCATCTGCATTTAAAGCAGCTCAAATTTTGGTTGACGCTGCAAAAAACGAGGCATTATCTGATTCTGAGAAAAAAGATGAAGTTGAAATTACTAAACTAAAAGAAGCATGGGGTGCAACTGGATCTAGATTAGCAGCCGGTGGATCTAAGGCAATAAAAGAATTAGAGAAAGAACAGAAGTCAAGAAGTACAAGAATGGTAAGAGATTATCTAGATCGAGCACTTTTAGATCTTTCAACTTT
>JACCEB010736110.1_pt1 | contig 11152 bp, 7 predicted proteins | sample 7454761 | NCBI WGS metagenome assembly JACCEB01 (sample SAMN15323454, study PRJNA562643) | freshwater metagenome | isolation source: river surface water | place: USA:Blue River Watershed | collected 2017-08-18 | reverse complement strand
CTTAATAAATATCTTAATTTATTATTTTTGGCTCCTCATAAAGATGAGATTTCAAAAATCAAAAACAAAAATGAAAGAAATGAAAAATTTAGAAATATTAAGAATGATTTAACAAATATGAAATTAGATTTATATACTAATTCAACATATGTTAAATATGAAGGAATTCATAAAGAGTGGTTAGAAAATAATCGTCATTTATTAGTACCAATTCTTAAAGAAAATAATATAAATTATCATCTAAAAACAAAATCATATGATTTCATTAAATATTCAATTTATATAAATAAAGAAATTGAAAATATGGGATTTAGACCATACCAAATTGTACCACAACGAAATAATAATGTACCTAAAAATATTATGTTAGACCACGCAGGATTAATGGACTTATTAGGTAATAAAGTTATAAATATGTTTGATAAAAGTGAATTAAATAATTGTTGTATTATTCACGAATTAAAAAATATTGAAAATGATGAAAAAAAGAAAAAAACAGGAAAAGAAATTAAAAAAAGAAAAATAATTACGATTGATTCAGTCGGTAAAGCAGATATTATGTTAAATCCAGTAATTTATAGAGAATTATTATTTAATACGCTATTTATAAAGAAAAATAAAATTTTTAGTAAAAATAAAAAATTATTTAATTACACATTCAAAACCGATGGAATAAGTGTTTCATTAGATTTTGTAAATTACAGAGTTAATAAATATGAAAAGAGTGATAAAGAAAGTATTGAAGTAAAAAGAGAAGAAAAAAAGAAAAATAAAAGTAAAAAAGATTTATTAGAAAAGAAAAAACCAAGCAAAAAAGTTAATAATAGTAATCAAGAAGATTTATTTAAGATTTCAAATAATGATTTTATTGATTTAGAGAATCTTAATGAAAATCAAATTAAAAAGATTAAAGAAGATTATATTATTATAGGATGCGATCCAGGAAAAAAGGATTTATGCACTTTAATAGATAAAAATAATAATATGTTTCAATATTCTTCTTGTAAAAGAAGAAATGATACTTTTATGAAAAGTCGTGAAATAATTCAAAATAAAGAAAAATCTAAATACAAAATTCAAGAAATTGAAAAAGAAATAGATAATTTAAGCGCTCGAACTTTTGATATAAATAAATATATTGATTTTATTAAAAAGAAGAATGAAATTAATTTATTAACCAAAGAATATTATCAAATGAATTTACATAGAAATCTTAAATTTAAGGTATATTGTAATACATTAAAAAGTGAATCAAATTTATTGAATGAAATCAATAAAAAATATAATAAATCTAAAAGTAAAAAAATAGCAATTGGTTATGGAAATTGGAGTCAAACATCACAAATGAAAAACTTTTTTAGCACTCCGTGTATAGGTTTCCGCCGTTTAATTCACAGTAAATTTTTAACAATTACAATAGATGAATTTAAAACAAGTTGTAAATATCATAAAGATGGTAGTGATTTAGATAATTATAAGTATCTAAAACGAGATAAAAAAACAAAAGAATTAATTAAAGATGAAAAAGGCAATCATATTGAAATAAGTTGTCATAAATTACTAACTTATGAAAGTACTAATCCGACAGGAAAAACCAATCGTATTTTCATAGATAGAGATAGAAATGGATCTAAAAATATATTACAATGTTTTATAAATAAACTGAGTAATATACCAAGACCTATATTTCTAACTCGGAATTAATGAGTGGACCTTACATATGTAGGGATAAACCACTTATTTCTATTTACTTGCGTTAGGGTGGCGTTTGAAATCCGAAGCGCAGTAAAGTAGAAAATGGAAGAAGAAGCGAAATAAGTACATTATTAGGTAAATATATAAATAATAGATTATTTAAATTATGTAGTGAAGGTACAGCAGCAAGTATTACAAAATCAACTATTTATAATGAAATTGAAAATATAGTTAATGATCTTATTTTAGAACAAAATAGTGCAGAAAAGAGAAGCTATTTATTAGATTTAGCAAGAGAATTAATAGATTATATTTTTAATGATTATTTTAATAAAAATAATAAATTAGATTGCACTCAAATAGCATTATCAAGATAAATTAAAAAAGTAAAAAATAATTTAAGTTAACAACAATAAATTTATATATAAATTTATATATAAATATTATGCATATTATAATTACATTATAAATTATTTAACAAAATGATCCTCTACAATGTACACATTTAAGATTTTTATACATTTTTGAATAAATTACCATTACATCATCCATTTTTTCACTACTTAAAATGGGTACAGTTCCAATATAACCATCATTACTAACTTCATCATCTTCATCTCCTACTGTGTTTGCATCTTCTCCATCTTCTTTTGTTTCTTCTACTTTGTTTGTAACTTCGTTTGAATTTGATCTTTCTTCTTCTATATCTTCATATTCTTCTTCTTCTTCAATACTTTCGGTATCATCTTCTTCCATACTTTCAGTATCATCTTCTCCAGCATAATATTGATTTATATCAATAACAACTTCAGCATTATTTGCTAATTCTTCGTCTTGGGCTTCAATAATTTCTTTTTGTTTTGATTTCATATATTCAAAAATACAATTTATATGAAATGCTTTTTTACAATGTGCACAACTTAATAAACGGCATTTTGTTTCTGTTTCAGATTCTTCTTCTAAACATATTTGACAAACATCTTCACTATGATTCGTAAAATTAAAATCATTTGTTTTTAATGGTATATTATATTTTGCTAAAATTGTATTTAATTCAATATAATCTGTTTCATTATAAAATAATGTTGTATGTTCCAATTTCTTTAAAAAATATGGTGATTCAAAATATGAAGCATCAATATTTTTAATACTATTATATATATAATCTACAAAAGTAAACATTTTCTTTTCAATTGCTTGACTTATATAATTTGAAAAATTTTGTAATTGAACCATATTCATATATGATATTGTTAATTGGGCATTTCCTTTATGAATTAAATAATTTATACCATTTTCATCATCCACAAATAACGGTATCTTTTCATACTTTTCTTCACGAATTTTATTAAATATTGATCCCAAAAATGTTACATCAATATCTTTTACTTGACATAATATTTGAAATGTATCATCATATTGAATAAATTGATTATATTTTTTAACTAAATATTCAATTAATTCTTGATTTTTATCTCGCACACATATTTCTAATAACATTACTGGTATATCATCATTTTTAATTAAATGTTCAATAACAGGTTCATTATATTCAAATAATTTTAGTATAAATGGATTATGACTAAAATTTGCGTTTTCTAATACTTCCATCATATTCATTGTATCTTCAATTAATAAATTACATTTATAAGTCATTAAAAACTCTTTTATTAAATCTTCGTATTGTGGATTATCTAATAATTTATAAAATCGTAGCGGTAATGGTATTTTAATTCCATCATTTCGATAATAATGTTTTTCATAAGATGTTTCACACTTTTGATATAATGTATATAAATTACTTAATAATATATTTTTATCTACTTTATTATGATGCGTTTCTAAATAAGTTTCAAAAAGAGTAGTATATAAATGTTGTTCAGTATATGCATATTTGTCAAAATAATTGTGTTCAATTAATATATTTATGTATAAAAATATATTGTTTAAAAGTTCGGTTGATAAATCGGTTGCTACATCAATTGTTTGATGAAATATATGTTTAAAAAAAGTATCAAAATGTATAAAATCAAAATGTTTAGGTAATTTATAATTATTTAAAAAATAAAGTGCTAATTCTTCATTTATATTTTTAAACTTCTTTTCTGAAAATTTTGGAATTTTTATTTTTGTTACCATTTTTTTCTATTATTATATATACATATATTTTTTTGTAAATATAAACTTTTTATTTTTAACAAATTAATTATTTTTTAACAAATTCATTAAAAGCTGGAAGTTCATTCCTAAAAGGAGGGAACCAAAGAGGTTTCTTATAAATATAAAAGGAAATATATATAAATAATATATATAATAAAAATTAATATATTAAAAAATGAGCACTAATAATTCTAATAAAATGGCTTTTGACTTAAAAGAGTTAATGAATAACCCAGATGCAATGCGAAATATTCAAAATATGATTCAACAAAATCTTTCAAATGATATGGTACCTAAATCTGCTCCTAAAACAAAAGAAGAAGAAAAAGAAGAGCTACGTAAAAAATTACGTGCAAAAATTAATCAAGAATCAATGAAACGTCAACCTAAAGCTGTTCAAATGAAAGAACAAGTAAAAAGTATGCAACAAAATAGTACATCTTTAGGATTAGATTCTAATAATATGGATACTAAAGAAATGATCAAAAATATGATGAATAATAATGCACTTAAAGACCAATTTGGAGGTAAATTAGATCCAAAACAATTAAAACGTGTTTCACAAGAATTTGAAAAGTTTATGGAAAAAGATAAAGCTAAAAATGTTAAAAATGATAAAGAATCAAACAAAGAACATAATAATGATAATTTAGAAAAAATGGATTAAAAACAATAAAAAAATGATTTATTTTTTATTAAACTTTTTTATAAATTAAAAATAAATATAATAAAATATTATTATATTTAAAAGATGAATTCAACTACTAATCTAGAATTATTAACAGAAATCACGTGTCGTAAACTAAATTCACATTTAAATCTTAATTTAAATTATGTTAATTTAGAACATAGTGATTATGGTTATGCAAATGCAATACAAATTATGCATTATTATCGTTTGAAAGATATGTTTGATTTATATAATGAAAATAAAAGATATAAACGTAAATATTATTTTAAGTATTATGATTATGAATCATTACACAAATCCGGATTTAATAAATTTGAATTAGGATTTATGATACACGATTTACGTACAATGAAAAATGTTATGATAAATGAATATATTACAAATTATCATTTTTACAAATATGATAAAAATGTAAAAATGTGTAGTGTTTGTGGTAATTTAATTAAAACAATGATTAATTACGTAAGCTATTTTGATAATTTAAAAAAGAAAGAAGCTAGCGAAATTGACCCAAATTATTTTAATCCTGATTTTGAAAATCATTATTTAAATGATATGATTTATGCATTTAATCTTTATTATACAATGTTAAATAGTGAATCTTTTTTAAGTGATTCTGAAATGAGTAATTTAATAAATGAAGAACATGATATTAAAGATATTGAAAAAATTAGTTTTGAACTTAAAAATAAACAATCTTAAAATCAAAATAAAAATATTATAAAAATTAATCTTTATCTTTTAAATCACGATAACGCATTTTTATAGAAGCAAAGTTTTCTATATTAGGATTTATCATAGGAATATTATTGATTTGGTCTAAAGATACACTCATGTGCTCACGCACATCATTATTAATAGGTCCTAATGTTGAAACCATTTTTGCTAAATATTTATCACGACTTCTAAATAAACGACTATTAGAAGTATATATAAACTTTTGTTGATCAATATCATATTCTTTATAAATGGTATCATTTATATATTGACCTTTCATAATACGAAAATACTTTTGTATAAATTCATAATATTTTTGTGTTTCTTCATCATTTTTATAAAATATTTGATCGAACGATTGACTTAATTTTTCTAAAATCATATAACCTGCTTTATCTGAACTCATTTTATTTAATTCATTATCAGTATAAAAAATGGCTTCATTATTTGAGAAAAATATATTTTGATTATTTTTATTTTGCATAATTGTTTTCAATAAATTATGATATAAGAAAAAATCTTTTTGCAAATAATATTCATCTTTAATATGACTTATATCATATTTATCATGAACAAAATCGCGAATACTTAAATTATAAGTACTATTATGAGTATTATTGTTATTATTATTTAAAAAATTACAATTATTATAATTGATTTGTTGATTAATGGTTTCTTCTTTTTTATTTTCTTTTTCAATAATTTTATTTAATCGTTCTTTATTTTTATTTAGTATTAAAGATGTTTCTTGTCTTTTAGAGCAAGTTCCTTTTAATAAATGACGTCTTAAATTATTTATATGTGTATATTCAATTTTACACAAATTACAAATATAAGTATTATTTGTTTTATTAAAAAAAATATTTTTATATAAATCTGATGAAATATGACTTTTAATATTTACTGGTATAATATTATAATTATTATCATCTTCATTTTTTTCTTGTTCATTATCTTTAATATTTTCAATTTTATTAAATTCATTATTTGAAATTAAATCCATAATTTTATTTAAAAATATATTATTTATATTATCTTTATTATTTTGATTTTCATTAATAAATGTTTTATTTTTTTTAAAATCTTTATTAATTTCATTATAATCTTCATTATAATGAGTAATTATATATAAATAGTCATCATATGTTAAATTTTTAATATCAAAATTAAATATATATTTTTTTCTTGATAATATATTTGAATCTTCATATGAAAATATTGTTGAACATTTACATTGTGTTTTTCTTTTATAATGTTTTATCATATCACTTAATGATTCTGTTTTATATTCAACACAATAATGACAAATATATAAATATTTCATTTTTAATTAAATTCTTTTATTATATTTAAATATATTTTTTTCTTTTTATATCCACATATAAATTTTTTTCCTATATTTAAATAATTATAAATTATAATTCCTATATTAAATGTTTAATAAATTATATAATTAATTATAATATATTACTATATTTAGTACTAAAAAATATATTATAGGAATTTTCATATAAAAATCAATGAATAGAATTAATAAAATGAATAGAATTAAAAGAATGAACTTTAGGAAAATCAGAGAATTCACTTTTTATATAAGCAAAAATCATGAGCATTTTTTAAAAAATAAAAAAGGTTTTATTTTTATGGACTTATTTTTTTGAATTCTCTGATTTTCCTAAAGTTCATTCTTTTAATTTTATTCATTTTATTAATTCTATTCATTGATTTTTATATGAAAATTCCTATAATGTTTTTTTAGTACTAAATATAGTAATAAATTGTAATTAATTATATAATTTATTAAATATTTACTGTAGGAATTTTCATTATATAAATTATTTAATATAAAAATTAAATAATATATCTTTATAATATAGTATAAAATATGAATAACATACAAAAACGATTTTTATTATTTTTAATAGGATGTATTGGATTACGTTTACTTCTTGCATATATTGCAAAAAATGTTAATACTACTTTACTTAAATATATGGGTTATTTATTACTTATTCCAGCAATTGGATTCTTTTATATATATTTAACAAATAGTAGAAAATCAGGAGCTGAAGTTTTTGGTAGCAAAATTTGGTGGAATCATTTAAGACCAGTTCACGGATTATTATATTTATTATTTGCTTATAATGCAATTAATGGAAATAAAAATGCTTGGATTTACTTATTTGTTGATGTAATTATTGGATTAAGTGCGTTTTTAATTTATCATTATATAAATGGTTCATTTAGTCAATTAGTATAAATAAATATGTAAAAAGAGATTTTTGAATAAAATATATTTTTATAAAATAGTATAATTATTATTTTATAAAATGAGTGAAACAAAAAAAGAAGAAAATGTTCAAAAAATTGAAAATGTTGATAGAAAATTAAATCTATTATTAGGTACTTTTGTTATTTTTGTTTGCATTTTAATTTTTACGACCCTTCAAAATGGCACAGTTTCATGTCGCTTTTTTATTCCAAATATTTATATGTATCTTATTTTATCCATTTTATTAATCGGCATTTTTACATTAGTTCGCGAAAAATATTTTACAGCACCTTCTGAACAATACAAATTATATGATTTTCGTGATTTAAAAAGTGCTAATAACTTTTTTTCCGGTATTTTTATTGGATTATTTGGTTTAATTGCTCTTTTTATTTATGGATGGTTTAATATGAGCACTTATAAAAATCATATTTTAAATCATGTTGTTTGGTTATTTGTATTATTTTCTATTTCCGCTTTATTTTATCCACTTTTTAAATTAAAAGTTACTTATAATTATATAGATAATGCAGCAATATATGTACTTATGGTATTTATTGTAATGTCCGGAATTGTTTATGCAAATTATAATAAAATGAAAAATTTAAATAATAATACTTTTAATTGGATTGGAATGGGTTTAATGGGTGGTTTATTAACAATTATTTTTGGAAGTTTACTTTTAATCATTTTTTCAATGTTTGGTTTAATACCTATGCAAAACTTTTTATCTATTCATAAATTTATTTTATACGCTGCTATTATACTCTTTTCTTTATACATTTCTTATGATTCCATTTATATTATTAAACGCACTAAAACATGTAATGAGAAAAATGTAAATTATTATCCAAATTATCCAATGGAAAGTTTCCAAATATTTATTGATTTATATAATATTTTTGCTGATTTACTTGAATTAAAGTTATTAAGTAATATTTCTTAAATTTATTTTTTACGTAGTATCATATAATTGGCAATTATAATAAATAATGTACCAATTATCTTATAAATACTTAACTTTTCTTTATTTAAAGCTATTCCATAAACATATGCCATTATAATACCAATATAAGATAAAATTGCATATATTTGTGAATCAAGACGATATGCCGCATAAAAACGCAAATAATATCCAACTGCTCCTAAAATACCATTTAATAATAATGCAATTATAATACGATTGTTTATTAAACTTTCTTTTTTATCTTCTTTACTATTAAAATCTTCTTTAACATCTTTTAACTCCTCTTTTTTATAAAAATATACATAAATCATATAAAGTGACATAATGAATGCTCCTAAAAAGTATGAAATAAAAACGTGGTCCCAATTATTAGTAGTTTTGACTTTTCGTACTAAAAAGTATATTAAGGCTTCCGTAAAAGCAGATAATAAAATCATTAGCACTCCAAAAATAAATGGATTATGCCAACGCATATTTTTATCTTCTTTTTTATCATTATTTTCAACTTCTTCTTCTTTTTTATCTTCTCCACTATGAATATAATTTTCATAAGCAAATATTGCAAAACCTGCTAATGCGAGTAAATAAGCATTATTCCAAGGAGATTGTGACATTAATAATATCATAAAAGGATATGTATTAAAAAGTGTAAATGAAACACCTGAATCTAAATATTTAAAACCCATATATGAAAAATATACATGACTCAAATTTATGAGTGCTAATAATATTGCATTATATGATGTAAGCGATTGAAATACAAAAGTGCGATTTATAAAAAATGCTGAAATAATCACATATGCTAATAAACGTGTCCATAATTGAATTGGAATGGATAAACCAATTTTTTTTACAAAAACTGGATATAAACTTAATAATGATTCAGCCACTACTTTGGAAAAAATAGGTAATATAGATGTCATTATATAATAAAATAGATTACTATTTTAATATAATAAATTAAATAATAACATAAACATAATAATTTATTTACACCAATGTTTCTAAATTATAATCTTCTAAACCTAATTTTTGAAATATTTTAATTAACATAGTTACATCATTTTCCGCTCTATGTCCCACTATTTTATCCTCTTCTTTTGGATAACAATAAGTATATATGTCTCCTAAACTTTTTTCAGCAATTTTTGAATTATTGATTAATAATCTTAATAAATATTTACTATCTATTAATTTCGAATCACTTTCTTTTATAATCTCTTTTTGAATCATTAATTTATGATCAAATGAATTTCCATTATGTGCTATAAAAATAGGTTTTTCACAATATTTATATATATTTTCAAATTCCGCTTTCATTACATTTATATGCTCTCCTTCTGCATATACTAACTCTTTTGTAATCCCTGTTATTTTAGATACTTCAAATGGAATAAATGGTAAATTTTGCGGTATTACTAAACCACTACTCCAAACTGAACGACTATTATACTCTTCTACATGACGTTCAATAATATCAACATTTTGATTTGTATAAAGTAATCCAGTTGTTTCTAAATCATATATGAAAGTCATATGTTGCAACTTTTGATTTATTGCTTTACATAATATTTGTAATAATAACACTTTTTGTATTTTCATTTTATCTAATTTTATGATTAACTTTTCTCCTTTTAATATATTCCATAATTCCAAATTTAAATCAAAACTAAAAGAGTTGTCATTTAAAATAGCATACATACATATTTGATCAATATATTTTTCAACACTTGAATGGGAAAATTTTAAATCCACTATATTTTCTTTATTTATCATATCTAATTCACCAACAATAGGTAAATTTTTATGTATATATTTTTTATGAAATTTATATACATACTCTTCTCCAAAACCACTATTTTCAATATATGTTGCTATAGCAAATTGGCAAATATGAAGTATATGATTATATAATGTAGATATATGGCTACTTAAATCGGATTTCCATAAATAAGCTGCTTCATGTTCATATTGATAAACAAATATTGCTAAATCAAAGATGGATTCATATAATATAGCATCGTGACTATCTAAAGGTACATTGTAAAAATAGTCGCGTATAAAAGATATTTTTTCTAATAAACGAGTTCGCGGAATAGAAATTACATTATTTTCAATTTGTAAATAAAATTCTTTATGATAATTATTATCTAATAATGCACATAAATATGAATACATTTCAATTTCGCATTCACTTAATATATTTTTATAATTATTAAATACGCTTAATGTAATACAATCTTTAACAATTTCTGGATATCGCATTTTAAATATTCCATATGCTTTATTATATTTTTTAGGTAATTCTATCCGATTTTGTATCATTTTCTCTATTTTTACTACAAAATCTGGTAATGCTCTACTTTTAAAATGATAATAATAATTAAAAATATGTTCCATAAAAATACCATATATTTTATAAAAATCCATATTTTCCAATTCATAAAATTCTGGCAATCCTAAAGCTTTATTATCCCAAAGCTTAATTTTAGTAACTTCTTTTGGTCCAAGTGCTTCATAAAAAAAGTGATATAATTTATCATTCATATACTTTTTATTTCTCAATATTTCAGTAACACTAAAAATAAGTGGTTTAATTTCATCTTTAAATTCTAATTTTGGCAATAATTTTGGAAATTTTGTTTCATAT
>JACCEB011738731.1_pt1 | contig 11153 bp, 10 predicted proteins | sample 7454761 | NCBI WGS metagenome assembly JACCEB01 (sample SAMN15323454, study PRJNA562643) | freshwater metagenome | isolation source: river surface water | place: USA:Blue River Watershed | collected 2017-08-18 | reverse complement strand
ATTGCCATTACCAGATATTGAAAAAGCACAAGTAGAGATGGCTTAATAATCTTATATAGATGTAGAAGATGTCATATTCACGCAAATCTAGGACCAGACGGAATCGCGTTCAGAGAAAAGCAACACGCAGAAATCATACACAAATAGGGGGATTTGTGAGCCCAGATACCTTTCGCAAATGGGTTCGTAATGGTGATTATTGGAAAGTAAAAGGAACTCTAGCAGCGAAATGTGTTACCGATCCGTGTATAAGATTCGATATAAATAGTCAAGATAATAATGGAAATACATTTTTAATGCATTCAATTATGAAAGAAAAAAATGATATTACCGATTTATTATTAAAGTATGGTGCAAATACTAGAATTAAGAATAAAAAGGATGAAACTGCAATGATAATAGCAATTGAAAAGGGTACAAATACTTCTGTTGAATTATTAATTAAAAAAGACCCTAAAATTGTAAATGTACGCTTTCCAAATGGATCCTATCCTCTTTGCATAGCAGCATATCATTTTGAAGCAGAAAAGATTGATATTCTTCTTAAAAATGGTGCTAATGAATCTTTATGTACATCAGAAGGAAAAACTGCATATAATATTTTTGTAGAAGAAGAACATAACGCAAATGAATATAGAGAATTACTAGAACCTACACCTGGAACTGTGGTAAGTAGTATGATACGATACAAAAAACCAATACCAAAATCTGCAATGATAAAGACATTACAAACAATTGCTACAGGTAAAAATAAAACAGAATAAAGTAGAAACACAGATGCCTTACTCACGCAAATCCAGAACTCGGCGTAATCGCGTTCAAAGACGGGCTACACGCCGAAAATATACAGCCCGAGGTGGGTTTGATGCCGAAACTGTTCGTGGCTGGGTCAAAAATGGAAATACATTTAAATTAAAAGCATTCTTTGCGACACAATGTGTAACTGGTATATGTTCCCGATTCAATATTAATAAGAAATATGATGATGACAAAACATTACTAATTTATGCAATTGAAAGTGGCAATGATGATATTATTAAGATGCTATTGGAGAATGGGGCAGATAAGAAACTGCCTTCTGAATCCTATATGGATAGAATTCGTAAGTTTGTGAGAGGGGGGGATATAGATGTAGTAAAGAGACTTTTTAAGAATATTACAGGTATTAATGTCAATCATAAATATGATGATAATCGGGATAAAACACTTCTTATGTATGCTATTGAGGGTCGCCATGATGATATTTTAGAACTATTGCTTAATCATGGAGCAAAGGTAACTGGTAAAGATACAGATAATTTTACACCATTCCATTATGCCATTTATAAGGGTACATTAAAGTCTGTTAAACTTCTACTTAAGAAAGAACCACAACTTGCGGAAGCACAGTTTCCCTCTTCTGGGTTTTATCCTCTTGGCGCAGCCGCAGAGAAAAGTGATTACGACAAAGTCGAAATCCTTCTCAAGGCAGGTGCATCCAAATTAATACGTGATAAACTTGGTATGCAGGCATATCAACATGCAACGGATGATGCTATAATACGTAAATTAAAACCATCGGATAAAAACTTGGCTGGAGTGAATATGTTAGGATTAAAGGGTAAAATGTTTCAATCCGCCTACAAAGTGAAATACAATAAATAAATATATTTCTATATAGAAAAGAAGAATGTCTTCTAAAACAAGACGAAATAATAATTCCGATGAACCATTTGGAGAAACGTATGGAATCTATACTTGTTAAGATTTAATTAATAGTTTAACTTTTTATTACAATATTTTGTAATATAAAGTAGAATGAACAACAATCCCGATGAGAATCAGAACATGAATGCAATTACAAATGAACTTAATTATAGATTATATGAATTAGTTCTTAATAATACAAATAATACATATGATAATGAAATACACACTCTCTTACAAAATCCATCAATAAATCTACTGTGGCAAGATGAAGAAGATAATAATACAATATTACATGCTGCATGTGAATCTGGTAATGTACAAACACTCGATATGTTATTACGCTCAGGAAAAGAGTTTAAGTTTACTATTCGAAATAACGATGGATATACACCATTAATGAATGCAATCAACGATAATAAACCAGAAATATTTCACTATTTATTTAGTATTCCTGAATTTACAAATGAAATACTTGGTATTCCAAATACTCTTCTTATGCATTTTGCATGTGATGTTGGAAATATAGGCATTATTCAATTGTTACATTACAGAATGCCTGAAATGGTAAACAGTGTAGATCGTAAAGGTCGAACGCCTTTTCATAAAGTATGTACAGATGGTAATATAGATATTGCACAAGTATTATTATCGTTTCCTGTGATAAATCGAAATGCACAAACAAAGTTAGGAGAAACTCCATTTTTCCTAGCAGTTCGACACAATCATTTGCCTCTTGTTGCGTATTTACTATCCGTAGATTCCATAATGTATACAATCGTAAATTCTCAAGGTTATACACCTCTACAGATTGCGTGTTATCGAGAAAATGAGGAAATGGTTAAATTACTTATTGAATCTGGTAGAATTCCGCCCAATGATATAGTAAAATTGGCTAGACTTGATAATATTATGAAAGATAGACCTATTGGAACTAGTACGGAAGGTATATCTTTCTCAAATAGTATTAATAATATGTTAGTGCATTATGCAAGACAATATGAACCATCAATACAACGACCACCAATGAAGGAAAGATTTGCTCCGTTGCGTATAGGTATCAAAAAGAATATAAATAGTGCAAGTGCATACGAATATGCTACAAAAACACATCCATCATGTTTATCTAGAATAGATTTTCAAAATCTATTTACTCGATTAAGTGTTCCTCCTAGAACAGCAATACTTCAGTATGAAAGTATGCATATTACGTTCACTGGAGATGATATTATAATAAAACATCACGGAGCATTTATTGAGCGATTGACTACATCAAAACCATTTTTAGGAACTATAGTTTTTGATTATACCGATGTAGGAGGGGAAGGACATGTTTGTGCATATCTTTTTATGAATAATACTTTATTTTTTTTCGATACTGCACCATCTAAACATATGCGTAATAATAAAGAAGTTTTTATTAATTATATTAAAGAAAGAATAGATGTAAATATTCGCATAATTGATGTAGCATTTAGAGTTAAGAAATTATTAAATACTAAAATTTATTTGCAAGAAAAAGAAGTAACTGGATATTGTACTATGTGGTCTGGTGCATTTTTGGAACATATTGGGGGATCACTTTCGATATTAAAAGACGCATTGCCATCTCAACTTGATGAAATTTTTATAAAAATCTATAAATATTTTATAGATAATCCTATGTATGGTTATCAGTTTTATCAAGAACTTGCAAGTCGTAATCTAGAAGGAAGAGGCGGGAGAGGTGGAAAAGGTGGAGCAAAAATGACTCGACGAGTATCTCGTAATCGTAAACGCAATATTTCTCGCCGTAAACGCAGAAATTATCAATAGTTATTGTGAACATGATTTGCATTTTGTATGAAATCGTATACGCACCCTAAGATAATCAGTATAGATTACATTTTTAATGGACTCCCATATAGATGTAGGAGGTTTTCCATTTATCCAGAGAGTACTTCCTTCAACATCGTCTGGATACTGTCTTCTCTGCAATTCCAAATTATGATTAAATTGGAAAACTGGGCACCAAGGTAATATTCGCATATACTTCATTTTATAAACGTAATATATTCCAGATAATAGTAAAGCAGTATAATTCAATTTTCTGTAAGAAAAAATAATTATACATTCAGTGTAATTTCAACTGCCTTTTCTTTTTCCTTTTGAGGTGGAGAAATATGTTTGCAAAGCGCTGACACGGAATCATCCCAAGTTGTAATAGTGGGGCTTTTACGCAGACGAGCCCGTTCTTGCTCTAATTTGACCGGATCACGCATCATTTGTGCAATCATCAGAGCAGGACGCAGAAATGTTTGAGGATTGCGAAGATCCAAGTCAAGGTGAATACCATCGCGTTCCGCAAAAACACCATATTTGGAGAGCAGAGGAATACAACCGGCTACGAGACTCTCACGAACTGAAATGCAATCAATCTCTGCCTCCGCAAAACAAGGATACATATGAAAGGTCGCCTGTTGTTTGGCCCTTGCAATAATCTCCACCGGTTGACGACCATGATTCATGACACCTTCTGTTTGTAAAGCATCCATAATCATTGCGCGCATTTCTGGATTCATTTGTTTGCTGATACCATAATATACGTGTAATTCAGCCCTTGGTTCCATCTGACGAATGATGGGCCATAACCCCTTCAGAATCCAAACTAAACCACGATCATAGGAACTCGCATAAATAAATCTGAAAGGATCCCGTTGCACACCATAGTCCTTCGAAAAATCCTCTACACGAATACCATTTGCCTGAATAAAGTATTGCTCAGGTCGCAATTGAATTCCACAACGCGATTCAAATTCACGACGATGGAATTGACTCTTAAACCAATATTTTGAAATCTTGTGTTGGTATTTCGGCAATAATCGGTAGGCAAGCGAAAAATTATCGTGCAGATCACAGATAATCTTATCCGCCTTTAGATCAAGGCCGAGTGCCATACATCCATTCATGCGCCATAAAATAAGCGTCTTATACTTATTGCGAAATTGGAAGGATGTATATTTTTTATAGGAAACTCCTTGATGCACCATTTCTTTCGGAATATTCCCATACAATTCGACAGAGTAACCACGAGCCGCAAGACCAGCCGCGACAGCAACGGCAGCCTGTTCGCTTCCACCCAGTGATTTCGATGCCGGATCCCATTCGTCATTAAATGTACCGCAATATAGAATAACATCTGCTGGATTTTCCACACATAATGCATGATCTGCGGTGATTTCACGAATTAGATCATGATCCTCTGCCGGTACAAGATCATACACCGTTTTATTGATCAAGAGTGTACTTCCATTAGGAGTAATATTCTCCGTTTTGGAAATACCCTCCAGTAAAATCGTTCGTTTATTGTAGGTGTTGGAAATATGGGACATCTGAATGGTCATACTTTCCTTGGGTAATTGTAGGATCTTGGCATTTCCATAGAAACTCGGCTCCTCTGCATGTGTTCTCGTCTCATCATATTTATTTTTCTGACCGAACTCGCGCGTGTACGCGATCGTATTGTTACAAACAGATATATTGAGATTCAAATTCACCAGAAAAACGCGATTCATGTCCATGTCATAAATGTAAAAGTTCTCACAACCAGCAACTTGTTGTTTGTTCTTCTCCATATGTTTCACTGTGACAGCCACGCGATCCTTGAAATAATAATCATCGTCATCGAAAGAGACGACTATATCACCCACAACATTCGCATTCACTTGGTTTCGATAAGCACCGATATTCTTCTTACCGATCCAAGGGAGTGTTTTAATGAGCGGTTGTTTAGCCTTCAGAGTTTCCACAAAAGCAGTAAATTGATCCGCCTCTTCCTGTGACTGACTCCCATTCACAATTAGCCACTCCACAATTTTCGGATAGGTTTGTTGTAGGAAACAGGGAAGTGTTTTGGAAAGAATGGAAATACGATTTCCACGACTGACCATTACACAGGATACAGTTTTTGCTGCATGCGGATGTTTGGGAGCCATCTTTACTCTACAAAGTTCTGGTACCTCTTAGACCATTTTCACTCCTCATCATCTGAGTCAACAATAAGAAGTTTGGATTGATAGCGACCATCAGCCCGTGCTTCCTCTACGCGCTCCCAGAAATCCTTATCGGCAGGATATCCTACTTCTGCCCACCAACGTGGATTGCGAGGAACGGTTGTTGTCCACCAATCAACAACCTTCCAAACAGAACGCTCCACAATCACATCTGCTTCTTCCATAAACTCGGCAGGTTTCCAAACATTTGCTGCTGCCATTCCTTCTTCATCCAAATTCCAGATAGGGGAATATGCATAGTGCCATTTATAGGGATCTTCGACATTCTCCTTCGCACACACAATCAGAATCGTCCCCATTTTTGCAGGAATGGAAGAAGACGGAGAGGATGAAGGACAATGTAGGAAATCCGAGGTTGCAAAAGGTGTCGCATCAAAACGAACCTCAATGTATTCAACTGCAGCCGTATTTGTGACTTCGGCTTGTAGTTGCATCTGACAATAATATTCGGCGGGGATTTCACCAGATAATGTTCGAGAGAATGGTGCTTTGATTTCCACTAAACGGCCGGCCTTGGGTCCATCCACAATTAATCCATCGGGACTTGCAGCCAAGTTAGGAAGTGTAGGATGACGAATACGACCGAGGGAATCATCGACTCGACCATGTGCAATCTCTTCTTCAAACAACTGCCGAATCACCGGTTCATACCGCCATCCCCATTGAAAGGGTGATAACTTTCCTCCTTTGGTATCACACTCGTGATCACCGGCAGTTTTTTGGCTACAAATGCTGCAAAGAGGAGTTCGATATACGGTGCGAGATTCGAATCCCTCTTCCTCCTCTGAAACAAAACCAAGACACTCTTGAACAGCCACACATTTCTTTGCCACAACTGCATTAATTGCATTCTCGGTGCCATGAACAACAGTACCAAATTCATGACCTGTGAGTAATTCACGGGCTTCTGCATGCCAGGCTGCTGATTTTTGGGTTGTTTGAGGCAAAGCCTGTAAACGGGACACAGCAGCAAGATCAGCGGCAATGTTGGAAATATGGACTTGACGACGAAACCGATAGGTCTCCCAAAGAAGTGCTTTGAACACTTCGAGGGCTTCCGCTTTTGTCTTTCCTTTTCGGAAGGCGAAAGATAAGAAGGATTGTATGGCTTCCGTCATCTCTTCTTCAATCCATTGTTGGAGATCCCATTCATCCACCAAATCTGGGATTTCCTCTGTCCAATCATCCAACCACTCCACACAACTGGAATACATTTTAGGAGGGGCTGACATTTTTTGTTTGTAACTCAGTCTTTTTAGGATATTAGTCGATTCATTTTTTAACCACAATCTTTTCATATTATAGAAAGATGTCAATCGCGTGGGCTCAAATTATTGACGGTAGTGGTTATGATTATGCATATGGAATTGCGGTAGACCCTTTTGGAAATGTGTATGTTACTGGTACGTCTAGTACATCAGGATTTCAAATCGAAACCGCATCTGGAACTGTTACAAAACCATCCAATACATCACAAAATGATCAAGGAACCTTTATCATAAAATACAATGCATCCGGTGTATGTCAATGGGCAAACTTTATCGATGGTTATTCTGATGAATATGAAAGCGGTGTTGCTACAGATAGATCTGGAAATGTATATATTGCTGTAAATACAACTACATCAGGATTTCAAATAGCAACGGCTTCAGGAACCGTTACAAAACCATTGAATATGTCATTAATGGGTTTTGGACTCGTTGTACTAAAATACAATTCATCTGGTGTGTGTCAATGGGCGTCTTTCTTGGATGGTGTATATCAAGAGGCTATGGAAGGTAATCTTGTGAATAATATTGCAGTCGATATATCAGGAAATGTGTATATAACCGGATATACAGATACAACCGGATTTCAAATAACAACGGCTTCAGGAACTGTTACAAAACCCTCCAATGCATCACAGGGAGCCTTTGTTGTGAAGTACAACACATCTGGTGTTTGTCAATGGGCTTCTTTTTTGGATGGTGCATCTGCTGATCAAGGTCGTGATATTACGGTCGATGTATCAGGAAATATCTATATATCTGGATCTACTAGTACATCTGGATTCCAAATTACAACGGCTTCAGGAACTGTTACAAAACCTTTTGCAGAACGTTCTTATGGAGCGTTCGTTGTAAAATACAATTCATCAGGTGTTTGTCAATGGGCTTCATTCGTAGATGGTGCATCTGAAGAGCAAGGGTTTAGTGTTGCTGTTGATGTATTAGGAAATGTATATATGACTGGACATACAGATACCTCAGGACTTCAAATAGCAACAGCCTCAGGAACTGTTGTAAATCCACTAAGTGAAGACGAACTTGATACAGGGATTTTTATTGTAAAATATAATGCATCTGGTGTCTGCCAATGGGCGCAATTTATTAATAGCGAATCCGATGAGAGTGCATATGATATTACAACAGATATATCAGGGAATGTTTATATTATTGGATATACGGATACATCAGGATTTCAAATTGCAACGGCATCTGGAACGGTTACAAAACCATCCAATACACAAATGTATGATAATGGAGCCTTTCTTGTAAAATACAATTCATCTGGTGTTTGTCAATGGGCTTATTTCTTGGATGGAGATGAAAGCGAGAAGGGACATGGAATTGCAGTTGATACATCTGGAAATGTCTATATAACTGGATATACAAGTACATCAGGACTTCAAATAACAACGGCATCAGGAACTGTTACAAAACCATTTCAATCAACAACTGGAGGTTTTGTTATCAAGTATGTATTTGAAACACAGACACCTCCTACATCGGATAGTCTCCCCAGTTTTGTGTTCCCACCAGGTGATCAAACGGAGCAAAGAACAACGGATCGTCGAGGAGATCGAGCCATTTCTTCAGGATATCGAAGAGGCCCTGTTGATTTTCAAACACTCCTTCGAATTCGAAAGGGTCGTACATCCGGTTGCTGTTAGAAATATTTGATTTTATTTGATTTATTAAATTATGTACTATTATAGATTCTATATTAGTATATATCCATATAATAAAGTTTATTCATCCTCCTTACCCTTCTTTTTGGTAGGACGAGTCACATCGATTTTAAATGTTGCTGGTGTATCTCCAATCCGTGTCATTCGAAGTCCCTTAATTGCTAACACTTTTCCCTCCTCGTATTGAATTTGCTGTTTTGTGTTTAAAAGTTTGGCATCATTGGCTTTGACTAACACACGATTTAAATTCTCCTTCTCTTCATCGGATAATCCAGGATATTCTTCTGCGAAAGAACGTAATTTTTGGAGACGGATACCACGTTCCAGACGGAGCCAGGGTTTCTGTTGATTATTTGTAGATTCTGCACTAAATAAAAGATTAAATCCCTTGTTCATTTCATTTTCAACAAACATAGGAGCAGGTTTTACGGGGATAGATTCAGCAGGAGATGATTCTGTAGGAACTCCTGCTGCTGATTCTTCTGCTGAAATCGATCCTGATCGTTTTACATTGCGTCTTGTTGATCGGACCTTAAACATTTTTCGTTTATGATCGAAAGAATTCTTATTATTACCAATGTAGGATTGGTTTAGGTATGAACCGTGGTATTGATGAAAAAATGCGGGATACAAAATGGACACAATTCCAACAAGAACGAGGTATTGGATTTGCACCCATACAGGATCCTACTCAAATGATGATACCACAATGTTCGGCCCTCCGGATTCGTAGTGAACCAAATAGTCGTGATTTTATGAATTCACGCTTGTGGGATTCTTTTCGTGCAACACCACCCACACAAGTCTCAAGCGAAATGTTACAGACCAAAAATGGCCCTACATACATGGATATGAATCCAATCTCTTCACGAACAAATACTGTAAAATATCGTGTTCAACCGGAATATATGCCGGATGTCGAAAAACCGTCAGAAAAGAATTCAACGAATCCTTATCTGCAGCGTTTGGATGCTCAGGGCGCCGATGCACGCAATATAGCCCGTGAATTACGGGGTGCTGTTACAGAAGACAATCGTGAAAGGGAACGAGAATCCAATAAAAAATTAATTGAACGACAATTTGTGGATCGCTGGTTGCCACAAGTCGCTGCAGCCGATGCGACTTCTCTACAAGCCTATGAACTTTTGAGACCCAAACAATATGATCATACTCAATAATTTTAGTTAAATGATACCACAACATCGCATGCATGGAAATTTACTTTTTTCATGGCTGATTGTGTAAGTTCGGAACGTTTTTTGCGGCTGGAAGAAGTAGATGCTACAGAAATTCCAGCATCTCCAACATCTCTTGAAATTGATGGTGCAGTTTCAATTGTAGGTGTTGTTGCAGTCGTCGCAGTCGTTGATTTAGACTTTCCTGTTGATCTTGAATAGTGCTCTTTTAGAGTTGTATTCATATCTTTCTCAATTGTTTCACGGGTCTCCGTAATATGTCGTAGAATCTCTTTCTCAATGGCCCATCGGAAGAAATTCAGTTGACCAACAGTCGTCACAAAAGATTCGTGACCTTTTGCTTGAAATAGAATACGTTCTCGTCTGCAAAAGGGATCAAATAAGCGTTTCGAATATGCATTTAGTTCACGCTTGTAATGAAAATAGACAAGAAATTGACGACCATTTAGAATGTAGGAAGTGTTGTTTTTCTTTGCATAATTCGTGACGAAATAGTCGATAAGACGAAGACTGATGGCCGATTTACCCTGTAGGATAGGTAATAATACTTCTAAATTACCCGGCTGCGTATAGAATTCTTGTAGCCACGATATTACAAGATCCTGTTTGCATTGCACACGATTCTTGCTGGTAGAAGAACGACGTTCGAGGGCTGGGCCGTATTCCTCCGTTTTCGCCACGACTTCCATTTGTTAGATCTAAGGTATTGTTTTCGAATACCATTTTAAGTAGGCGCTAGAAGATGGCTTTGAATGATCCAATTGAACTAGCAGGAGTATTGTATGATATTCGCTATACACCGGATGATTCCGCACGTAGAAAACGATACTTTGATACATTTTTTGCTGCAATTGGACCAACAGGGATCTCTGATTCCTCCACGGGTGCTACAGGAGTTACGGGCTCTACAAATGTAGGGGTATCAGGACTATCAGGGATCTCTGATACCTCTACGAGTGCTACAGGAGTTACGGGCTCTACAAATGTAGGGGTATCAGGACCAACGGGTACAAATATAGGTGCAAATTTGGGACCAACAGGTACGCATAATGTTGTTCAGTCTGGTGGAAATGGAAATAATTATCTAACTAATTCACCGTCCTTTATTAAAAAACCTCAAACCACATCACCGTTACCTCCAGTTCATAATAGTCCAGGTATTGGATCCTCCTCATTTTCAACTACATCATCACCATTACCTCCAGTTCATAATAGTCCAGATATTGGATCGTCATCATTTTCAACTACATCATCGCCATTACCTCCAGT
>JACCEB010831172.1_pt1 | contig 11154 bp, 7 predicted proteins | sample 7454761 | NCBI WGS metagenome assembly JACCEB01 (sample SAMN15323454, study PRJNA562643) | freshwater metagenome | isolation source: river surface water | place: USA:Blue River Watershed | collected 2017-08-18 | reverse complement strand
TCGCTGAGGAGAAACATCCGCCAGGCTTGCGCCGCGCCATCAGCGGGACGGACATTCGGCTCCACTGTCGGTTTAAAATTGCTGCCGAGGGCCAGATCGGCATCAGCATCGGCGGACCGAATCCCATCGTGGAGAAAGACTTCAATGTCGCCGGCCTGCACATCCGCACCGATGGCATCACCGCTTGGGACAACGATGTCTTGCACCCGAAAGACTCGCCTGAAGCCGCAGAACTGAAGGCGAAGGGAATATGGAACCGCAAGTTTTTCTACGCGAGGACCGAGAAGTTTTCCATCGCGCCCGGCGTGTGGCATTCCCTCGTGATGGAACTGCGAGGCAAGGAGCTCCAAGCCATGCTCAACGGCAAACTGGCACTCACCTACACCACGCTCTGCGGCGATGTGCCGAAGCACGACATCGGCCTCCAGCCCGGCGGAAAAAGCCAAGCACCAATCGCCTCTTGGTTCGACGACATTCGCGTGGAGTCGCTGCCTGATAACCAATAGCCGCCTTCATGAGAGCCACTGTTGCCATTCTTTCAATCTTGATGCTCGCGCCGCTCGCCGCGCTGCATGCCGCCGATGCGCCGAAGCAAAAACCCAACATCATCGTTATGCTCGCGGACGACCTCGGCTATGCGGACCTTGGCTGCCAAGGATCGAAGGAGGTCGTCTCGCCGCACATGGATTCGCTCGCGGCTAACGGGGTGCGTTGCACGGCGGGTTACGTTAGCGCGCCGCAGTGCTGTCCGTCGCGGGCGGGCCTGGTGACGGGGCGGTATCAGAATCGATTCGGCTATGAAACCAACGACGAGACCAAGAAAGGCGGGCTGCCGCTGAGCGAGCGGACCGTGGCGGATCGCCTGAAGGCGGAGGGTTATGTGACGGGGATGGTGGGTAAATGGCATCTGGGCGATGGCGAAAGTCGGCGGCCTTACCAGCGCGGTTTTGACGAAGCATTCTGGCATCCGAACGGCGGCGTGCTGTTCCCAGACAAGAAGAGCGGCTTCATCAGTAATTTGTATCGCGGTGCCGCGCCGGTGCAGGAACAAGAATACTCCACCGACGCCTTTGGCCTCACCTCCGCCGCACCTCAGGCTCAACGGAAACCATGAAACACATCTTCACCACTCTATCCACCCTGCTCACCGCACTGCTGCTCGCGCCGCTCACTTCCACGCACGCAGAATCCTGAGCGCAATCATCCAGTGAGGCACGTGTTGCCACTGATCTCATCCCGATGATCCTTACGAAAATAGTTCTTGATCGCACTCGTTGCGGTTTGACGGGCGCCGAACCCGTTGGAGGATAACAAATATGCACTGGTGTCTCCCCCCGCTCACCGTCAAAGCCGGAACCCAGAACGCCTTCCATCAACGCGCTTCCGTCGATTCCCTTTCGACAGCCCTGTGTCTCCTCGCACTTCGTTCGCTTGCCATAGCCCTCCTGTGCATTCCCTTCGTGGTGCTCGGGGCCGAGAGAGAAACCTTTTTCCGTGAACGCGTCGAACCATTGCTCAAACAGCACTGTTACGAGTGCCACTCGCACTCAGGGAAAATCAAAGGCGGCCTAGCACTCGATTCTCGGTCGGGATGGCAATCAGGCGGTGATAGCGGGCCTGCATTAGTGCCAGGTTCACCGGAAAAGAGCCGCCTAATTGAGGCCGTCCACTACAACAACCCAGACATCGAAATGCCGCCCAAGGCAAAACTCCCGGCGAGCGCGATCTCCGTGCTCGAAGAATGGGTAAAACAAGGCGCACCCGATCCGCGTGAAACAGCCACCATCAAGAAGAACGGCATCGACTTGGAAGCGGGTCGCAAACACTGGGCCTATCAACCCGTTCGCGATATCGCTCCGCCCGCCGTGCACAACGCCGCTTGGACGCTCAACGAGGTAGATGCCTTCATTCTCGCCAAGCAGGAAGCAATCGGTCTGCAACCCGGACCGGATGCCGAGGCACATGCTTGGCTTCGCCGCGTCAGTTTTGATCTCACCGGACTTCCCCCAACCGAATCGGATATCGCTGCCTTTGTTACGGACCTTTCCCCAAACGCCCACGAGCACGTCGTGGATCGGTTGCTTGCCTCAAAAGCCTACGGAGAGCGCTGGGCTCGACATTGGTTGGACATCGTCGGATACGCAGAGCAAATCGGCACAGAGGGCAAAGTCTTTGCAGAGCACGCGTGGCGCTATCGCGATTACCTCGTCGAGTCGTTCCACCGCGACAAACCCTTCGACCGATTCGTCCGCGAGCAACTTGCAGGCGATTTGCTCCCAGCCGCATCGCCGCACGAACGACGAGAAAACCTTATCGCGACAGGCTTTATCCTGCTGGGCGACGTCGACATCAACGCCATCGACAAACTGAAAATGGCTCATGACTTCGTGGATAGTCAGGTCACCAAGGTGGGAACCGCCTTTCTCGGAATGACTTTGGGCTGCGTGCGTTGCCATGATCATAAGTTCGATGCCATCGGCCAACAGGACTACTACGCGTTGGCGGGGATGTTTCGCAGCACCAAGACCTTCTTTCAGACACGCCATGGCATCTGGAGTAACATTCATCGCGTTCCACTCCCGGAAATCGATGAGGATCAATCTCTTGCCAAGTTGCACGAACAAACCCTTGCAGGGTGGCGACAAGAGAAGCAGAAGCTCGAATCAGAATCCAAAGCACTGGGCGAAACAGAAGAGGCGGAGAGCAAAAAGCGTCTCGAAGGGTTGAAAAAAGAAATCGCCGCTCTCGATCTCCGAATCGCCCATGGCGAATATTTTCATCCCGGAAAACCGCAAGCCATTGCGGTACAGGATGGAGAGAATCCAGCGGACATGCGACTGACCATCCGAGGAAATCCATACGCACTCGGCAACACCATGCCGCGCGGTCTGGTTCGCGTCGCAATGTGGGGCGACCAACCAAACATCCCCGAGGGACAGAGCGGTCGGTTGCAACTTGCGGATTGGATTGCCGATGCGCGCAATCCGCTCACCGCGCGCGTTGCAGTGAATCGCGTCTGGCAAAAACTGTTCGGCGAGGGATTAGTACGCAGCGTGGATTACTTTGGCACTCGAGGCGACTCACCCTCCCATCCCGATCTGCTGGATTATCTTGCACACCGCTTCATGAAAGAGGGATGGTCGCAAAAGAAGCTGATTCGCGCGCTCGCCCTCAGCCGAACCTATCGCCTCGCAAGCGGCCCCCCGCAACCCAACGATCCCGAAAATAAACTCCTCACCCGAATGAACCGCCAACGCCTCGACGCCGAGTCAATTCGAGATGCGATGCTCGTCGCAAGCGGACGCCTCACCGCGCCAAACGGCGGTCCGGGGTTGCCGCTGGAGTTTCCGGAAAACATCACCGGACTGCCACTAAAGGAAAAGCAGGACGTTCACCCGCAGTTCAGCATTAAAAAAGAACGCGAGTCCCAAGCGGTGGAGCGGACGTTGTATCTCCCCGTGGTCAGGACCGGAACGCAACTCGGAAGCGCACGCCTGCTGGACGTGTTCGATTTCCCACAACCCGCACAGTTTACGGGAAAACGAAACGAAACAACCGTTCCAACACAGGCCTTGTACCTTCTCAACGCAACCCTGATCCGCGACCGGAGCGAGGATCTCGCCAAGAGCTTGCTCGCGGCTTCCTCCGACGATGAGAACCGGATTGCACGGCTCTGGTTGCGCGTCTTGAACCGCCCCGTCACCGCAACGGAGCGGGATGATGCACTCACGTTTTTGAAAGGCGCAGCGACTGCCGAGGAAGTCCAAGCTTGGACAGAGTTGGCCCGCGGGCTCCTGAGCACCAATGAATTTCTTCTCCGCTTTTAACCCCGCCATGAATCAAGTCCCCTTCCCCTCCACACGTCGCGCATGGCTGCGACACACCAGCGCAGGCTTCGGTGCAATGGCTCTCCACGGCCTCCTACACGCCGCCTCAAACCCACTCGCAGTGAGGGCTCCGTTGCTCCCACCCAAGGCGAAGCGCGTCATTTTTCTCTTCATGGCAGGCGGCCCCTCGCAGATGGATTTGTTCGACCCAAAGCCGCTCATTCAGCAAAGGCACGGAAAATCCGTAGACGCTCCCCTGCCCGAGCAACATCGTCACGAAAGCACCAAAGGCTTGTTAGCGCTCGGCACCGACATTCCCGTGCGCCCGCGTGGTCAGTCTGGCGTGACCATTTCCGATTTGCTGCCCCACACCGCTGCCATCGCCGATGATTTGTGTTTGCTGCGCGCGGTGCACGCCGACAACAACCAGCACGGCCCCGCAGCGCTTCAGATTCACACCGGAGCCATTGCCGAAGCGCGGCCCTCCCTGGGCTCTTGGGTGAGTTACGGCCTAGGTACGGAAAATCAAAACCTGCCAGCCTTTCTCACCATTCACCCGGGTATCGACACGCGAAACTACAGCGCTTCGTTCCTGCCAGCCGCCCATCAAGGCACACCCGTGACGATTTCCTCGAAAGCCAGCGACCCTTCCATCGCCTTCCTCACCGATCCAACAACCGATACGGCATCGCAACAGCGGCGCTTTGATTTCATCCAACGCATGAACGGTCGTCTCCTCGCGCAACACCAAGCGGACGCACGGATGGAGGGCATGATTCACAGCCTGGAAACAGCGTTCCGGATGCAGACGGCGACCCCAGATCTCATCGACTTTTCCAAAGAAACTGAGGCCACCAAAAAACTCTACGGAATCGGGGAAAAGACGACCGACAAAAACGGGCGCGCATGTTTGCTCGCGCGGCGTCTAAGCGAAGCGGGCGTGCGGTTCGTTCAAGTCACAATGGACGGTTGGGACCACCATGGTGACATCCGCGGCAGCCTTCCCAAAAGTTGCGCAGCCAGTGATCTTCCCTGCGCTGGCTTAATTCTCGATTTGAAATCGCGCGGCTTGCTTGAGGAGACCCTCGTTGTCTGGAGTGGCGAGTTCGGCCGCACCCCTTGGAGCCAAGACCTAAGTCGGACGGCGCCAATCGAGAAGCACGGCCGAGAGCACCAGCCCGAAAGTTTCTGCGCATGGATGGCTGGTGGCGGGGTGAAGGGAGGTTTCATGCACGGAGAAACCGATGAGTTCGGCTTTCGCCCCATCTCCGGCAAAGTCCATCTTCACGATTTACACGCTACGATATTACACCTGCTCGGCTTAGATCACCTCCAACTCACGTGGCGTCACCTCGGACGGGACTTCCGCCTGACAGATGTCTACGGAGAAGTCGTTAAAGAGATTCTCGCATAGCTCCGACTCCACTCGTCAGTGGTGGCGATTCCAGCCAGAGGACAGCGAGGACGGCCTTGAGATTCCCCTCGAAGAGCAGAGAAGAGCGGCGGAGCATTCTGATCCTCGTCCAGAATACTCATTCCCCCAAGCAATCCCAGTTCGTGCGCTGGATCTTGCCTGAACCTCAGGTTCATCAGCGGAGACTCTATGTCTTGGTAACTGGCGTTCGGAACGACCATGCGCGCCAGAGGCGTTTTCCCGACCTGACGAGGGCCCAAGACCACGACCGCCGGAAACTGACCCGCCAACTTCTGTAATCGCACCGCTGCGAGTTTGTTCCAGAGCAATGATGCAAATCAGAAAGCTGGCTTCTAACTTGCACCACTGAACCACGGCAAAAGGCGCGCTTAAGGTAAACCCATCTGCCATACCCTCTCGCGGATTGCGCAAATGTTTAGTGAATCGGAGCTTCTCCGCGTACGTATGACTGCACGAACATTCAGTCTTTTGCGGGACGATCCAATCAAGCCGCAAAAGAATCATTCCGCTCAAAATAGGACCTCCATCGACGTGCATCACAAAGACCCGCGCCCCCCCTCTTCCGATTGGTGGACTCGCCGTATGACCCCTCGCGCTCCACACACCGCCTTCCGAGCCTCGATTCTCGCCCTCTTCCTAGGATGGTTGTTGCTGTTCCAAGCCTTTGCCGCTGAGGGCATTTTGTCTCCAGCATCCCTTCGCGCCGCCATCGAAAAGTCCCTTCCACTGCTAACCGAGGGAGCGCGCGGATCGATGGAGAAACGCGAACGGTGTTTCACTTGCCACAACCAGGGACTGCCAATTCTCGCGCTCACCACCGCGAAAGCGCGCGGGTTTAAGATTGATGAGGGAGAACTCGCAAAGCAGATCAAATTCACCGCTGATTTTCTCGAGAAGAACCGGACCAACTACCTTGCGGGCAGGGGGCAAGGCGGACAAACCGACACCGCTGGCTACGCATTGTTGGCCCTAGAAAGTGGCGGTTGGAAACCGGATGCAACGACGACTGCGGTGACCGAGTATCTATTGCAGTGGCAGAAGGACTTGGTGCATTGGCAATCTCAGTCCCGCCGCCCGCCCACTGAGCAGAGCTTGTTCACATCCACCTTCGTTGCGTTACGCGGCTTGAAAACGTTTGGAACGAGCGAACAACTCGAACGCATTCACGAGCGGACAAAACAAGTGCGCGCGTGGCTGTTGAAAACTTCCGCGCAGGACACGGAAGACCGGGTTTTTCGACTCCGCGCGCTGCACGTTACAGATGCGCCTGACACGGAAATTCGGAAAGCTCGACAGGAGTTGCTCGATGCGCAGCGAGCAGACGGAGGTTGGGAGCAAATGGCCGAGATGCAGACCGACCCTTATGCCACCGCGACGGCACTGGTTGCCCTTCACCAAGCGGGTGGTTTGGCAACGACGGATGCCGTGTATCAACGGGGACTTCGCTACCTGCTCGGGCAACAACTCGCTGACGGTTCGTGGCGTGTCACCTCACGGAGCAAGCCCATTCAGTCCTACTTCGAATCGGGCTATCCCCACGGCCCAAACCAGTTCATTTCCATCAGTGCCGCCGGTTGGGCCACAATAGCCCTCTCCCTCACGTTCCCACCCGAACGGTAACCCGCAGAGACTCCATCGACCGAGCGCAACTACGTTCCCCTTTCTCGTAAAAGGCAAAATCCTCACGTGTTACCGTTCTGGCAGAACAGCAAAAAGCGTTCTTATTGATACAGGACCGCTGGTTGCCGCACTGAGCCGTCGCGACGCGCATCACGAATGGGCACGCGCGCATTTGGACGCCGCGACGGAGCCTTTTGCGACCTGTGAAGCAGTCATCTCGGAAACTCTGTTCCTCCTTGAACCGGCGAGAGGTGGAAAAGAGGCGCTTTGCGGTTTGATCGAACGCGGAGTGATCGTTATCCGCGACTCATTCGATGAAGAACTGGCAGAAACACTTCGCCTGATTCGTCGCTACAACGATACCCCAATGACTTTCGCAGACGCCTGCCTCGTGCGCATGGCTGAGAAGAATGACGAGACCCTAGTGTTCACCACTGACAGCGATTTTCGGACTTATCGGAAGAATGGCCGGCAGGTGATCCCGTTGATCATCCCGAACTCAGCCCACTCCGAGCTTGTCCGATTGTGGACCCCGGAGATGCGATGAAAACTCACCTCACAGCCTCCAAAATCTCGCGGACACTCAACTCGCGGTGTTTTCGCGGTATCTCGCGGGGCGCGAAGAGCGAACACATCCCCCGTCCTAGGCGCCCCTGATTTCAATCGGTCGACTCGATTCAGGCAGATGCAAGGACAGCCTGCCCGTCGCAAATCTGGATCAAACCAAAATTCATTTTTCAATCACCTCTAAATCAGGCCGTTGCTGCCGCAACTTCGCGATATCCTCCGGCAACACCTGCTTCATCCTGCCCAGCGTGACCTTTTTGAGGGACTTCGTCGCCACCAACGCAAGCAACCATTCCCCAGTGACTTTCGAAGACCCGCCCAAACTCAACTCCGTCAAAACGGGCATGCGTGCCACCTTCCGAAGGCATTCGTCATCGGCCGTTGGTGCGTACGAAATATCAAGTCGACGCAACTCCCGCATCTCAGCCGCATGCTGAATCCCAGTCACGTCCGCTTGGTTGTCCAACAATGACAAATCCTCAAGTCCCTCAACTCCTTTGAGATGTGCAACCGCGGCCCCTGAACTGCCCGGCACATTGCTCCCCAGGCCGCAAATCCGTAACTCCTTGAACTTCGCGAGACACGCCGCGCCCGCATCTGAAAACTTCGTGTGCGCGAACCATAACCTCCCCGAAACACCCGTCGCGACAACCTCCGCTAGACCCGCGTCGTTCAACGGCGTGAAGTGAAAGTTCACATTTTCCAACCGCTTTAGATTTCGAAGGTTCGCGAATCCGGTCCCCGTGCATTGAGTCGACGCCAGGCCAAGATTTCGCAAGTTCAACAAGCCCGACAAATGAACCAATCCCTCATCGGAAACGGGTGTCAAAGTCAGGTTTAAGTCCTCCATTCCCGTCAATCCCTTCAGGTGAACCAACCCCGCATTAGTGATCGCGCAGTTCGTCAAATGCAACTTACGCAACGTTGTACACCCCACCAAACCGGCTAACCAATCATCCGTCACCGCCTCATTCTTCCCCCCTTTTCCTTTGAGAGGATTGTTTCCGTTGTAGAGGTCGATCGAGATAACGCCTTCCGCCCCCATCTCAACCTTACCCCCAGCCCGCACAACAGAAGAGGCCAACCTCATCTTGTCCAACGCCTTCACCATGGAGCGTCCCAACGTATGACACCCCGCACGATCGATGTGCACATTCGGATTCCCACTCTTGTCGTCACCCTCATACGTCACTCCATCCAACCGAACCGCCGTCAGCAAAGGGTCCTGCCCAGCCAACCGATCTAAAACATCGTTCACCGCTCGTTGACGCTCTCCCAAATCCCGAATGTGGCCCGCTACAATCGGAACATCAGGCCCCAGCAAGCTTCGGAACCTTTTGAACACATTCCGTAAGTCTTTTTCGAAAATCATTTTATCACTCGGAACATCCGATTCGCCCTGATGCCAAATCACCCCTTTCACCTCCCACGTCCGTCCGCTTTGCTCCACCTGCTCTCTCGCAGATTTGATGTACTTCTCGAACCGCACCATCAACCCGCCCTCGAAGACTTTTCCATTTTCAGGATCCTCTCCGGGAAACCAACTATTCTGCGCTGAAACGGTGACCGGCGCTCCGCAGCGGCAGTACTGCACAACCACAATCTCGCCGTCAGATTTCCGTCTCAAGGCGTCCGCAAGCCCAAACCCCATCGTTCCCGCGCTCAACGAACTCAGCGTTCGCATCGTCGAACCCTCAGGCTCCGAAACACAGTCCATTCCAAAATAATGCACCGCAGGACCTTCACTCTGCGTACCGGCAGCCAAGTGACTCATCCGCCACCCATTCGACTGTCCAGCAACGATATAAACATCAACCGCATGGACCCACGCGGCCAGAGCGGCAAAACCCATCATCAATCGAAGAAGCACTCGCATGACGCCTCTTATTGATGCGTTGATTTCTGCGCAACCATTTTCAGCAAAGGGAGTTCAACGATAGACATAAGGCCGTGGGGTTCGCTCGGATGCCTTCACGTGGGTGCGGCAGGTCTCAAGGCCCCCCGTCGTCGCTCGGTGTAGGGAGCGCGCTCCCTGTCGTTCGGGTGAGTGTGCGAGGCGAGTCTGTCAGGCGATGCCCGGCCTCAAGATCGTGCTCGGCAACTGAGCGGAGATAGTCTTCAAGTAATAGCCGCTGAACACCTTCGGCACTCATTCGTGCAAAGACCATCTCCAACAAACGTTCCTCCCGATGAAACTCACACCATTACTCCTCGTAAACCTGCTCTCGTTTTGCGCGATCACAAACGCTGAACCTCCATTCCACGTTTATGCCCCGAGTCCCGAGAGCAAACAGCTCTGGGTCATCGCCGCAAAACCCTCACCAACCGGCATTGCCCTGACAGTCGAATCCAAGGTGGATCTGGGCTTTGCCGGTGCAACCATCGCCGTACACCTGACTAAGCCCGTCCTTTATGTCGGTGCCGGCGGAGGACCGCTCAACGCGGTGCAGGCATCAACGATTACACTCGATGCGTCGGGCGCAGTGACCAACCAGCAACCATTCAAACTCAAGCACGGCACCGCGTATCTCAGCACGGACCGCTCGAGTCGTTTCCTCCTCAGTGCCGACTATGGCAGCGGTGCAGTCGACATTTACGGCCTCGACGAAAAGGGCGCTCCAACAAAGTGGGTCGCCGGACGAGACGAAGGTCGCAAAGAAGCTCATTGCATCTTGGCCCCACCCGACAACCGCAACCTTTACATCCCCTACGTCAAAGGAAACAACGCTCTCCTCCAATACCGCTTCGACGCCGAAACCGGTGACCTTTCGCCAATGGAACCCAGCAACGCGATGCCTCCCGATGGCACGGGGCCGAGGCACATGGCCTATCACCCCACCCTTCCCGTCGTTTACTTCAGCAACGAGCAACACCTCGGGGTCTCGGTTTACGACCGCGACAGCGAAGGTCGATTGCGGTTTCGCAAGGTCTGCGATGCCCTGACAGCTGACGAACCCAAAGAGGGCATCTCCTCGTCGGACATCGTCATCACGCCGGACGGCCGCTTCCTCTTCGCAGGAATCCGCGGACATCAACGAGACTTCGACTGGATTGCGCGCTACCGAATCGCCGAAAACGGAGATATCTCGCTGTTGGGGCGTACTCCCGCAGACAAGATTCCATGGGGGTTCACGCTTTCGCCAAACGCCGAGTTTCTTTTTGTCAGTGCTTGGACGGGAGCGACCATCAACGCTTACAAAATTGGGAGCGATGGCTCCCTTGAAAAGGCGGCTTCACTCCCTTGCGACAAGGGTATCTTCGACCTTGGAACACGGTAACATGCTGGAGATTCGAGATAAACAACCAGTACAAAGCCCAAGCATCTCACCGTCCTGCAAGTGTTTCATCAGAAACATTCGCGATGCATTGAGTCGTGGATGAATCAGTCCTGCCTCGTAAACGCCGAGGTCATGAGCGTCGTTGCCACCCTCCCTCTTAAATCCAGCAACTCTCTCGCTCCGAGCCACATGGTCGAGAACGGTTATCTCGCTGCGTTTGAGCACCGGCGTGGCATTTTGGCTCCAAAATCCAGTGCTCTTTTTTGTCGAAAACCCGCCCCTTTCAGGCCATTTAGCATTACGTGCTGCCAGTCAACATTTTCCACGGTTTAAAGAAAATCCTTCATTGTCGCATCGGAGCTAAGTTTCACGGTTAATAAGCCTCGCCCTCAGTGAGCCATGCTTCGCCCCCTCCTCCGCTCCCTCG
>JACCEB011041889.1_pt1 | contig 11155 bp, 10 predicted proteins | sample 7454761 | NCBI WGS metagenome assembly JACCEB01 (sample SAMN15323454, study PRJNA562643) | freshwater metagenome | isolation source: river surface water | place: USA:Blue River Watershed | collected 2017-08-18 | reverse complement strand
TAATTTAAATTAATAAAAAATTATTTATAAATATATAAATAATTTCTTAATAAGATTATATAATGGGAAAACAAACTGAATCTAACAAAAATAAATCTTCTAAAAAAAATTATAGTTTTACAGGACATAGAATTATTGGAGAAAATAAAGCTACCCATCTTGCTGGTTCAGAATCTGATTCAAATACCACTGACGATATGCGCCAATTATTAGAATCTGATCATGTATCAAATAACCGTAATATGATGGCTCAACCTGAAAATCCTATGATACAACAACAAATGAATCAAATGCCTATGATGATGCAACCTCCTATGCCCCAACCACAAATGAATCCTTTTATGATGAATCAATCTAATTCAAAAATTAATCAATTTATGGGTGCTGATGTTGATCCATTAATGGTAAACACTTTAGCTCCTGTAAATAATATGGGCAATAACTTTGGTGGTTTTGATGGTAATGGATTAATGAACAGTTCTCAAATGGCTCAAAACTTATCTGGCTTTGCTAACTTAGCACAATTAAATCCCAATGGTTTAACAATGGCAAATCAATATGCTAATAATGCTATGTCTGAAACTAATATGATGGGTATGAACAACATGGGTATGAACATGATGAATAATATGAATAACATAAACAACATGGGAATGATGGGAATGAACAATATGGATATGTCAAATGGTTACTCCAAATCTCTTGATCCTAATAGTTTAAAAAACTTGTCAAATTTATATTCTATGAACATTATCAAACAATAAATACCAACTAGCTAATGGTAAAAGTATTAATATTATTATATGTAAAAATATATAATAATATTTAAAAAATTGATATTATTAATCGTTATATAACTAAATCCTAATATTAATGTCAAAAAGCTTTGCGAATGTTAGATTATCAAGGGAATTAGCCAAGTTACAGTCTGAATCAGATAAATTAGATGGAATTATCATTGAAAACCCATCTGATTTAATGTGTTGGAATGCTAAAATTTCAGGCCCTCCAAATACCCCATTTGAAAAAGGAGTATTTGATATTGTATTAAAATTTGACTCTGATTATCCAGTTAAACCACCGAGTGTTAAATTTAATACTCCAATGTTTCATCCAAATATTTATCGTGACGGAAAAATTTGTGTTGATATTTTACAATCTTCAGAATGGACACCGGCTCAAAACGTTAGAACTATTTTGGTTTCTATTATGTCATTATTAATGGACCCCAATCCATCATCGCCTGCCAATAGAGAAGCAGCCGATTTATATAATAAAGATAAAAAAGCATATGGGCAAAAAGTTATTGAATTTATTGAGGCAAATAAATCATCTAATGCTACTTCAAAATAAACTACTTTAGAATTTTATTATAATTATTTTATTATTATAAAAAACTAAATACTTAATCGTATAATTTAACTTCTGGTATGTCAATTACTTCACCAATAATATATACGTCATTTTCAAGCATACGGTATTGATTGTTTTCATCTTTATCAAGCTTACCAACTGGGTAATTTAATATAAAGTCATAAACTACTCCAGTATCTTCATTTAACCAATAAGTATCATCATTAGAATAGGAATTTTCATCAACACGTTTTACTGCTTTTATTTTTCTAACTTTAATTTTAATCCTATTGGAATCTTTTGCATTAGAACCATTATCAATCTTAAGGTCATAATCAATTTTATTTTGAAAAGCAGGACCAACAGGTTTTTCAAATAATGATTCTTCGTTAAATTGAAAACATTTATATTTTGACCCCATCATATTATGAGCTTTAAATAATTCACAATCAACAGCTGCTTCTTTAACTGCTTCTATAAAAGATAATAACAAGTTATTTTTCTTTCTTGATATGTCTTCCATTTTTTCATCAGTTGTTTCTTTACCAGATTTTCTTACAACTTTGTATCTAAAAACATCGACTTTACGTTCTTCTTGTGGTAAATCCTTATGTTGACAAAAACGCAATGCACGACCAATAACTTGTTCTATACGAACTTCATTCCAATATGGTTCCATAATATGAACTTGTCTTACATTGTTCAAGTTAATACCTTCAGCACCAGCAGGTGAAATCATAATAATTTTGCAATATTTACCATAACGATTGTCTTTCATATTAAAAATGTCTTTATTTAATTTTCTTACGTCTTTTTCAATTCCACCGTGGAATTCACACCAACGTAAACCGTCCTTTTCTAGGGGTTTAACGGGATCTAATTTAGATTTATCAAATTGACTATCTTGGTCAATGTCTTCAAAACCAAAAAATCTTAAATAAATTTTTAATATTTGTAACCCCTCCATTTCCACATAATTTGAATAAATCATAACGGTGCCTTTGGTTTTTAAAATATTAAATATTATGCGAGTAAATTTTGGACTACACATATACATTGTTTCAAATAATTTGGATTTCTTTTTCTCTAGTTGATAAAAATTTGTAAATGAACCATCATATTTGCTATAAAAAGTTTTAACATCATCCTGTATAGAATGTTTTGCTTCTTTATCCTTACGATGAATTTCCTTAGCAAAGTCAAAAAATCCATTAACAAAAGATTTAATTGTTTTTAAATATTCTAAAACTTCTGCTTTTGACTTGGTCAATTCATTTTTCTTTTCTAAGTTTTTACCTTCATCAATAACAACTGCATCGGATTCTTTAATTCTAAATTGCCCTGGTCTTGGACGTTTCTCCCCATTAATTTTTTCGGATATAGATGGAAATACAAAGTTACATGCTTGGCGTGTATATGATGCATAAGTTGACATTGAATCCCCTACTTTTCCTCGGGACATTCTCAAACGTATTTTTTCTTTTTGTTCTTCTATTTCTTCAAAGTAATTATAAACTTCTTCTTGATACTTATCCATAGGAAGATTCACATAATGAACTGTTTTAGTTGCAAATTTATCTGGAGTTGCACCAATATAATATGACACCAAACCTAAAATTCTACGCTGAAACATATTTTTTGTATTTTCGTTTAAAGATGCAAAATTTGATGAACTTATAAATAACTGTTCAAAAATACTTTCTGATGTTGGAAAAGAACCAGGTCTTAGCAAATTAAAAATTAAAGCAAATTCAAAAGGATTATTAACAGCAGGAGTTGCAGACAATAACATTACGCGAGTGTTTGAATTTTCTTTTTTTTCTTGTTGGATATAATCGTAAATTACTTGTGCGCGTTTGCCTTTTTTAGATGATACGTTATTATATACATTATTAATAAATCTATGAGCTTCTTCAATAACAAATAATGATGTTTTACTTGCATCTGCTTTTTTTACTTTTTCTAAAAAATCTCTATCTGCAAAAGGTGAATCGTAGTGAATAAATATAATGTTTGCAAAACGTTTATCAAAATCATCTTTAGCCATCCAGTTATTAATATCTTTAAGCCAAGGATCATCGTGTAAAGATGCGGGAATTAGCAAAAATATATTCCACTTTGGTGTGTAATTATATAGAATGTTATACACATTTATCATTGTGTTGGTTTTACCAGCACCAACACCGTGGTAAACAAGCAAATCCTTAAAGGCAGATTGGTAATTTAAATATTGTCCAACAAATTGTTGATATAAAGTTAATCCTTTTGCTCTTTCTTCATTACATGGATCTTCTCCTTCCCTTCTTGATATTTCCGGTAAAATGTATTGTTTAAAATTTTTCATAACCCATGATGGAAATAGTCTTCCATTTTGTTCCAAGTTTACGTTTGATTTAGACATTTTCTATTATAATATATTATATAATAATAGAAAAGTACTTAATTAAAATTTATTATTTTATTTTTGCCAAATTTTTAATATTTGGTTTGGAACTTGAAGAACCAAATACCAACACAAATACTAAAATTATTACCAATATTGTTAATATAACACTTGTATATTTCCATAAGTTAGATGGCTCTTCTGGTTTAGGACAAGCTGGTATTTCACATGTTGGACATGTATGTTCAGGGCATTTTTGTTCACCACATGTGGGACACGGTACTTGAACGGGACAAACAGTTTTTTCTTGAATAGGACAAACGGGCATTTCTTGAACGGGACAAACAGTTTTTTCTTGAATAGGACATTTTGTTTGGTATATTTGTTTTAATCTTTCTTCTTTTTCTTCCTTAGCACGAGCACATATATTTGGTGTAAACTTAATAAAATTTAGTTTATCATTATAAAATACACAATCATCATAAGGCATATCTTCTAAATTTTCACTAAATAACCCAGCTAAAATTTCAGTTTTTTCATCTGCAGAATTTGTTTGTTTCAGCAAATTTGAAAAAGATATAATTAAAGACATTCTAACTAACAATCCAATTGTATTTGCTATTTTTATTTCAGGATTTGGTGTTTCATTAATTTTTTTAAGAATAGCTTTAACAAACACAAATACTCTTTTAATGTTATCAACATCTGGTCCTGTTTTGGGTAAACTAGAAATTAAAAAATCAGTAAAAATTTCCCTTTCGTTTGAAAAATAAACTTTTGGTAATAAAATAGTTATTGTATCTGGTTTACTGTTGGTTTTAACATCAGGTTTAACATCAGGTTTAACATCAGGTTTAACATCAGGTTTAGCATCTGGTAAAATATCTGGTCTAACATCAGGTTTATCACTAGCTAAAATATCAGGTCTTATATTAGGTAAAACATCTTGTCTAATGTCAACAAAATGTTCAAAATTATCATAAAAATCATGTTCGTGTCCAAATACATTTGTAAATTGTTCAATAGGTTTTTCATATAAAACTAAAAGCCCATAATTTGAAACAACTAAACTACCCATAACAAAAGGTCCTGAAACTCCATTTAAAATATTTACAACGTCTTTTTCATTGTTTTTAAAATATTTTTTAATGTAAAGGCTAATATAATTTTCTAATTGTTTTGTGTTAATTTCAATTTTAACATAACCGTATTTATTAATATAGTTTTTTAATTTTTCTAAATTAAGATTTGTTTCTTCAGTAACATTAGGTCCCATTGATTTTTTTTCAAGACTAGTAATTTTATCTTGATTATCTAATTTGGCAAAAATTCCGCCCATTATTAAATAAATTAGAAATTAATTCTAAATATTATTTTTTAACATCTCTATAAGAAATTCAACTGGTTTTTCCCCAACGCCTCGAATGTTTACTGTATTTGATGCTAATTCTTTTTTACCCAGAACTATAATCCAGTTCCAATGTTGTTTTTCAGCATTTAATATCTTTTTTTGCAATGTTTCACTTGATAAATCCATATGCACATACTTTCCAGCAGAACTTGAAACAATTTGTTTCTGAATTTTATTCGCATATTCAACCAAGTCAGGTTTAACTGATACCGGAATTATGGCAACTTGACGAGGAGACACAAAATATGGAATATCACCTTGTCCATTTTCTAGTAACAATGCAATAAAACGTTCAACTGAACCTAAAATTGCACGGTGAATAATTACTGGACGGGTAAGTGTGCCTTGGTCATCTTGATAAGTTAAGTTAAAACGCTCCGGTAAGTTAAAGTCTAACTGAATTGTTCCCAATTGATGTTTACGTCCTAAGGTGTCAGTTACTGTGAAATCTAATTTTGGACCATAAAATGCTCCATCTCCGGGGTTAATAGTAGATTCATCAAAAGTTGTAATTAACCTGGATAAAATTTCTTCTGCTTTATTCCAATTATCTAAAGACCCAATATATTTTTCTGGTCTAGTTGATAATCCAACTGAAAATTTAAACCTAAAAATCCCGTATATTTTCTTAATAAAATCAATTACTCCTTTAATTTCGTCCTCTATTTGGTCCATTGTACAAAAAATATGTGCATCATCTTGAGAAAATTTTCTTACCCGAGTTAATCCACGTAATGCACCTGATAATTCATTTCTATGTAAAACTCCAAAATCTGCTAGTCTCATTGGTAATTGTCTGTATGAGGGATTAACATACTTGAACATTAGACAGTGGCTCGGGCAATTCATGGGTTTAATTGAGTAGTGTGACACATCATCAGGATGGTCTTTTTCAATAATAAACATGTTTTCCTTATATTTATCCCAATGACCAGAAGTTTCCCACAGTGATTTATCAAAAATATTTGGAGTTATTACTTCTTGGTAACCACGGGCCATGTATTCGGTTCTAAAATAGGTTAGCAAATTGTTATATAAGATTGCACCAGCAGGCAAGAAAAAAGCTGACCCGGGAGATTTCTCATCAAAAAAGAACAAGTCTAATTGATTACCTAGTTCCGCATGTGTTTTTAAATTTGACTCTAATTGGTCTTGTCCACAATTACATTCAAATTCTTCTTCTTGGGGTTTTGTATCTTGGTTATTCATTAATTATTATTAAATATTATATCTTTATAATGTTTAAGCAATAATCATCAATTTTTTTACACATCTATTTCTCTAACTACTTTACCATTTTCATACTTACCATAAAACTCTCCTTTTTTTCCGTTGGCAATTTTAAATAAGTTGTTTTCTTCTAAAATATACTTTTTTCCTTTAATTTTTATTTCAACTTGTTCGTCTTCTGATTCTGATAATTCACTATCGGAATCCGATAACTCAGAATCGGAATCATCTGAAAAATCAATTATCTTATATTGAGCTGGTGGGGGTGGAGTATAAGTTATTTTATTTGTGGCTTCTAATCCAATAATATCATCTAATGTTCGCAATGAAGCCCACGTTTCAATAATCAAGTCTTTGTTATTATAACTTAATAAATTTAATTCGTTATAATACTTTTTAAGACCTCGTTTGTTTTTAAATAACAGGTCTTTTAAACTTTCCAATTTTAATCTATAAACTTCGCGTTCATTATGTCCAAATTCTTTATTTGAACACATTGCTTCTAACTTTTTAATATTTCCAATTAAAATCTTGTCAAATAATTCATTCTTTTCCGTCTTAATAATTGAATTTGTTTTAACATCTATCATTGATGCATGTTTATCATTTAACGCGGTTACACAATATGAATGATATTCCGGAGTATCAGCATTAAAATTTGTTGTCTGGATCAAATACATCAAACTTGATAACCCTTTTGTCATTATTCCCCGTTGCTGTTCTACAGATAAATGAGCAATGCTTTCAGATCCAGGAGCATGATTAATTATAATTTTTTTATCATTTAATGTATTATTTGTTGTGTAATTATTAATCACACTTGGTTTGTTTTTTAGTTCTTTTACTTCTTCTTTTAATTGAAGAAATTCTTCTTTTAGTACAGTCATTGCTTGTGTTTCGCATAGCTTTTCATGCTTCCACCTGCTTTGATAGTGTTTAAAGCCTTTATTACACTTTGAACAAAAAAAATTTTTTTCTGTTTCCGATTTTGCATTTGGATTATGATAAGCAGATGTGTGTTTCCATAATCCAGAACGAGTTTTATATTTTACATTACATATTTCACATTCAAAAGACATCAAGAGTATTGTTTATTTTAATAATACTATATTATGGTAAACTATCTTTTAAATCAATTTAATAATTTGGCGGAAACGGACTTATATGGAAATGGAAACGGAAATTAACATTTTTGTGGTTTATTTAATTTTTATTTTTTGGTTTCCATTAAGTATGTAGTTGTATACAATATAAATATATTTATTAGATGTTATGATATGATTGTTTGACTACATAAAATTTATTATTATTATTTTCCCGTATGATAAGTCACCATAAGCCAAATATAAGTATTTTGGAAACGGAATGGTAAGCCTTACTGTTAAATTATAGGCTGTATTAATTTGTTTCCATTTCTAATATAAAAACAAAAAAATAATTTTTATTTTGGTCCAAGGGCGTTTTTAAAAAAAAATTTCGCGTGGAAACAATTGATAAGTCGGAAACGGAAACATGGAAACGCTTAGCTGTTATGAATCAATGGAAACCGTTTCCGTGATGCTTTACTACCAGATATCATTAGTTATATTGTATGTTGTGTTTTTAACCGTTATACATACAACGGGATTTCTTAAAGGAAACGCTGATAAGCCAATATAAGCCTTGATAAGCCATTTGATAAGTATTTTGGAACTTTTGATAAGCCAAATATAAGCCAAAATATGGAAACGGTTAGCTGTTTTGATTAATATAATTTATATACTATGATAAGGCTTATATTGGCTTATCAAGTAAACAAATTGTATCCTATATGTGATACACATTAAATTATGTAAGTATAAATATTTTTTTATTGTTGTACTAGTAGTGTAGCATATATGGAAACGTTTCCATAAGTTCCGTAACAGCAAACACAAACCAAATAATTTGTTTCCATGCGCGCGCGCGAGACATTTTATATACATTAATTATTTCCATTTAATATTTTTACATCTAATTACATCATAAGTACTATTATAATAATTAAGTAATTATATGTGTAATACTTTGAAAATCATTAAATAGTATACTGTTTGATAATCATCAAAACAAGAACTGCTGAGCGTTTCCATGTTTATGGCTTATCTAGAGTTCCAAAATACTTATCAAATGGCTTATCAAAGCTTATATTGGCTTATCAGCGTTTCCTTTAAGAAATCCCGTTGTATGTATATCAGTTAAAAACACAACATATAGTATAACTAATGATATCTGGTAGTAAAGCATCACGGAAACGGTTTCCATGTAATCATAACAGCTAAGCGTTTCCATGTTTCCGTTTCCGACTTATCAATTGTTTCCACGCGAAATTTTTTTTTAAAAACGACCTTGGACCAAATAAAAAATTATTTTTTAAAAATTTCCATATTTTTTTCACAATTTTAAAAATTTCCATTTATTTTTCACTATTCGTGCACAAACCAAATAGGCAAGTTTTATATTTAAAAACAAGATTTAATTAATTGATAATTTTATGTACACAAATCAAAGTTATTACCACACATCACAGTTTGATTTGTATTTAGCTCCATCCCAATTGGCAAATTCTGGTCTGGGTGTTTTTACTAAAGTTCCAATTCCATCAGACACATTGGTTGATGAATATTATGGTGAAAAAACAACTTTATTAGGTGGTTCTTATGTACTGTATATTAAAGAAAATTGTAATATCGACGCTCTTAGTTACCCGCGCTGTTTTATGGGTATGATAAATGATGCGTCTTTTGTTCCCAAAAAAATTATTCGTAAAAAAAAGAGAAAAATTGACATAACTCCTGATGCAAATTATGATGTAAATAATAATAAATTATTAAATAACTGTAAGTTTGTGATTGATAAGGAGTTAGAGAAGGCATATGTACACACTATTTGTTCAATACCTGCTGGTTCAGAACTTTTTATATCATATGGCCCCGATTATTGGACTTAAGCATATGATAGTTCTGTTTTGGTCCAATAAATTTCTTCAGGACTATGAGATTTTCTAACAGTTGAAGATTCCAAAATAAATAATTCAATACTATTAACAATAATATTATGTACAAAACTTTTATGAATAATGTCCCCATTAAGTTTGCAATAAGTTGAATACACCGCTTGAAATTCTACATTTGGCCATGAAAACATTGAGTATATCAAATTAATTTTTTCATGTTCAGTTAGCTTTTCGTCCCATGTAATTTTAGGAAAGAAACTTTTAATCCACGCGAACCAGTTGGAAATAGTTGGTTCAATTTGATGAGTTGAATGAATATATGTGAAAAACGTCCGGTTGGACAAAAACCCATACCAAGCTTTTCTAATTGCGATTCCTGCATCTGTTGAATAAAAATCAGAGTCATCCATAACGCCAGGATTATCCAAAAAAAACTCTTCTAATTCTTGTGATTCTAAATTAGTCGATTCCATCCATTTAGTTAGCCTGGGAAAATTTATTACTCCATCAGAACAAAAAAACAAATGAGACAATCTAAGTAATACCAATTCAAAACCATCTTCTATTACTTTATTTTGTTCTTTATCAAAAAACCCATGTGATTTAACAGGTTTAACAAATTGTTCAACTAACATGTTTTTATAATTTGAATCAACTTGGTCTAGTTGATATGGTTTGTAATTAAGTTCATCAGCCGTTGAAGCTGAACTGGTTGAGGAGTCGGAATCTGATAGTATCATATTAGTGTCTGTTATAAAAATCGAGGTGTCCATTAAATTTAACTAAATATATAAATTAATTTATTGAGTTTTCATCTTTTTTCTATCGGCATATATATGGACATAACAAACATTAAAGAATTAACTTTAAAAAATAATGCCTATCGCAAAATTATTCAAACAAATACCCATATGCAACTTGTTGTTATGAGTTTATTACCAGGTGAAGATATACCATTGGAAACACATGATACTCACGACCAATATTTTAATATTGTTGATGGTACATGTTTAATAAACACAAATGGACGGGATTACAAGTTAGGTACAGGGATGATTATGATTGTTAAAGCTGGAACCCCACATCATGTTAAAAATTTATCAAAAACCAAAAAATTAAAATTATACACATTGTATTCACCACCAGAACATCCAGACAAACTAGTTCAACCAACAAAAAATTCACCATACCCAAAATCCAATCAGCTTGGAGGTTTTGAAAATTCTAGTAAGTATATTGTTAATTATGAAAATACGGTAAAAATGTATGGTGCTGGACCTATAATTTGGAAAGTTCATGTGTCTTTACCTTGGTATGAGTTAATAAAACAAGGTAAAAAAACCATTGAAGGTCGCCCTAATAGAAACACATTTGCTCAAATGAAAATTGGAGACCAAATAGAATTTTCAAATAAAGAATTGAATGGGAATTTTATGGCGGAAATAACTAATGTGACCCATCATAAAACTTTTGAAGAAATGATTAGAACTAATGGTATTGATAATGTGCTACCAGGAATTAGAAATATAGATGAAGGTGTTCAAGTTTATATGCAATATTATACAAAGGAAATTGAACAAGAATTTGGTGTAGTTGGAATTCACATAAAACTACTTTGATTTGGTTGTATTTGTTGATTTTTCTGTTTTGACACCTTTATATTTGTTATCGGATGCGCTAATAAACTTTCCAGTTGTTGTGTCTCTTTTAACAAACTGTTCAGTTTTTGGATTAAACGTTTGAGAGCGGTCACGAACTGCTCCTTTACGATGTCCTTGATTTGTATTACCTGCCATTATAATTT
>JACCEB012177874.1_pt1 | contig 11158 bp, 8 predicted proteins | sample 7454761 | NCBI WGS metagenome assembly JACCEB01 (sample SAMN15323454, study PRJNA562643) | freshwater metagenome | isolation source: river surface water | place: USA:Blue River Watershed | collected 2017-08-18 | reverse complement strand
CCGTGGTTGGCTTGACCATAGAGTGCCCCACCGGTTGCTGGAAAGAGGCGATGAAAGTCCTGTGGCGTGGTGCGCGTTACGATCGCATCCTCCAAAGAAAGATCGAGGCCACAATGCTTCAGTAGGGAAAAGGCTTTTTCTTGACATGATTCAATCTCGCTGAGAGTGGGTTGATCGCGGTCACCAGTTGCAGGGGCATTTACTAAACACAAAATACGTTCCCCTTCGGGGTGAGAGAGATGGGTATCGGTTTGATCTTGAGCACAAATATAGACTGTTGGGTTTTGAGGCAGACGCTTGCGATAAAAGACATCGGTGAACTCAGAGTCGTAGTCTTTATTAAAAAAGACATTGTGGCGCACCAGTGGAAATCCATTAGGCTTTGCAAGCATTGACCAGGTGAGCGCAGATAGTGAGCGAGTGGTTTGATTGACTGGAGAGGCAGATTGATTAGCTTGACCCAGAAGCCCACTTTGCAAAGCCATTGCATCCCCGTTAAAGATAACAGCACTACTCTCAATCGTATTGCCATTACTCAAGCGAACTCCCGATACCTTGCCATGATTTTGTATGATCTCTTCACAGTTCACGCCGGTGATGAATTGAACGCCCTTAGCCTCAGCTAGCTTTGTAATTGCTTGGGTAATGGCAATCATGCCACCTTGCACTGCCCAAACTCCTTGCATTTCAACATCGGCAATGAGCATTAGAGTAGCAGGGGCTTGTAAGGGCGATGAGCCGCAATAGGTAGCGTAGCGGGCAAAGAGTTGATGAAGGCGAGGATCTTTGAAGTAGCGGGATAACGTTTTCCAGAGATCATTAAAAAGACCAATCTCATAAAGTGTTTTCGATCCCGTGGGCCCCAGATCCTTCATCATTCCCATCATGGATGGGCGAGCAGAGAGCATATAAGGTTTTTCAAGGACGCGATATAGTTTGCTCGTTTGTTGGCAAAAACCCATAAAGCGATCTGCCTCTGCGGCTCCTGCAAAATCCCGAATTGCTTCTGCGGATTGCTCACGATTTGCAAAAAGATCTAAGCGTTCAGTGGAACCCCAAGCATGCCTAGCAAGAATCTTGAGTCGTTCTATTTGTAAAACATCTTCTAAATGACAGCCTGCATTTTGAAAGATGCCATCGAACACCCAGCGCATAGTAAATACGGTTGGCCCTGAATCAACGCCTTTGCCACCACAACTAATCTGCCGAATCTTGCCACCTAGATATTTTTCTTTTTCTACGAGGATCACCTCAAGGCCTGCACTTGCTAAATCAAGCGCGCTCACAAGACCACCAATCCCACCACCAATAACAACGATAGGTTTACTCTTGGATACTTTAGTCAAGTCGCTTACCCTTCCAGGATCCCTCTGCATCAAAGGGTTGGAAACGCACGAACATGGATTCTGAAAAGTAGTGACCTTGCATTGCTGCTTTGATGGCTGTTAAATGTGCACCAGAGCGTGCGTAGGTATCCATGGCTGCTTGTGATTCCCAAATAGTAAAGGTGGCTTGGCGCAGAATGGGTGCTTCACCAACTCCAGCAGAGATTAGACAACCCGGTGTTTCGTGTAAATCAATTTCAGCGGGCGGAGCTTTTGACCAAAATGAAATTGCATTAACAGGTTTAATCGATGCACGCGTGAGCGAGGCTATTGGCCCTGCTGGTGCGCTGCTTAGCGCTGGGGTAAGTTGATGACCAGACCATGTTCCCTTTACTGAATACGCTCGGAGCTTTACTGAAAATAGTTCTTGCGCATGCTCTCGGTACCAAGCGAGCAGGGGTGACTCTTTGAGGAATTGATTGGCATTCGAAAGGTTGTCAAAAAGGCAAAACAAGCCCTGATGGGTGCCACTTGGATTTACCGAGAACCCAGCATTCTTACCTGAGCCCATATGCTTTTGCAGGATTAAACCTGAGGGGCGGTATGTACTAAACCGATTAAACATCAAACGAGCAATACCAGAATACTTGGCTTGCGGTTTAATGTTGACCAAGGTCATGACCGCTACCTGATTGGACATCTTATTCCTCGATATCGCTATCTTTGCTTTGATCGCTCAGATTATATTTGCGCAATTTAATATAGAGACTTTGGCGAGAAAGACCTAACATTTCGGAGGCAGAAACGCGATTGCCGCGAGTTAGATCGAGAGCTGCTTTGATGCACAGCTGCTCAATCAAATCAGTGGTCTCGTTAATAATTTCTTTGAGAGGTAGTCGACCTACGAGCTGAGTGAGCTCTTCGCTCGATCGAGTGATGGACTCTTCAGGCTGAATCTTAGCCCGAATTCGGGAGCCTACCTCACGAATCGTAAAGCCTAAGCACGCATGCGGATAGGGCACCGATACAGCAGAAATCTCAACTGGATGCATAGTGCCAAAGGAATCACGAATGGAGGTGGCAAATAACTTAATAGCCCCCTTTTCTTGAAGATTGGAGAGCATGACTCGTAAATCAACGCTTGAGCGCTCAAGCCACCGTTCGAGTGATTCATTGAGAACGTTCTCTAGCTTATCAGCCATGACGATGCGTAAAAATGCTTGATTTGCTGTGAGGATCTTGCCGGCAGAGTTGGTCACAATAAAACCGTCGGGTGCATTTTCAAGAGCTTGAATTACCAGGGATTGAGCACTTGAGTCTTGCCGATCAACAAACTCACCTGAGCGTTTAAGCGTTAGCAAAATTAATGATTGGTTTTCATTTCGGAATGGGGCTGCCGATAAATGCACTTCTTGACCGCTGAGGATGCTAGTGCTGAGGTCAGCTGGGGTACTGGTGTACGCCACTTTACTTAATAAAGATTGCGCTTGAATCCGATCACCTTTCGCAAGGTAATCGATTAATAATCGGCCATTCAATTTTTTTACTGAATCACCTAGTAAATCAGCGGCGCGTGGATTTGCCTCAATGATTTTGAAGGTATTACCGTCTAAGACAATCACGGCCTCGGAAGCCATTTCAAAGAGGACACGATACCGTGTTTCTAATTGACGTAAACGCGTGTAGTCTCGCTCAATCGCTTGTTGAGCATCGACTAAGCGCTGTTGTAATACAGAAATCTCACGAAGATCACGGGCAAGTGCAATGATCTGACCGGTGCTACCAATTTTTAAGGTCGCACATAATAAAGGCAAGTCTGTCGTGCCGGGTGAGGGGACATTAATTTGACGAAAACGTGAAAGACTCGTTTCGTTTGCATCTTGGAGAAGAGCCTGAATTTTTGGACGGCTTTCAACAGTCACTACATCAAGCCAATTTTTACCAACCCAATTTTCGATTGAAGAGCTTCGTAAGTCTGGATTACCAAAAGCAATACTCTGAATAATGCCATCTTGATTCAGAGTCAAAGAAATATCTGCAGAAGCCTGAACAATATGAGCAACCTCATCGGGATTGAGCTGCCCTAAAACTAGGGCTGGACTGGTTGTGCTGTTCACTGTTTACTCGCGTAACGAAATCACTAAACGCGTGATTTTAAAATAGTCTCAGCAGCGATTACTGCATCTGCAGCACTAAGCGTGCAAATATCTGCCGTGCATTGTTTCATGAGCTCGGGCTTGGCATTAAATAGCGCTCCTCCAGCCATGATGCCGATTTGTGAGTTGACGGATAGCTCCCTGATCTTCTGAATCAGTTGTTTCATTCCATCCCACTGCAGCTCATAGGAAATAGAGATGCCGACTATATCAAACGATTCTTTTGCACACAGTGTGAGTATCTCTTCTTCACTCGGATGTGAGACTGTGCAGACATCCCAGCCGGCTTGAGCAAAAAATTCACTCAACATGAATACACCCATGGTGTGCTGAGAGTGAGGCATTGCAAAAAGAAGCGCCTTGCCTGCGGTTTGCCTGAACTGGTCCTCTTTATTACGAAAGTCGGGACTGAGCTCTTGCATAATTTGCTGAATTCTTCCCAAAGCCAGCGTCACTGTTGTAAAACTGTGCTCATCGAGCTCCCAATAGCATTGCATTCTTCTTGCGGCTGGGGCAATGAGATTGAGATAGATCTCATTTAAATTTCGACCCTCTAGGCTAAGGGCTTTTACATAACCGAGACAAATATCTGTAGAGCTATTAATGAGTAGTTCTGCAAAGTACTTCACCTCGTCCGCAGAGATCGGTTCGTCGGAACGGGGGATCAGCGTTTGATCCGCTTTGCTATGTTGTATTAATAGGCGGGGAATAATTTGAGCCTCGATCGTTTTGTTAAGAAGATGTGCCAGTTCATGGGCTGAGGCATCCTTTTTTGGCTCTGAATCCAAATGAGGAAGGAGTGCATTTAAGCGGAATTTCTTTAACCATCCTCTACTTTCCTTGCCTTTTGTTGAGTTGTTTTCATTAATTTGTAGATTGATTCGATCCACCGATAAGCCCCTGTACAGTTAATTCATGTTGCATTGCAACATTAATACATCTAATAGCCGGTATTTAACCCAAAAAATGGGTACTTAAGGCTTTAGATCGCTTGAAAAGACAGCCCCAAATTGCCTTTTCCTCTCATTTAGATAAGGTTTACCACTAGTAGGCCAAACTGTCAAAATAATTTGACACTTATAAGGGTTTATTCTTAGATTTGTAAACACAAAAAAGCGTAAACTTAGGTTTACACATTTACATAGGGGCCAGGCTGCATAAGGAAGAAGAAGCACATGGCAAGTCACTCACATACCCTTTATACGCCAGAAGAGCGACTCCGTCGAGATCGCTCAAAGTGGACATTGGTTCAAGGGATATTGGCGCCTGTCCAATTCGTTGTGTTTTTGATCAGCCTCTATTTAGTGTTGCGCTTTTTATATAGCGGGGAAGGTGAGTATGCCGCTAACACATCCATTGTGATCAAAACCTTATTTTTGTACACCATCATGATCACGGGCAGCATCTGGGAGAAAGAGGTCTTTGGGCGCTATTTATTTGCACCAGCTTTCTATTGGGAAGACGTGTTTAGCATGCTGGTATTGCTTTTACATACCCTCTATCTAATTGCCTTGGTATTTAGTTTCCTTGAAGCGCGGCAATTAATGGCTCTAGCCTTAGCAGCCTACCTTGCCTACATCATTAATGCTGCTCAGTTTTTATGGAAATTACGCCAGGCACGCCTGCAGGAGTCGAAACAACCATCCCGAGGAGTAATGGCATGAATCGCATTATTCCTCTTCAACCGGCGCCGGTTGGGTGTGATTCTGTAACGGAGCTCAATGTTCTCAAAGAAAGAGGTCAGCGGGAGGTCTTTTGTGGCCTTACCGGGATTATTTGGCTGCACCGCAAAATTCAGGATGCGTTTTTCTTAGTTGTTGGCTCACGTACCTGTGCGCATCTTGTGCAATCTGCGGCAGGTGTAATGATTTTTGCTGAGCCACGCTTTGCAACCGCCATTATTGATGATCATGATTTAGCAGGTTTGGCCGACGCGAATGAAGAGCTCGATCGAGTGGTTAATCAGTTATTAACGCGCCGACCCGATATCAAGATGTTGTTTTTGGTCGGATCGTGCCCCTCCGAGGTGATTAAATTAGATTTATCACGTGCAGCAGAGCGTCTGAGTAAGACCTATACACCACGCGTCCGTATTTTGAACTACTCGGGTAGTGGAATCGAAACTACCTTCACGCAAGGTGAAGATGCTTGTTTGGCAGCGCTAGCAAAAGAGATTGTGCAGGTAAGTATTGATCGTACCACCCAACAGGATGTGCAGCTCTTAGTAGTCGGTTGTTTGGCAGATGTAGTAGAAGACCAGTTTTCTAGAATCTTTACTGATTTAGGCTTATCGTCCTATGCATTTTTTCCTCCACGGCGCTCGGGAGATTTACCAAAGGTCGGACCCAATACGCGTTATTTGTTAGTTCAGCCGTTTCTAACCGACACTGCGCGCGTACTCGAAGAGTTGGGCGCACAACGCATTGCCGCGCCATTCCCGTTGGGCGTAGAGGGTACAGAGGGATGGTTTGCAGCAGCTGCCAATACCTTTGGTGTTTCTGCAGAGCGCTTTGAAAAGGCAATAGCTCCAAAACGTGAGCGCGCGATGCTATCGCTTAATCGTCAGCGTCAAATTCTGAATGGCCGGTCTATTTTCTTCTTCCCAGATTCCCAGCTTGAGATCCCGCTAGCACGGTTCTTGCATCGCGAGCTGGGTATGCAACTAACGGAAGTTGGCATGCCTTATATTCATCGCCAGCATCTTGCTCAAGAGATCGCCCTGTTACCAAATGATGTTCTTTTATCAGAAGGTCAAGATGTTGAGAAACAGCTCGATCGTTGCCGCAGCGCAAAGCCCGATATGGTGGTCTGTGGCCTAGGCTTAGCAAATCCTCTAGAGGCCGAGGGAATGACCACGAAGTGGTCGATTGAGTTGGTCTTCACACCCATCCAAGGTTTTGATCAAGCCGCTGATCTAGCCGAACTCTTTGCACGTCCTTTAGTGCGCAAAACTAAGTTGGCAGCCTAGGAGAAGAGCAATGAAATTAACTCTGTGGACCTACGAAGGACCTCCTCATATTGGCGCTATGAGAATTGCAACTGCCATGGAAGGTGTGCACTATGTTTTGCACGCTCCCCAAGGTGATACCTATGCAGATTTATTGTTTACCATGATTGAGCGGATGAACAAACGTCCACCGGTAACGTATACGACATTTCAGGCGCGTGATCTGGGGAGCGATACAGCGGAATTATTTAAAGACGCAGCGCGTTCCGCCTATGCACGCTTCAAACCCGATTTATTAATGGTAGGCGCGTCGTGTACAGCCGAATTGATACAAGATGATCCCGGTGGTTTGGCAGCCGCACTGAATTTGTCAGTCCCTGTATTGCCGCTCGAGTTACCTGCGTATCAAAAGAAAGAAAATTGGGGGGCAGCAGAAACCTTTTATCAGATGGTACGCTTACTGGGCAGAGAGTATGTTCTTGCGCCAGGTGAAAAGAGGGCTCACCGTCCCGCAGGTTTACCACCAAGCTGTAATATTTTGGGACCAACCGCACTGGGCTTTCGCCACCGCGATGATGTAGCTGAGATTCGGGCATTACTCCGTCAGATTGGTGTACGGGTGAATGTGGTAGCTCCATTGGGCGCTAAACCAGAAGATATCGCAAGACTCCATGAAGCTGATTTCAATGTGGTTTTATATCCGGAGATTGCCAATAGTGCTGCGCAGTGGATGGGTAAAAATTTTGGCCAACCCAGCACCAAAACAATCCCAATCGGCTTTAAGGCAACACAAGCATTTATTCAAGAGGTGTGTGCCTTAGCAGAAATTCAGTGTGACATTGAGGAGTTAACCCGTCGCTCGCGAGCACGTTGGTACGCACTGTCAGTTGACTCGACCTATTTGACCAATAAACGTGTCTTTATCTTTGGTGATGGAACCCATGCGATTGCTGCAGCAAAAGTTGCCTCTGAAGAGATGGGCTTTCAGGTTGTTGGTTTAGGAACGTATAGCCGTGAGTTGGCGCGAGAAGTACGCGAGGCTGCTGCTTTGTATGGAGTTGAGGCACTCATTACCGATGACTATCTTGAGGTTGAGCAGCAAATTACAGAACTACAACCTGAATTAATTTTAGGCACCCAAATGGAGCGGCATATCGCTAAGCGCTTAAAGGTTCCTTGTGCAGTGATCTCTGCACCGATTCATGTACAAGATTTCCCAGCACGGTATTCGCCACAAATGGGATTCGAAGGAGCCAACGTCCTGTTTGATACATGGGTTCATCCACTGATGATGGGCCTAGAGGAGCATTTAATTGGTATGTTCCGAGAAGATTTTGAGTTTCATGATGGCGCTGCGCCATCCCACTTAGGTCATGGTCACACCAAGACCTCGGCAAATGAGCCACTAAAGACCGATGAAGCAATGACCGTAATGAGCGCTGCTGTTGTGAACGGTGCGCCTGTAGTGGAGAGTGTTTGGGAACCAGAGGCTCAAAAAGAGCTAAACAAGATCCCATTTTTTGTGCGGGGTAAGGCAAGACGTAATACCGAACGATTTGCAAGCGAACGTGGCTTACCAACCATCTCTTTAGAAACTTTGTACGACGCAAAGGCCCATTTTGGGCGCTGATTTACTTTAACCATGATCAATCTCTTTGGAGCCCATCAATGAACGTAGTCAATATTCCAGTAAGTGATATGAAGTCACGACGACCTGATGGTGAGGGCAGTGTTCAGGTTCAACTTGATCCAAATTTGAAGATTGGCAAGGCAAAAGTATTTGCCGTATACGGTAAGGGGGGTATTGGTAAAAGCACAACCTCATCGAACCTATCGGTCGCCTTTTCAAAACTTGGCAAGCGTGTCATCCAGATTGGTTGTGATCCGAAGCATGACTCTACATTTACTCTGACAAAGAAATTAATGCCTACCGTGATTGATGTTTTAGAAAAGGTAGATTTCCATTCCGAAGAGTTGCGGGTTGAAGATTTTGTTTATGAGGGCTACAACGGTGTCATGTGTGTAGAGGCAGGTGGACCACCCGCAGGTACGGGTTGTGGTGGTTATGTCGTTGGCCAAACTGTGAAACTCTTAAAAGAGCATCATCTCTTAGACGATACCGATGTGGTAATTTTTGATGTCTTGGGCGACGTCGTATGCGGAGGCTTTGCAGCACCGTTGCAACATGCTGACCGCGCCTTAATAGTAACCGCCAATGATTTTGATTCGATCTTTGCGATGAACCGTATTGTGCAAGCCATTGGGGCAAAAGCAAAGAACTATAACGTTCGTTTGGGTGGCGTGATCGCCAATCGCAGTGCTGCCACCGATCAGATCGATAAATTTAATGAGAAGGTTGGTCTAAAAACCATGGCTCATTTTCCAGACTTGGATGTGATTCGTCGAAGTCGTTTAAAGAAATCAACTTTATTTGAGATGGAGCAATCACCGGAGCTCGATAAGGTGCAACAAGAATATTTGCGTCTTGCTGCTTCTTTATGGGCAGGATCTGACCCATTGCCAGCAATTCCCATGAAAGACCGGGATATTTTTGATCTATTGGGATTTGATTAATTCGGAAGACGATCAATATGCAACATCATTCGTATCTCGAAAAACGCAGTCAATTACAACAGTATTTTGACCGTACTGCGTTTGATGCATGGGCAAAGCTAACTTCGACAGCTCCAGTCAGCGGTATTCGTAAAACAGTTCGCGCTGGTCGTGATGAGATGCGCAATCTTCTGCTCAGTTACTTGCCGAGTGATCTCAGTGGGCAACGCGTCTTGGATGCTGGCTGTGGCACTGGAGCCCTTGCCGTGGAATTAGCAAAGCGGGGCGCCAAAGTGATGGCAACCGATATCTCTCCAACATTGATTGAGTTAGCACGCGAGCGCTTGCCAAGTGATTTGCCTAATGGCTCGATCGAGTTTTTTGCTGGTGATATGTTAGACCCTAGTTTGGGTCAATTTGATCATGTGGTCTGTATGGATTCAATGATTCATTATCACCGTCATGACATTACTAAAGCCTTGGCCGGACTCGCAGAGCGTACCCGAAATACCATCGCATTCACTTTCGCTCCCAAGAATCCCTTTTTATCGACCATGATTACTGTGGGTCGATTATTTCCAAGGGGTGATCGGGCCCCATTTATTGAACCAGTTGCCGAACAAACCCTCGCACGGCTTATTACTCAAGAAGAGGCTTTAAAGGCTTGGCAAATTACCAGCTCGCAAAAGATTGCCCGTGGTTTTTATATCTCACAAGCAATGGTTCTGTGTCAATCATGATCAAGTCTCTCAACACCAATCTGTTCGAAGCCTGGCGTCGTATTTCGCCAAGCTTGATGCCTTTTTCAGATGTTGCGACCAAAGACTTACCTTTAAGCAAATGGCTTCGTTTGGCACTTTTTCAAGTCTCGGTTGGCATGGCCACCGTGATGCTGATTGGCACTTTAAATCGCATCATGATTGTGGAGATGGGTGTTGCAGCGAGTCTGGTGGCGCTCATGGTTGCACTACCCTTGGTATTTGCCCCATTTAGAGCACTTGTTGGTTTTAAGAGCGATCGTCACCGTTCTTTTTTAGGTTGGAAGCGTGTTCCTTATATCTGGCTCGGTAGCTGGCTCCAGTTTGGTGGTTTAGCCATCATGCCCTTCGCATTGATTTTGTTATCGGGTGATTCCAATTGGCCAGCATGGTTTAGTCATCTTGCTGCCGCTTTAGCATTTCTGCTGGTTGGTGCTGGAATGCAGATAACACAAACTGCTGGTTTAGCCCTGGCTTCTGATTTAGCAAGTACCGAATCACGACCACGGGTCGTAGCGCTGATGTATGTCATGTTTTTATTAGGTATGGTCTTTAGTAGTTTGTTATTTGGATTTCTCCTGAAAGACTTTTCACCAGTTCGGTTGATACAAGTTGTACAGGGCGCAGCAGCCTTGACCATGATTCTTAATCTAATGGCATTGTGGAAGCAAGAGGCCCGCCAACCTAAGACGAAAGAGCAGTTAGCTGCTGAACCGATGATTCGTTTTCAAGAATCTTGGAGGCAATTTGCCAAACAGGATAAAGTGATTCGTTTCTTGGTAGCCCTCGGCATGGGTACCGCAGCATTTAGTATGCAAGATATTATCTTGGAGCCTTACGGTGCTGAAGTGTTGCACTTATCTGTGAGCGCAACCACCTTGCTAACGGGATTAACTGCAGCAGGCGCCTTACTCGCCTTCATGCTAGCAGCCAAAGTACTCAATCGAAGCATTGATTCTCATCGTTTAGCAGCGATTGGCGCTCTTTGTGGGATCTTTGCATTTACCTGCGTGATTTTTTCAGAACCACTTTTATCACCCAATTTATTTCGTATGGGCGCTTTCTTAATTGGATTTGGCGGCGGCTTATTTGCAGTGAGTACCTTGGCTACAGCGATGAGTTTCGATTCCTTGGGAATGAACGGACTCGTGATTGGTGCTTGGGGTGCGGTGAGTGCATCAGCTGCAGGTCTTGCGATTGGGTTGGGCGGAGTGATCCGAGATTTAGTTTCTAGTTTGGCTGTTTCTGGAATGCTGGGATCGGTGTTAGTTTCACCGGGCACTGGCTATAGCTTTGTGTATCACATTGAGCTTTATTTATTGTTTGCAACGTTGATAGCGGTTGGTCCATTGGTTGTGAAAAAGCAGCCAATGCGCATGCAATCGGATTCGAAGTTTGGATTGGCTGAGTTTCCAAGCT
>JACCEB011949997.1_pt1 | contig 11158 bp, 9 predicted proteins | sample 7454761 | NCBI WGS metagenome assembly JACCEB01 (sample SAMN15323454, study PRJNA562643) | freshwater metagenome | isolation source: river surface water | place: USA:Blue River Watershed | collected 2017-08-18 | reverse complement strand
CGCACTCCAATTCTCTACTCATATGCAAGTTTTCTTGAAAGCTCTATGACACGTACGCCAGAGCTTGCCCAATATCCACTCTGGCTTGCTCAGTATGGAATTGACCCTGCTAACCCGATCAATCAACCGGGCTTGAAAAATATCGGCTGTTACGTCCACTCCTGGACGGGAAATAACTGTGATTCTCAATGGACGGTATGGCAGTACTCATCATGTGGAATCGCTCCTAAATACGGAGTACCTGGAACTCGTTTAGATCTCAATGTTTTCCGCGGAACACCCTCAACATTTTTAGATCTGACTAAAGGCACCTGGACACCATCACTTGTAGACCTGATGCCACAGAAAGAGATTTCTGCCCTAACTGTTTTGGAACAAAGTGCGACAACGACAAATAAGTTAGTCACTTTTAGGGTAAATGTTGCTAGACCAGATAGCTCGCCAGTTGTAACCGGCAATGTGAAGTTTGTTTTTGATAAAACAACTACCCCTGAGATCAAACCAAAGCAAACTCTTGTACGTGAAACAAGCGGGGTGTGGACCCTTTCACTGCGAGGTGTTGCTGCTGGAACATACCTTGGAAAGATTAAGTTCCAAGATGTCTCTGGAACTCATGAAGAGTCAATTGCATCAGTGACATTTTCAGTTGCACAAGGTCCAACACCATCTCCAAAGCCAACACCATCTCCAAAGCCAACAAAGAAGCCAAGCAGCGATGGTTGCAAGGGGCAGATTAAGAATTAACCTCTAACAGCTCATCAAGGGCTGCGATCTCACGATCAACCAGGGATTCATAAGCTGCAACAGACTCTTTGCGCTGCTTTGCACTCCACCCAAGAACTGGAGCAATCAAAGCGCCAACCTCATCTGCAAGGTGTACCCCATGCCCATCCGCTTCAAAAGCCAAACGAGTACGTCGAGAAATAACATCATCGACTGTGCGCGCACCTTCATGTGTTGCTGCGTAAACAATCTCTGCCTTGATGTATGGAAGATCAGCATCTAACTTCTTGGCTAGCTTTGGCTCTTCCGAAATAATTTCAAGAATTTCGCTGATCAATGAACCATAACGGTTGAGCAGGTGAGTGACTGTTTCAATATCTAAGCCAGATTCTTGTGAGATTCTTTCCTTCTGCTGTTCTAAGGCAAAGTATCCATCTGCTCCCACTAAAGGAAGCTTGTCAGTTACAGAATCTTGAGTAATGCGACGTAGTTCAATAACTGCGCGATCAACAGCATCTTTGCCCATGACGCGATATGTCGTGTACTTACCGCCTGCGATTGAGACAAAACCTGGCGCTGGGCGATCCACGGTGTGCTCGCGGGAAAGCTTTGTAGTTGTTGCACTCTTAATATTTGCAACTAGTGGACGCAAACCTGCGTACACACCAATGATCTCCTCAGCCTTTAACTTTGGCTCTAGAACACGGTTTGCTTGATCCAAGATGTATTGAACATCTTCACGAGATGCGTATGGCTCTGCTCGATCACCATCGTATGGAGTATCAGTGGTTCCAACGATCCACTTATCGCCCCAAGGGATTAAGAAGAGCACAGAAACCGGGGTCTTTAAAATGATTCCGGCATCAGATTTAATTGCAGAGCCTGGCATGACAATGTGAACGCCCTTGCTCATTGTTACGCCATAACCAGCTTTCAGCTCAAACTTTTCATGAAGCTCATCGCTCCAGATACCTGCGCACATAATTGTTGCCTTGGCTTTAATCGCAATCTTCTTACCTGTTTCAAGATCGCGGGCGTTTACTCCGGCTACACGCTTGCCCTCACGAATCAAAGACTCTGCAGTCACACGGGTTGCAATGATTGCACCGTGGCGAGCAGCTGTACGAGCGATGGACATTGTGTGTCGGGCATCGTCGACTTGAGCATCAAAGTATTTGATCGCACCAGTGACTATGTCATGTCGCAATGAAGGTGCGATCTCATTAATCTGCTTTTGACTCAAATGCTTGTGCCATGGCAATGCACGCTTAAAGCCGCGAAGCGCATCGTACAAAGCTAGACCTGCGCCAACATATGTGCGCTCCTTTAACTTTTCAGTCAAAGGAAATAAAAATCCAACTGGCTTTACAAGGTGAGGACATAAAGTTGAAACCATTAGTTCGCGCTCGTGTAACGCTTCGCGAACAAGTTTGAAGTCATACTGTTCTAGGTAGCGAAGGCCACCATGAATCAACTTGCTGGATCTACTTGATGTTCCGGATGCAATATCTTGAGAATCGATAAGTGCGACTTTTAGTCCGCGAGATGCTGCATCGAGGGCTGCGCCTACGCCCGTTACTCCCCCGCCGATGACCAGAATGTCGAACTCTTCTGAGCCCAACTGAGAAACCGCAGCATCGTGCTGCTCTGGACCAAGTTGAGATAAGAACATATGCGTTGATTCTCCGTAACGACTGAGTACGCTAAGCCTAACTTACAGCGAGAGGTTTTGTGCATCGTGGCTTATATCGGCAGCTTGGATCAAGGAACCAGTAGTACTCGATTCATGATCTTTGATCATTCGGGCCAAGTGGTTGGGCAACATCAACTAGAACATCGCCAGATACTGCCTCAGGCTGGATGGGTTGAACATGATGCTGCAGAGATTTGGGAGCGGGTTCAAGAGGTCATCGCTGGAGCGTTGAAACAAGCAAATATCTTGGGCTCTGATTTGGCGGCGATCGGTTTAACTAATCAACGAGAAACCACCGTAGTTTGGGATGTCACTACAGGTCAGCCTTTCAGCAACGCCATTGTGTGGCAGGACACCCGCACCACAGATTTCTTATCAACTCTGACCCCTGAACAGCAAAACACCATCAGACATAAAACCGGGTTAACGATTGCGCCGTACTTTGCCGGCAGCAAGATGAACTGGTTTCTCTCCAATGTTCCGGCGGCAAACAACCAAAATGCACGGTTTGGAACTATTGATTCATGGCTGCTCTGGAATCTTTCAGGTGGAGTTCGCGGTGGTGTCCATGCAACAGATGTCACCAATGCAAGTCGCACCCTATTAATGAACCTTGAAACCCTTGATTGGGATCAAGAGCTACTTTCTATCTTTGGAGTTTCACGCTCTGCCTTACCTGAAATCAAGTCATCCTCTGAAATCTATGCAATGACCGATCCTCATGGACCATTTGGCACCGCGGTTCCAATCGCAGGAATTTTGGGAGATCAACAATCTGCGATGGTGGGCCAAGTTTGTTTTGAACGCGGCGAATCAAAGACCACTTATGGAACCGGCAACTTTGCGCTACTAAATACCGGAACTGAAATCGTTCGATCTAAAAATGGATTACTGACCACGGTGTGTTTCAAACTTGGTGATCAACCAGCTCACTATGCATTAGAGGGCTCTGTTGCAGTTACTGGATCTGCAATTCAGTGGTTGCGCGATCAGCTAGGAATAATTTCAAACGCTGCTGAGACTGAAAACTTAGCCTCCTCTGTTGCAGATACAGCAGGGGTCTACTTTGTCCCAGCTTTTTCTGGTTTGTTTGCCCCGTATTGGCGAAGTGATGCCCGTGGCGTAATTGTCGGATTAACTAGAGCTGCAACAAAGGCGCATCTTGCACGAGCTGCGTTAGAGGCAATTTGTTATCAAACTCGCGATGTCATGGATGCGATGGTTGCAGACAGTGGAGTCCCTATGAAAGAGATGCGTGTAGATGGTGGAATTACCGCAAACTCTTTGTGCATGCAGATGCAGGCAGATGTCATGGGAATTGATATCACCCGTCCATTAATTGGAGAGACCACAGCTTTAGGTGCAGCCTACGCTGCAGGTCTTGCAGTTGGCTTCTGGTCATCTACCGATGAGGTGAGAAAACAATGGAAGCAATCTCGACGTTGGAGTCCAGTTAGCACTGAGCAACAAAGAAGTGTTGGATATGCGGGCTGGAAAAAGGCTGTCGAGCGAACCTTGAACTGGATTGATTAAGCCTTAGTAATTTCGATCAAAAAGGCGTTAGCTGGAGCAAGGATTGGCGCAGTTACACCAATCGATGCAAGTGCAGATCCTGAAAGAGTTACTCCGCTCATCCACTCTGGTGGAGTGATCAACATAAAGCGAGGTTTGCCTGCAGGAAATACCGCTTTAACCGTGTAGCTAGCTGATTGCTCCAAACCAGGAAACTTCAAAGGTGAGGGATGAATTGAAACTGTTGGTGTTAATTGAACATAGGCAAAGATGGCTCGAGATTTATCATGAGATGTGACTCCATGTAAATAAGCATGAGCATCTGGGTAATCAACGCGCACCATTTTTCCTGAATGTAAATGTGCGCGATTGTCCTTGTAGTACTGCGCCCAAGTTGCAAGATGTTTGCGCTCTTGCTCTGTCGCTTCGGTGATATTCCATTCGATACCTGCATGGCCAAATCGCGCTGTTGTTGCGCGCATAGATAGTTCAAGAGTTCGGCCAGTTTGATGTCCATGGGTAGGGCCAATATGCGTGCCCAAGAGTTCAGGTGCAATTACCTGAGAAGTCCATCGCTGAATAGTTTGACGCTCGAGTGCATCGTTGTTGTCACTGGTCCAGAAACGATCAACTAAATCAATAACGCCAAGATCGATACGCGCTCCACCAGATGCGCATGACTCAATCTCTAAAGCTGCATGACGCTTCTTGAGCTCTGCAAACAAGCGATAGATTGCTTGAGTCTGGCGATGAACGCCAGCTTTTCCTAAATGTCCTGCATCAACCAAAACACGGTTGTGGTCCCACTTGATGTAAGCGATGTTGTGGGCTGAAAGAACGGCAGATGTTTGTTCAAGTACATGATTAAAAGCCCCTTCATGGCCAAGATCCAAAACTAATTGATGTCTCCACAAAGGTGGGACTCGATCGCCCTCATGCAAAATCCATTCTGGATGTGCGCGGTATAGATCTGAATCAGGATTAACCATTTCGCCCTCAAACCAAAGGCCAAACTCGATCCCCTTGTCATTGATGTACTTAATGATTGGTGACAAACCATTTGGCCACACCGCAGGATCGATGACCCAATCCCCCAGCCCTGCACGATCATCACGTCGTGAATGGAACCAGCCATCATCAAGAACTACGCGCTCAATACCTACCTCAGCGGCAACATCGATCAGCGCTTTGATCTTCTCTTCATTGTGATCGAAGTACAACGCCTCCCACATGTTCAGAGTCAGTGGACGCGGACGCTTAGGGTGCATTGATCGCGCACGAAGGTAGGAGTGATAGGCAGAGCTAACCCCATCTAAACCTTCTGATGAGAAAACAGAGATCAAAGCTGGTGCGTCATAACTTTCCCCGGCGGCAAGTGTTAACTCGCCAGGAAGAAGCAACTCTCCTGCACCAATTGAAACAGAACCGTCAAAGAGTTTCTCAACAAGGTAATGAGAGTTGCCGCTCCAGGCGATACTTGTTGCCCAAGCATTTCCAGATTGGAAAGAGGTTTGTGGAGTTAAAGCAATATCTGCGATAGAAAAATTGTGTCCGCTGCGACCTTCACGTGATTCGCGCACCCAGGTACCGGTTGCAATATCTTTTCTTTGAGGGTTGCGCTCATTGGACCAGCGTCCTGCAAAATCCAAAGTTTGAGTAGCCTCTTTTGGAAGTGGCAGCCAGTGAATGAACTCATTCAGGTAATAATCAGAACTTCCCAAGTTTTTAACTGTTGCCTTTTGTGTCAAAACTCCGTACTGATCTAAATCAAAGTTAATGACAACATCTAACTCTGCATGTAAATCACGCAAAGTTACTGTCACTACATTTTTATTGTGATGAAAATCTGTAACCTCAAACTTTGTTGACCAAGCTTTTCCTAAACGGTGTCCAGATAAAGTTGGACGCCCTAAAAATCCACGGGAACTTTCGCGCATGATCCCCGGGAACTGAGGAAAATCCCAAGAGCTGTTAGCAATTGATGGGCGGATAGCGGTTTGTACCGATGCAAGCTCGCCCTGAAGAGGCGCTCCCCAATGTTGAATAATGAGGGCTCCATGTACAACTTCTAGTAGCAAGGCAGAAGTAGGGACGCTCAATAATGCAGATTGCTTACTCACACAGGTAGAGTAACGACACTATGAGCGAGAGTAAAAAACTTAACGCAGGCGTCATCAGAAATGATCGCCAGATGGCTGATGGACGAACAATCCGTTACTACGACACCGCCAGCCAAGCGCGTACAGCTGTAGATGCTCGCCCCCAAGAGGAGCAACCAGGAATTGGTGAGCTTCGACTCGATCCCCTAGTTAATGAGTGGATCGCAATGGCCGCACACCGCCAAGGAAGAATCTTTCTTCCTCCCAAAGAGTTGTGCCCGCTGTGCCCGACAACAGGTGAGTTGTTAACTGAGATTCCAGAGTCTGATTTTGAGGTAGTTGTTTTTGATAACCGCTCACCATCATTGCGTCCACCAGTTGGTGACTGGGCGCTACCTGACATTGTTGGGCCAGATACAGATTTAGGAACCGCAGCAGGAAAGTGTGAGGTCATCTGCTTCACGGCAGAGCACGGAAATGCATTCAAGGATTTAACCCCTCAACGAGTCCGAGTTTTGCTAGAAGCGTGGATTGATCGCACAGCTGAGTTATCAAAGGAAAGTTTCATTCAACATATTGCACCCTTTGAAAATCGTGGCGAAGAAATTGGCGTCACCCTTTCTCATCCTCATGGCCAGATTTACGCATACTCATACCTACCACCACGTGTAGAAAAAATGCTGGCTGCTGCAAGCAAATACAAGGCTGAAAGCGGCAAGGTTTTATTTGATGAGGTTGTAGCGCGTGAGATTCTGGATGAGGAGCGAATTGTTGCCCGCAACGGGCGTTGGATTGCCTATGTTCCATATGCTGCTCGTTACCCATTTGAAATTCATGTCACACCACTTAATCCAGTTGCAGATTTAACAGAGCTAACTGCTGAAGATCGTGATGCATTCCCTGAGATCGCATTAGAGGTCACACGTCGACTAGATGGAGTCTTTGGAATAGAAATGGCCTACATCGCAGCATGGCATCAAGCACCTGTGCGTGTTGGTAGAGATCTGCTTCGCTTACATTGGCAGATCACAAGTGTTCGTCGTGCACCTGGAAAGTTGAAGTACTTAGCCGGATCTGAGTCCGCAATGGGTGCCTTCATCATGGATATGCGCCCAGAACAATCTGCGGCCCAGCTACGCGAAGTTGTCTTGTAATGCGCGTATTGGTTACAGGCGGTACCGGATATATCGGATCAACTGCGGTCGAGATTCTTTTAGGTCAAGGTTATGAAATTTCCATCCTCGATGATTGCAGCATGGGACATGCCGATACCGTTCCAGCGGGCGTGCGTTTCATTCAAGGCTCACTCTTAAATGCTGATCAAGTCGCAGATGCTTTGACTGGATGCGATGCGGTGATGCACTTTGCCGGCAAATCTCTGGTGGGTGAATCTGTAGAAAAGCCTGAGCTTTATCAATCTGTCAATGTTGATGGAACCCGAATTTTGCTAGATCAAATGCACAAACAATCAATCACCAAGATCGTATTCTCTTCATCTGCTGCAACTTATGGCGAACCCAAGGTTGTGCCAATTTTGGAAACGGCCGAGACAAATCCAACAAACCCTTATGGAGCTACCAAGTTAGCTATTGATCACATGATTACTGAGGAATCGAAAGAGCGTGGGATCTCTGCAGCATCACTTCGCTACTTTAATGTTGCAGGTGCGCTTAAGGCCCAGCGCGGATGGCTTGCTGAACGGCATAACCCTGAAACCCATTTGATTCCTAATGTATTGCGCAGTACTCCAGACAATCCTGTAAAGATCTTTGGCACAGATTGGCCAACTGCAGATGGAACATGCATCAGAGATTATGTACATGTTATCGATTTGATTGATGCTCATGTTAAAGCATTGAAGTCTTTGGGTACTCCTGGACATGAGATCTATAACTTAGGTAGTGGTTCTGGATATTCAGTTCGCGAGGTTGTAAAGGCTGCAAGTGATGCAATCGGTCATCAAATCCCCTTTATTGATTCCCCACGACGTGCTGGAGACCCTGCTGTACTGATCGCCGATATCTCAAAGGCAAAAAAGATGCTTGATTGGGCTCCAACTCGCGATATGACAACAATGGTCGCCGACACCCTTAATTCGATGGCATAACCATGAGTTCGATTGAGGAAAAGTTTTTAGAGAGCTTCGGTCATGAGCCAGATCTAGTTGCGGCAGCTCCAGGGCGCGTTAATCTGATTGGCGAACATATTGATTACAGCGATGGCTTTGTTTTGCCCTTTGCGATAAAGGACCGAACCTTGGTTGCTGCACGAAAGCGAGATGACTCTACTGTTCGTATCGCATCTGTTCAGCGTAGAAACAAGGTTGTCACTGTAGATATCAAGGATGTGAAACCTGGCCTTAAGGGTGAATGGGAGCGGTACGCGCTGGGAGTTTTGTGGTCCTTGGGCGTTAACCATGGAGTAGATCTTTTGATTGATGGACATGTTCCACTGGGTGCTGGATTGTCATCATCTGCAGCTCTTGAATGTTCAGTTGCTACAGCAATGAATCATCTCTTTGATATGGGATACAACTTAGAAGAGCTAGCTCGTCTTACTCAAAAAGCAGAAAATCAATATGTAGGAGTTCCATGCGGAATCATGGATCAATCTGTCTCGCTCATGGCTACCCGAGGTTCTGCGCTTCTATTGGATTGCCGAGATTTATCAACGAGAAATATTCCCTTTGATGTTGCATCTAGCGGTCTAGAGCTCTTAATCATTGATACCCAAGCACATCACGCCTTGACTGATGGTGGGTATGCCGAACGCCGTGCATCCTGCGAATCTGCAGTGGCAAAACTTGCCATCACATCTCTGCGCGAATTAAGTATGGAACAACTTGAAGCTTCGCGTTCAGCTCTCACCGAGACAGAGTTCATCCGTGTGCGCCATGCGGTAAGTGAAATGAAGCGGGTTCTTGATTGCGTGGATGCTTTGAGTAACTCAGATTTTGAAAAGGTTGGGCATTTGATTAATCAATCTCATGCATCATTGCGCGATGATTACACCGTCTCTTGCCCTGAATTAGATACCGCCGTTGATGCTGCCAACGCTGCTGGTGCTTTAGGTTCGCGAATGGTGGGCGGTGGCTTTGGTGGAAGTGCGATCGCTTTGATTCAGGCTTCAAAGACGAGAGAAACAATCAAAGCGATTGAGAAAGCTTTTTCAGATAAAGGGTTTAAGGCACCACGCTTTTTTACATCTTTGCCAAGTCAAGGCGCAGAATTAATTTCGCGTCGTTGATTACAGCGGAGTAATTGAAAGAACTTCTACTCCACCAATTGCCCCTAAAACATTGAGCAAATCAGTTGGATCATTTCCAGGCACCGCAACGGTGATGTCATCGTAACCACGACCATCCTCAGATTTCACAACCGCGAGCGCGCGGATATCTCCACCAGCGGCGCCAATCGCTGAAGCCAAAAGTCCCAATGAACCAGGACGATCTGGAAGAGCTACGTTAAGTTGAAATAGTGCCATGGCTTAACAATACCCTGACACTATTTCAACCACGCATTCTTAATTAGATGGCGCAGATCCGAGAATGACTTTAAAGCTTTTTGATCCCCCGGTTGGAAGTTCAACGGTCACATTGATGGATGCCCCCGGTGCATATGAACGAATCTTCACAATCGCACCAACTTGATCTGCGATCTTGGTTCCATCGATCGCGGTAATGATTGAGCCCGCTGGAATTCCCGCCTTATCTGCTCCCTCATTAGGACTTAAGCGGCCGATCTTGGCGCCTGTTCCGGTAAATGTGGTGTCAAAGAAAACTCCAAGAACTGGACGTGTTGATTTACCTGAAGCTATGAGTTCATCAATGACCCGCTTGGCTTCATTGATTGGAATCGAAAAGCCCAAACCGATACTTCCGCTTGCGCCCCCTGATGAAAGGGTGGCGATCGCTGAGTTAACGCCGATTATTCGACCTCTGGAATCAAGCAGCGCTCCACCAGAGTTTCCGGGATTGATCGCTGCATCTGTCTGAATCGCATTTACAAAGGACTCTGCGCCAAAAGTACCTGTGGTTACTGGACGATTGAGTGCAGAGATAATTCCACTAGTAACGGTGCTAGCTAGTCCTAGTGGAGATCCAATAGCTACTACTGATTCTCCAACACTTACCTTAGATGAGTCTCCAAGGGTGACAGTTGGAAGGTTTCCGCGATTAACCTTGATAACAGCCAAGTCATATGCAACATCTCGGCCAACAATTTGCGCCGGGACCACATCTCCATTGATCAATTCGACGGTGATCGTGCCAGAGACAGCTGCTGCCTCAATGACATGGTTGTTAGTGATAATAAAAGAACTGGATTTATCTGATTTGTAGACCGATCCGCTACCTGTTCCCGTGCCAGCTGGTGCCACAACTTTGATAGAAACTACAGAAGGCGTAACCAGCGAGGCGATACTCTTTACATCAATTGTTGGCGCACCTAGTGTTAATGCGGTTCTGTTAACTGAGCAACCATTGGAACCGGCCAAGTAGATCGCCTGTGTTCGCTTATCAACACATACCTTTACGCCAAGTGGCTCAGATGTTGCAGCGGTTGCAACGCCGCCAGCTACCGTTGCCCCAAGAATGAATCCTGCAATGACCTTTGTCGATGTTCTCTTCATCTCAACCTCTTTCATGGATAAAGACAAGTTTTCACTTCAACCTGAGAGAAAGTTTAAAAAGGACTTACTAATTGGTGCAACTTATACGAGCACTACCCAGCCGCTCTTAACGGCAACCTTTACCGTTGGCAGCGGGTTTGTTGCAGGTCCTGCCACAACGGCACCTTTTTTAAATGGATTGAAACTTGCGTTATGGACTGGGCAAACCAAAAGCTTTTTGGCGCTGAAGTACTTTGTTACTCCGCCTTGGTGTGTGCAGATTGTTTGGTAAGCAAAGACACCGGTCTTGGTGCGAAACAAGAGCGCAGGAGCGCCATTGCTTAATTGAAAAGGAAAGGTGCCGCCAACTTTGATCTTGTTAAGTCGAACAATTTGCTTAGTTGAGGCTTGTGCTGTGCCTCCCATAAGCGAGGCGGCTATGCCAGCAAGACTCATTCGCAGAGCGGTCCTACGAGTGATCTTCATGCTCCCTGACTTGGATTCGAACCAAGAACCTGTCGAT
>JACCEB010026918.1_pt1 | contig 11167 bp, 12 predicted proteins | sample 7454761 | NCBI WGS metagenome assembly JACCEB01 (sample SAMN15323454, study PRJNA562643) | freshwater metagenome | isolation source: river surface water | place: USA:Blue River Watershed | collected 2017-08-18 | reverse complement strand
TGTGGTTTTCTCAATGCAAAAAGATTTTTGCAAAGTTAACTACTTACGTTTGCTTTTCACCTCGTTTACGAATTCTTTTGCTGGTTTAAAAGCAGGAATAAAATGTTCAGGAATTTCTACCGCAATATTCTTTTTGATATTTCTACCAATTTTTGCGGCTCTCTTCTTTGTAATAAAGCTGCCAAAGCCACGAATATAGATATTCTGGCCATTTGCTAAACTTTCTTTCACTTCTTTAAACATGGTTTCTAAAGTAACTAAAACGTCCACTTTAGGAATTCCCGTTTTCTCAGAGATTTGATTGATGAGATCAGATTTTCTCATGGAATTTGGTTTTGGGGTTTTTGTACACTAAATATAAGAAATTTTCACTTTTAACAATTATATGTCTGTTTTTTTTATCCATTTATAGACATATTTTTAAGCTCGTATATATTATAAAAAAATAAATATAATCAATTAGGGTCATAATATTTGTTCATTTTTCGAATAAACAAGGGGTGATCTGCCTATTTTTAGGCAATTTTGCGTCGAATGTCTATCTATTTTACCCAACAGCTGCTTCAATGGAATCAAACTGAGAACCATCGTGTAATGCCATGGAAAGGGGAAACTGATCCTTATAAAATTTGGTTGAGTGAGATCATCCTCCAACAAACAAGAGTGGATCAAGGTAGGGCCTACTACGAAAAGTTCATTATTGCCTATCCAACCATACAAGATCTAGCAAAAGCAAAGGACGAGAAAGTTTTTAAATTATGGGAAGGCTTAGGTTATTATAATAGGTGCAGAAACTTATTGCATACTGCAAGACATATCACAAATCATTCAAAAGGCATTTTTCCTAACACGTATGAGGGACTTTTAGCATTAAAAGGAATCGGTCCTTATACTGCTGCAGCGATTGCTTCTTTTGCATTCAATTTACCTTATGCTGTAGTGGATGGAAATGTGTTTAGGGTACTTGCAAGATTTCACGGTATCTCCACACCAACTGATACAAAAGAGGGCATTGAAATTTTTAATTCACTTGCAAATCAAAGTCTTGCAAAAAAGCTACCAGGGTTGTATAATCAAGCTATCATGGATTTTGGTGCGACTGTATGTACGCCAAGCAACCCAGATTGTGTTGCCTGTAATTTGTCTTCCAAGTGCGTGGCTTTCAATGTCAATAAAGTCAATCAATTACCTGTTAAGTTAAAACGCATCACAAAAAAGAAAAGACATTTTGATTTTTTCTGTTTCAATTTCAATGGCACTTGGATGCTGCAACAAAGGGGAGAAGGGGATGTGTGGAATGGTTTGTTTCAGTTTTATGTATTGGAACAGGACCGCATGCCTGTCTTTACAGATAACTATTTAGAAACTATTTTAAAGCATCAATTTGGGTTGTCCCAAAAACAATGGAAATTTATAGGTGCCAATAAGCAACCTAAATTATTTAAACAAGTTTTAACACATCAAACCATCGAAGCTAGATTTATTTGCATCCAGTTATCTAAAATGCCTAAAATGCTTCAAAATGCTTTGTGGGTAAAGCCTAAGCAATTGTCAAAATATGCATTTCCAAAAATCATTAATGATTTTTTAGTAACTTTCCACCATGGAAGCGCACTCGAGTAAGTTTATATTTTTAGCAGCCACTTATTTTGATGTTTCAAAAATGCAACAAGATGCTGGGTTGCTTTTATTACTTTTTATCTTACTTTTTTTATCTTTTGCCATTGCAGGATCAGAAGTAGCATTTTTTTCTTTGTCATATAAGGACATCCAAGTTTTAAAAACAAAAAATCATAGACCCCTCAAAAGAATTGTAGACTTATTGGAAGATCCAAAGAAGTTGTTGACTTCTATGTTAATTGCAAATAGCTTTATTAATATTTGTATTATCCTAGTAGCTAATATTCTGATTGACCATCTTTTTATATTTGATCAAATACCAATTCCAGGTTTCGAGTTTATCATCAAGGTGTTAGCGGTTACATTAATGCTTTTATTTTTTGGTGAAATCATGCCAAAAGTAATGGCGACTCAAAACAATATTCGATTTGCACAAGATTTTGGTGGTGTTATTCAAGCAGTCTATTTTATTTTTTCGAAAATGAGTGGTATGATGGTAAAGTACACCAATTTGATCGAAAAAAAATTAGCACAAAAAGATACTGGTAACACCTATAGCATGGAGGAATTAGATCATGCAATTGAATTAACGACTTCGCCTAACCATTTGGACAGCGAAAAGAAAATTTTAAAAGGGATTGTCAAATTTGGAAATATCACAGTTCGTCAAATCATGAAAACCAGGCTAGACGTATATGGCGTGGAGGATAATATCAGCTACAAGGAATTATTAGAAAGTGTTAAAGAGCACAATTATAGCCGTTTCCCAGTGTATAAGGAAGATCTAGATACCATTGTAGGTATCATACATACCAAGGATTTAATTCCGCATTTACAAGAAGAACCTGCTTATGCATGGCAAAAATTAATTCGTCCTGTTTTGTTTGTACATGAACAAAAAATGATCGAAGATTTATTGAAGGAATTTCAATCTAAGCGCATTCACTTTGCAATTGTAGTGGATGAATTTGGGGGAACAAGTGGGATCATTACTTTAGAAGATATTTTAGAAGAAATTGTTGGGGACATTAAAGACGAGTTTGATGAAGAAGAATCGATGATCAAAAAAATTGATGATTTTCATTATATCATTGAAGGCAAAACTGCCATCATTGATTTTTGTAATTTTATAGATATTCCTACTAATTTCTTTGATGCAGTGAAGGGAGAAAGTGATACTGTTGCTGGTTTGATATTAGAACTTGCTGGTGAATTCCCAACTGTTCAACAAGTGGTAAAATACAAGCAGTTCAGTTTTACTGCACTAGATATCCAAAAAAATCGTATCCATAAAATACAATCCATCATAACACCTATCACTTCTATTAGCCAGGAAAATGTATAAATTATTTTTCTTTGTAATTACATTCTTTACACTTGGCTTTACTGCTTGTAATTCAAGATTTTCTCCAAAAGAGACCGGCTACCCAGCTATAGCATTGCCTAAAAAAGCATACCTATCTGATGCAGTCATTGGACTGCCTTATGCATTTGATATCCCATCTTATGCAGTCGTGGATAAAACGGTAGCTTATATGGGCGTTGATCAGCAAAAAAAAGGCTGGATGAACCTTAAATTTCCTACCCTGAATGCGACTTTATACATTAGTTACAATGCGATTAAAAAGAACCAGTTGGATGTATTGGTTCGTGACGCCTACAATTTTGCCAATAACCATTCCAATAAAGCTAGTTTTATAGAAGACTCAGCATTTGAAAATCCAAAAGGACTTCAAGGTGTATTTTTTCACTTGGGGGGCGATGTGGCAAGTCCTTATCAATTCTTTATCACGGACTCTAGTCGTCATTTTTTGAGAGCTGCCCTTTATTTTGATACCACACCAAATGCAGATTCATTAGCGCCTGTAATTGACTTTTTGTACCAGGATTTAAAACAGCTTGTACAGACCTTTCATTGGAAATCTTAATCAATAAGTAATACCTTTGTTTTAACCTTTTAGTATGATAATAATTGACCAGGTTTTAGTGAGCGACCAAGTAATTGAGGAACAGTTTGTTTGTGATTTGACAAAATGTAAAGGAGGCTGTTGTGAAGATGGTGATGCAGGTGCGCCTTTGGATAATCAAGAAAAAGAATACGTGAAGGACTTTTACGAAATTGTAAAACCTTATATGACCAAACAGGGTATCAAAGAAGTTGAAACTGTTGGACCTTATTTATATGATAGAGAATTCGGATGGGTGACACCAACTATCAATGGGGGCATTTGTGCTTATGGTTATAAGGATGAAAAAAATATTATCAAATGTGCTTTCGAACAAGCATACAATGATGGGAAAATTCCTTGGAAAAAGCCAATCAGCTGCCATCTATTTCCAATTAAAATACAACAAAGCAAGTCTGATCCATCAATAGAATACATGAACTATGAACCAAGAGAAGACTTGTGTCAAGCGGCTTGTAGCCTTGGTGTTAAATTGAAAGTACCTGCTTATGTATTTTTAAAAGAATCCATTATTAGAAAATACGGTGATGAATTTTATGAGGCACTTGAGGCTTCTGCAAAACATTTAGCGAAAAAATAATTTTATGGAAAGTATTTACTCAGCATCATTTGATCAAAAAAGTAGCGAGAAAGCACTTGATACAAATCATAGAAAAAAAATCAATTTCAATATTGGTAAATACAATGCGGTTGTACCAAAGGGTAAATTACAATTTAACGATTTAGAGAAAGTAAGGTCTCAAGCAAAAAATATTAAATGGGAAGCGGTTGAACACTTGGATTTATATTTAACCCAATTCGAAGAACAGATTACAAAGCGAGGTGCAAAAGTGTTTTGGGCAGAAGATAGTGAGCAGGCGCTTGATTTTATTGGAGCTATTTGCAAGAAAAAAGATTGCAAAACATTGGTGAAAAGTAAGAGTATGGCGACAGAGGAGATACACTTGAATAGCTACTTAGAATCTATTGGCGTTGAATCGGTAGAGACCGATTTAGGAGAATATATACAACAACTCGATGGTGAAGCACCTTATCATATTGTAACGCCTGCCATGCATAAAAGCAAGGAGGATGTAGCTAAATTGTTTGCTGAAAAATTGGGCACAGATATCAATATGACCCCAGAGGAAATGACTTTGGTAGCAAGAAGAAATTTGAGAGAAAAATATGTGCAAGCAGAAATTGGGGTCACTGGAGCTAATTTTATATTACCAGATATTGGCGGTATTGCATTAACAGAAAACGAAGGAAATGCTAGACTTTCGGCAGCTTTTCCTAAAACACATATTGTCATTGTGGGTATTGAAAAAGTAATCCCTTCGGTGACTGACCTTGGACTACTTTGGCCTTTGCTTTCTACTTATGGCACTGGCCAACAAGTGACGGTGTACAATAGCATTATCACCGGACCCAAACAAGCAGATGAAGTTGATGGTCCTGAGGATATGTATGTGATTTTATTGGACAATGGGAGAACGAATTTACTTGCCAATGCAAAAAGCAGAGAAGCGCTTTACTGTATTCGTTGTGGTGCTTGCTTAAATGCTTGCCCAATTTATAAGAACATAGGTGGACACGCATATGAAACAACCTATAGTGGCCCAATTGGAAGCGTGATTACGCCTCATTTAAGAGGTATGCATGATTACAAACATTTAAGTTTTGCATCTAGTTTATGTGGCAACTGCACTGCAGTTTGTCCAGTTAAAATTAATTTGCATGAGTTATTACTTGAAAACAGAAGGGAGTCGGTGGTAGCTGGTGAAAGTAATTTTTCTGAAGAGTTTGCATGGAAAATCTGGAAACAAGCATCCATGAATCGATTGTTGATGAACCAAGGCAATGCCACCATTAAAAATTGGGTAGTCAATAAAATATTTAAAGGTTGGGCCAAGCAAAGATCCCCTTTACAGTTTCCTACTAAGACATTCAACCAACTTTGGAAAGAAAAAAATAAAAAGTAAATCTTCCCTTTTTTTCATTTCATTTTTTACATGCCATCTGCATCAGAAATTGCATTGACAGGATCTTTTTGATCCTTCAAACTTTTGTTGACTAAGTAGACACCAATCAAGGTAATAATAGAACCTACTATATTATTCCATGTCATATGTTCATCTAACAAAAGAGAACCCACCCAAATTGCTACAATTGGATTGATATATGCATATAAAGATGCTATAGATGATTTTAAATGCTTCATACTATATATGAATGACATAAATGCAAATACAGATCCTCCAATCACCATATATACAATAACGCCCCAAGAGATTGCAGGTATTTGATTTAAAGGAACATAGTCTCCACTCAATAATGTGATTAAGCCCATTATGAATGCGCTCATCAACATCTGCCATCCAATTGAATTGTAGGCATTGATCTTGATTTTTGTTCTTGATATAATAATTGATCCAATACTCCAGGTAATCATTGCGAAGAAGGATAATGCAACGCCTAAAATATAATTGCTTCCATGCACCGTTAAACTGTCTTTGTAAAAAATGAATCCAATGCCTAATAGTCCAAGACTTAAACCAATGATGGTTTTGGGCGTAATCTCAATGGCTTTATAGTAATACCTTTCAATCAATACAACGGATAAAGGATATAAGGCTGCAATTAAGGCAGCTAGTCCACTGCTGATAAATTTTAAACCATAAGTGGCAATGCCATTAGAGGAGACAAACATTAATAGGGACATGCCTAATAGCCAAAGGAATTGTGTTTTGGTGGGCAACTTTTCACCTTTGATTAAAAAAAAGCCCACGTACAAAGAGCCTCCTAAAAATTGTCGAATACTGGCCATTTCAAAAGCGGGCATATGCATTACACCCATCTTACTAGCGACCCAAGTGGTTCCCCATACAATACTTGTAACCGTTAACGCTAAGTAGGCTTTATTTTGATTCGCCATTTTGAAAGCTTAGTGTTTGAAATGTCTAAGACCTGTCATCACCATGGCTAAACCGTTTGCTTGGCAATAAGCAATACTATCTTTATCTCTCACTGAACCTCCTGGTTGAATGAATGCTTCAATGCCTGCTTCTTGTGCAATTTTTACACAATCATCAAAAGGGAAAAATGCATCCGATGCAAGACTAGCACCTTTCAGATCAAACTTAAATTGCTTCGCTTTTTCAATGGCTTGTCTCAAAGCATCGATTCTAGAAGTTTGTCCACAGCCTTTACCAACCAGTTGTTTATTTTTAATTAAAGCAATGGCGTTGCTCTTTAAATGTTTGCAAATGATATTACCAAAAACTAAATCTGCTTTTTCGTTTTCGGTGCAAGGCCTTGCGCCTACTTCCTCCCAATTGGTATAATTGCCTGTATCTAAGCCTTGTTCAAGACTTCCGTTAAGGATTGATTTTTTTTGAGTTGGATGCAAATGAACACCTGGCTTTGTTTCAAGTAAGATTCTATTTTTCTTAGTTGTTAAAATACTCAATGCTGCGGCATCATATGCAGGGGCAATCAATACTTCAAAAAATAATTCTTGAATGGCTTCTGCTGTTGGAATATCGATGGTGCCATTGGTGACTAACACACCTCCAAAAGCACTTTCTGGATCACCTGCCAATGCAGCTTCCCAACTTTCAAATACAGTAGCTCTTTGCGCTACACCACATACATTGGTATGCTTGATAATAGCAAAACTTGTTGCAGGTAAGTCTTGGATCAATGCAATAGCAGCGTCTACGTCTACTAAATTATTATAGGATAATTCTTTTCCGTTTAATTGTGTAAACCAGGTATCTAAATCACCATAAAAAGTGGCTACCTGATGTGGGTTTTCTCCATAACGCAATGTCTTACCAGCAGCAGGATTAAAATAATTGCTAATCGCAATATCATAATGCATCACGACTTCAAAAGCCTTTGCAGCAAAAGCTTTTCTTTGATCCAAGCTTGTGCTTCCTGCTTGGTCAATCAATATCTTATTCAGCACTGCATAATCGTCTTTTGCAGCAAGTACAGTTAAGTCTCTGAAATTTTTAGCGGCAGCTCTAATCATCGATGGACCGCCAATATCAATTTTTTCGATAATTGCTTTTTCTTCGGTCGTGGTCCTTAAAGTTTCTTCAAATGGATATAAATCAACAATGACAAGGTCAATGGCTGGTATATTGAAATCCTTCATTTCTTGGATATCTTGCGCCTCATACCTTCTTCCTAAAATACCTCCAAAAACAGATGGATGCAAGGTCTTTACTCGGCCTCCTAAGATGGATGGATAGCCAGTTACGGATTCAACAGCCACACATGGTATGCCTAAGTCTTCTAAAAATTTTTGAGTTCCGCCTGTAGAATAGATGGTGATATTTTGTTGGTGTAGTGTTCTAGCCAATGGCTCTAAACCATCCTTGTAAAAAACAGAGATTAATGCTGATTGTATTTTCTTTTCCATATGTAAAGGTACGAGCTTCTACTTTTTTGTCCGGCTCGGATTTTCCACAAAATGGGTTAAAGACTGAATAACTTTATGATACTATAAACACAGGTTCCAGTTAGCAGCAGTAATAAAGCATTTGGGGTTCTGTTTAAAAGCCAATATAAGCCTACAAAGAGGCAGAAATAATAATATGCCAATCCTGCAATTCCCAAATTGTACTGTCGATCCTCCATCTGAAAAAAATGGAAAACGAGGCCAATGCTTCGGTTCATTGTTTCAATATACCAGCCAATCCCTTTTGCAATGATTGCATGTATGAATACAATCTTAGGCAAGACCATCAATACCAGTAACCCGTATAATAAAATGCTGCTTAAGGGTACAAATAGGAAATTACCAATAATGGATAAGCTAGAGCTTGTATGAAAATAATACAGCACAATGGGTAATGTGGTTAACTGTGCAGCGATTGAGATTGCTAGATTATTCCATGCAATTTGTAAAAATTTATTATCCATAGGTACTAATTGTACAAGGGGTTGATAAATGAAATGAATTCCCACCACCGCTGCATAAGAAAGCTGAAGGCCAATGCCTGAAATAATTTGACTATTGTAAAGCAACACTAGCATGATGCCAATACTGATGGTGTTAAGGGAGAATATATTTTGATGAAAGAATCGACCAATCAATATTGTACTAAAAAATAAACTCGCTCTAACCACAGATGGTCCAGCATGCGCTATAAGTGTATAAGACCAAACAAGTAATAGTAAGGTGATCAATTTTGTCCATCTTGCCCATATTTTATTGGGTAACCAGCGGGTACATTTTTCTAATATTTTAAATAAAATATCCAGATGCATACCGCTAATGGCGATGATATGCAATATGCCAAGTTGTTGATAAGCTGATTTTAGAGTAGATGACATTTCTGTTTTTATACCAAACAACAAACTTTTTGCAAATGCATTGGATGCTGGGTTCGCAAATGCATTGTCTAATTTTGAAGTAAAGTGTTGTCTTGCATCAATGACCCATTGTGCCGAAACCATTGCACTCAGAAATGAATTTGAAGCGTGATACTGACCCACTAAGGCACCCCAAACTAGCAAAATCATTGTGGGGACTATTTTAAAAGCGCTTGCTTTAAATTGCAATGCATGCGTAAAGCATAAAAGAAGATAGCTGCAACAAACAATAAGCAGTAAAGTGGTTTGATCTAATCTTGGCCAATATTGCTCGGTAATGTTGTAGCTTAAAAAACCAATCAAAAAATAACAACAAATAAAAAAAATTGGATTGGACGCCCTCCATAGGATTAATTTGTTTTGCATCTACAATCATAATGCAAAAATAGTGTCCTATACTTTCGGTAAATACTTATTTCCCTAAAATAAAAATGGCTAATTTCTTATGCAATTCGGGCTTATTATTTTTCCAATACTGTATGGTAGCTGTTTTGATAGACTCAGTTGGACCTGTGATGTCCACACCAATACAAAGTTGCGTATTAGGATGACATGTTTGAAGAATCGCTTCTAATAACTGATTATTTCTGTAAGGGGTTTCAATAAATAATTGCGCAATGCCATTACTTGTTACAATTTGTTCTAATTGCTGAATTTTCTTTTTTCTTTCTGTCGCATCAATTGGTAAGTATCCATTGAATGTAAACCCTTGCCCATTGAATCCGCTTGCCATTAATGACAATAAGATAGAGGACGGCCCCATGTAGGGCTTGACTGTGGCACCTAATTGTTGTGCTGCACTAACCAATAATTGTCCCGGATCTGCAATCCCTGCACAGCCTGCTTCTTAGACAATGCCAATAGTTTTTCCTGATTTCAGAATTTGTATAAAATTAGTCATCTGCGCTTCTTCTACTTGGTGAATGGTAAACCATTGGTAGTCGTCAATCACCATCTCTTTCCATATTTTTTTAAAATACCTTCTGGTTGTTTTTTGATTTTCTACAAAAAATACATCACATGATTTGATCCATTGATCGACATCTCTTGGAATGGCCTCCCAGCCTTCCTCATGCAATAACATAGGTAACAATAATACTTTTCCTAGAGCTTCCTTCATGATTCGGTGTCTTTAATTTCTTGTGTATTTAAATGTGCAGCAACCAAAGCATAAAAAGGGGCAGTGATCCATCCAATAATAGGAAGTAGATGCAAAAGATAAAATACAATGCCATTCCCTGTTGGCAGTCCTTTATGGCTATTTAGATATGCAGCGGCAAAATTTCTGTTATGTTTTTCTGTTGCCAATCCAAAATCCATCATGGCAAATCCAAGAAAATAGCTTTCCATCAAGATCGTAAACAATGGTGTAAACCAGCCTACAACAGGCAATGTGCAAACTAAGACTATAGGTACTAGATATACTGTCTGCCAAAGCATATTATTTAAATTCACTACAACCGACCTTATGACTAATTTTAAATAGTCTTCCTTATTTAATATAAACGGAATTGATTGTTGTATTGCGACAATCCGTAAATGCAAATAGGCAAATAATGGTGCGAAAAAGATTAAAAAAAGATACTTGAATAAAGCAAAGTAAAAAAGTAGTAAAGTAAACCAAAGCCAGAAACTACCCATGGTAATAAAAAACCCAAGCCAATTACTATTCAAACTGTCAATGAATGCTTTTAGACCCGTTTTTAAGATGATAGATTCAATGAATAAACTTGATGTTTGTCCAAAATAATTCATGCCAATGATCAACAAAGTCGTGTAGATGATTCCAGGAATAACCATCCATTTCCATAATTTATATGTTAAAATAAATTGATGGGCTAAAAAGTAAGCGCGTATGGATAAAATCAGTTCTTTTAGCAATGCTTCGTATTTAGGATAAAGATACGAACGAACCGGGACCTATGATTGCATTTTAGTGCCAAATGCAAGATCTCCTGCATCACCTAAACCTGGCACGATATAGCTCTTATCATTTAAAGTAGGATCAATTGCAGCACACCAGATAGGGGTATCGGCACCCAATTCTTTTTCTACATGTTCAATTCCTTTCTGACTAGCAATTGTCACAACAATATGAATTTGGGATGGGGTATATGTTTTTTGAATCGCTTGAATGGTCTCCACTAAAGATGCGCCAGTAGCTAACATAGGATCACATAAAATTAAAACACGGTCATTTAAGTTAGGGCAAC
>JACCEB011057762.1_pt1 | contig 11168 bp, 9 predicted proteins | sample 7454761 | NCBI WGS metagenome assembly JACCEB01 (sample SAMN15323454, study PRJNA562643) | freshwater metagenome | isolation source: river surface water | place: USA:Blue River Watershed | collected 2017-08-18 | reverse complement strand
GCGGCCTACTCTTCGCCAGCCAGAAATCAACTGAGCCACCTCCTCATCCCAAAGAACCAGACTCCGATCATTCGCTTTTGATTCGACTGCCATTTATTCGCGCGCTATTCATTCCTTTGATGCTATGCGGCTCTTTTTTTAGCTCTGCTGGATTAGTCATAGTTGGTTATAGCGAGGAATACGGAATCCGCGAATGGAGCGGCTACTTCATTGCGATCTGGTCATTCGGTAGCGGAATCTCAGCCCTTGTGATCGGCGTAATTAAGTGGAAGCGAAGCGAGGCAACTCGATTCCTAGAATCTCTATTTCTTCTCTTCTTGCTAACTATTCCAATCTATCTTGTCGCCCTTATAGTTCCTGAGAAACTAGTGATAATGGGCGTTGCCTTATTTTTTAATGGCCTGGCGATTGCCCCGCTCTTAACCGCAGGCTTTGCCGCAGCGGAGCGCTCGGTAGCGGAAAATCGAAAGACAGAAGTATTGGCCTGGGCAATATCTGCACTGAATCTTGGTGGCGCCCTACCGCCAGCAATTACCGGTTACATCATTGACAATCAAGGCGTTTCTGTCGCTTTCGTGATCCCACTTCTTTGTATGGGCCTATCTGCGCTATCGATTTTCCCGTTCTTGAAAGAATGGCGGATGAAAGTGCGCGAAATTCCACTCTGATTTCCACTGTTTGAGAGCGTAGGTATGGCAACCTTTGCCTCATGTCAGAACTGCGAGTTGTTGGGCGCACCAGCGATGGCGAACGAATTGAGCTTGCTGATAGCGAAGGAAATTCATTCACGGTAAAAATAGATGAATCCCTTAAGAACGCTATGGCCGAGCGAAAATTAGTCGCTGTAAGTGAAGAGGCTCCGACTTTTTCCATTAAGGAAATCCAGGCAAGACTTAGAGCCGGAGAGAGTTTTGCCGAAGTTGCTCGAATCTCTGGATTGTCGATGAATAAGATTGAACGATATGCAAGTCCCATCATGCAAGAACGCGCCTGGGTAATCGAGCAAGCAGAAAAATCTTCACCCAAGGGAACTTCACTTCCGCTCCGTGAATTAGTAGTCCAAAGACTTGCCCCGCGCGGTGTTAATATGAATCAAATCTCTTGGAATACCTGGAGACTTGATAATGGAAGTTGGCACCTTGTTCTTAGCTATCCATCCTCAGATGGAAATCGGGAAGCTACTTGGAGCTTTGATCTAAATAAGCGGACCTTTATTTCTCAAGATGATGGCGCAAAGTGGATTTGTGGAGAAGAAATCACCAAACATCCGACAAAGCAAGACCGAATGAGCGACCATGGCGTGCTCTTCCCCGCTGAAGGCGATTCACCACAACCGCCACGACTTGTAGCTGTTAGAACTGACCCTTCATCAGATGACGCTCCATCGGTAACTGATATTCCGACCGACGCTAAGAAAGATGGCGTGACACGGCGCATCTCTATACCTTCATGGGATGACATCATGTTCGGAAGAAGTAAGAAGAAAGATGGCGACGAGGAGTCTTAAATCCTCTGAGTGAGTAGAGGTATCTCTACTTCTGCCTGGGTGGTGCCGCCATGATGGCCAACCATTGCGCACTGTTGAGATTCGCGCTCGATTTCAACGAGAATCAATTCGCCTTTCGCAATCACTATTAAATCTCCAATTCGCTCTTTGACGTGATCTAGAACTACAGCCCCGTAAAGCCCAGCTGCAATTGCTTCACTTCGAGTCAGTATCTCAGCGCGATCCCCTAAGAATTCTTCCCAACGTTGCTTAACCTGTGAAATCTTCTCGGCTTCAACATAGAGGTATCTGACCCGAGGTTCGCCTGCCATCAGTCTTACATCCTTAAGAAGATCATTTCCCTTTCCAACAACTACAAAGTCTCTTCGATTTATCATCCCGTGATCTGAGGTTACCCAGAGACGGGCACCTTTCGGCAGGCGTTCAAGCAGTAAGCCAATTAATTGGTCAACTCTCTCAAGTGCGGTTAGGAACTTATCTGAACCAAAGCCGGAATTATGAGAGGCATCGTCAACATCATTCAAATAGAGATAGGCAAATGAGTTCGCATCTTTTAGCGCATCGGCCGCCGCCGAGGAGATTTCTTCATTGTTATTTACACCGCGATATATCCCACCGCGAAGTGCGGCTCGGGTGAATCCACTCTCGGCATAGCGCTTGCCCGCTATATGCGAGGTGCGAATTCCCGCTTGATTTGCTCTCTCAAACAGAGTTGCTTTTGGTTGCCAAACAACGGGGTCAACTCGCTCATCCCACTTAAGAGCATTCAAAATTCGCTCCGGAGTTCCACTGTGAGGCACACGCATCGTGTAACCGACCATGCCATGTTCTCCAGATAAGACTCCCGTCCCAAGTGAAGTCAAGCTTGTTGCCGTTGTCGAAGGAAAAGTTGCAAACAAAGTCTCTCTGTATTCAAGAGCTCTTAAGTGTTTAGTCTTATTAGAAAATTCATCAATCGCATTCTTGCCCAAACCATCAACTAGAAGAAGGCACTCGCGAAGACCCTCATTTGAAGGTATTTGTAGCGAATTAGTTGTACCCCCAAGTCCTAGCGTCGCAAATAGAGATTGCGAGAGTTCCGCTAGCGTTTGGGGCACTGCCCCATCTTTCCAGTAACCTTCCGACTTGTGATCCAATATTCAAGCGAAGTTACTAATGCGCTCTCGCAGAAGCGGCCCCTTGTTGCGTTGGAGTCCACAATTATCTCCCACGGTCTTCCGCGACCGAAGAATCTTGAGGTCGCTCTTGAGGTTGAGGAGATTGTCCGAAGTGAAGGTGCAACCCCCGCAACAATCGCCATCATTGATGGTCAAATTCATGTTGGACTTGAGAAGAGTGAACTTGATCGCGTCGCCAATGATGAAAACTTTACAAAGGCTTCAATCAGAGATTTAGCTACTGTTACGGCAACTGGTCTTTCGGCAGCAACGACTGTTGCTGCAACATCTCATATCGCACACTTAGCTGGAATCGAATACTTCGCTACCGGCGGACTTGGCGGTGTACACCGTGGCGCACAAGAAAGTTGGGATGAATCAGCCGATCTACTAGCTCTTGCAAATATTCCAGTTCTTGTCGTTTGCGCTGGAGTGAAATCAATTCTTGATATTCCAGCCACTCTAGAACGCTTGGAAACTCTCTCAGTACCTGTTATTGGCTATCGTACTAAGAAGTTCCCTGGTTTCTACCTTCCGGATAGCGGTTATTCAATCGAACATGAAGCAAAGAGTCCGGCCGAGATTGGCGCGATTTGGCGTGCCCGCAAGGAAGTGGGAACTTCAAATTCTGGTTTGGTTGTAGCAAATCCAACTCCACTCTCCATGAATCAAATGCTTCATGAGCGACTACTTAAAGATGGTTTAACCAAGGCGCGCGATAACAATGTGACTGGTAAAGCTGTGACACCATTTTTACTGGAGTTTTTCCACGCTAATAGTGATGGTGAATCTCTCAAGGTCAACATCGAAATCATCAAGAGCAATTCGAAGTTAGCGGCCCAGATCGCAAGTTCCTAATATGATCAAAGTTCTCTGTATCGGCGATGCCATGATTGATGTTATTGTCCAGATGAAGGGCGCGATTAACGTTAATAGCGATACTCTCTCAGAGATCTCTATGCATGGCGGTGGCGCTGCTGCAAATACTGCGACCTGGCTTGCCCATCTCGGGGTAACAACTTCATTTGCCGGTCGAATCGGCAGTGATTTATCTGGGGAGTTCTTCCGCTCCGAGCTAACTTCACATGGCGTGCGCCACGAGAATCAACCTTTGGACGGTGCAAAAACCGGAACCGTCGTTGTCTTAGTAGATGAAAGCGGAAACCGAACTATGTTTCCCGATGCGGGAGCTAATTCGGGCCTTAGCCTTTCTGATCTACCGAGTTTGGTTGGAATTGATGGAGTTTTTCTATCTGGCTACTCACTCTTTAACCCACAATCCAGTGATGGCGTCGTTGGAGTGATTCATGCAATACAGGAACTCGGAATACCGATTTTCTTCGATGTTGCTTCAATTGGAACAATGAGCGCTTTCGGTAAAGAACGTGCAATCTCACTCATTAGAGGATTTAGTGGGCTATTCATGAATGAATCAGAAGCGGAATACCTCACCGGATCAACGAATCAATCTGAGCAGTTCCAATCCCTAAAACATCTCGCTCCGTTGATAGTGATTAAGCGTGGCGCCAAAGGTGCTGTCGCGAAATGTAATGACGCAGATTTAATCTCTACACCAGCAGAAGAAGCTGTAGTTATCGACACGACTGGAGCCGGCGATGCATTTGCAGCAGGCTTCCTCGCCTCATGGCTCGCTTCAAAGGATCTTGGCGCTGCAATCTCACGAGCTGTGGAAGTTGCCGCTCAATGTGTCGCAACTATCGGCGCAAGGCCGAGAGTCAATCCATAGAAATTAGCTAAGACGTTGGCAGAATCACGCCGTGGCAAAGCGCGATTCAAAGAGTGGACCTAAGCCTGGTGAGTTTCCGGGCAAGATTGTTGACGTCGATGTATCTAGCGAACTCTCTGATTCTTTTCTTGAATATGCCTACTCCGTAATTTATTCTCGCGCTTTACCTGATGCGCGTGATGGTTTAAAGCCGGTACAGCGGCGCATCCTCCACCAGATGTCGGAGATGGGTCTTCGCCCTGATCGCGGACATGTAAAGAGTGCGCGAGTCGTCGGCGAAGTTATGGGTAAGTTGCACCCACATGGCGATGGCGCGATTTACGATGCTCTAGTTCGAATGGCTCAAGCATTCTCCATGAGATTGCCGCTTGTTGATGGACATGGAAATTTTGGATCGCTCGATGCCGGCCCAGCCGCTATGCGTTACACCGAGGCGCGCCTTGCCTCAGCCTCACAGATGATGGTCGATGAAGTCGATGAAAATACCGTGGACTTTGGCGCAAATTATGACGGCCAGATCATGGAGCCACTTGTTCTTCCCGCGGCCTATCCAAATCTCTTAGTCAATGGTGCGACTGGAATTGCAGTCGGTATGGCAACGAACATGGCGCCGCATAATCTTGGCGAAGTAATTACAGCTGCTCAACATCTAATTGAGAATCCGAGCGCAACGGTAAAGCAATTAATGAAATTGGTTCCAGGCCCCGACTTCCCGACTGGTGGAACGCTGATTGGTAAGGAAGGCGTACTAGAGGCCTACCAGACCGGTAAAGGCGCTTTCAAAGTCCGAGCAAAGGTTGAGATTGGAAAAGTTACAACACGTAAGCAGGGAATAACCATCACTGAGTTGCCTTACAACATCGGTCCTGAGAAAGTGGTGGAACGAATCAGCGACCTCGTACGAAGCAAGAAGATTCAAGGTATATCTGACATCGTAGATCTAACAGATGGCCAGAATGGAACTCGAGTCGTCATTGAGATCAAGAATGGTTTTGAGCCAGAACAAGTTCTAGAGAACCTCTACAAGCTCACCCCCCTAGAAGATGCCTTCTCAATTAACGCAGTTGCCCTCGTAAATGGCAAACCAAAGACCCTTGGACTCAAAGAATTACTTCAAGTCTTTGTCGATCATCGCATCGAAGTAGTTACCCGTCGATCAAACTTCCGAAAGGAGAAGGCTTCAGCGAGATTGACTCTTGTAGAGGGACTTCTAAAGGCGATTGTTGATATCGATAAAGTCGTAAAGATCGTCCGTGGCAGCGAAGATGCTTCTGAAGCTAAGTCATCATTGATGAAGACTTTCAAATTGAGCGATGAACAGGCTACTCATATTCTTGATATGCCGCTTCGTAGGCTTACCAAAATGTCGAAGATTGAGCTGGACACTGAACAGAAATCCTTGAAGAGTGAGATTTCCGCGCTAACCGCACTTCTAAAGAATGAGGCGGCCCTTCGCACCAAGGTTTCTGAAGAGTTAGGCGAGGTTGCAAAGAAGTTTGCGACTCCGCGTCGCACCATAATTGCCTAAGTTTTAAGCGTCGATCCGCTCTCTATCGATATCAGCAGCAGAGATAAACTCTTTTCGGGGCGCTACTTCATTTCCCATCAATAACTCAAAAATCTTCTCAGCATCTGCTCCATCTTTAATGGTGATTCGGCGCAGCGTTCGGTGGTCAGGATCCATCGTGGTCTCTCGGAGCTGGTCGGCATCCATTTCACCTAGCCCCTTATAGCGCTGGATCGGTTCACGCCACTTCTTGCCCTGCTTCTTTAAATCAGCCAACAACTTCTTCATCTCATCATCTGAATATGTGTAGTGAACTTCGCCTTTCTTCCCGCCCGATCCCAGAACTTCAATTCGATGAAGCGGTGGAATCGCTGCGAATACCCGTCCATCCTCAATTAGCGGCTGCATGTATCTATAGATCAGAGTAAGGAGAAGGCAACGAATATGTGCGCCATCAACATCAGCATCTGACATCAAGATGATTCGGCCATAACGTACATCTTCAAGGCTAAATGACTTTCCAGAGCCAGCTCCAATAACTTGGATGATTGCAGCACACTCTGCGTTATCGAGCATCTGGGAGAGCGAAGCTTTCTGGACATTCAGAATTTTTCCACGGAGCGGAAGAATTGCTTGGAACTCGGAGTTACGCGCCGCCTTCGTGGTACCCAGAGCTGATTCGCCCTCAACCACAAATAGTTCTGTACGCGATACATCCTCTGAGCGACAATCAGATAATTTTGCAGGAAGTGCCGAACTCTCTAAAGCATTCTTGCGACGCTGGAGGTCTTTATGAGTACGGGTAGAGATTCGAGTGCGCGCAGCATTTGCGACCTTTTCGAGAATTAGTCGACCATTAGCCTTATCGATTCGCTTAGTGGTTGTGAAGAATTTCTTTAACTCATCAGTTACGACCTGTTGGACAATCTTGGTTACAGCCGGAGTACCTAGGACCTCTTTAGTTTGGCCCTCGAATTGTGGTTCTTGCATCCGCACCGTGACCACGGCAGTTAAACCTTCGAGGATGTCATCCTTAATTACATCAGGTTCATTTTTCTTCAAAGTCCCAGTCGAGCGGAGAAAGTCATTAAAAGATTTGGTTAGCGCACGTTCAAAGCCCTGGACGTGGGTTCCGCCTTTGGGTGTGGCGATAATGTTCACGAAGGAGCGGATGTTCGTTTCATAGCCATTGCCCCATGTCACAGCAATATCTACATCCATATCCCGCTCTACTTCTTTTGGCTCTAAATGGCCCTTTTCATCTAGCACCGGGACTGTCTCTTGGTAGTGGCCCTTGCCGATGAGTCTTATTACACCGCCGACTGGAGCATCGCTCTGGATGAAATTGCAATACTCAGAGATTCCACCTTTATGAAAGAAGGTCTCACTCGTCTTTTCTTTAGTGCGATTGTCATTTACTTCTAAGGTTAAGCCGGGAACCAAATAAGAAGTCTGACGGGCACGCGTATAAATCTCTTCGATATCGTATTGCGAATCCTTAATGAAAATCTGTTTGTCAGCCCACCACTTAACTCGCGTTCCAGTTATCTTTGCTGAGACTTTACCAATTGTTCTAAGTCCAGATTGCGGTTCAAATGAAGCGCCCGGACCATCCCCTTCGAAAACTCCGGCAACTCCCCGCTTGAAGGACATCCAATAAATTTTGCCATCACGATCTACTTCGACATCAAGGCGAGAAGCGAGTGCATTAACGACAGATGCGCCAACGCCATGTAATCCGCCGGTGGCTGCGTAAGAACCGCCGCCGAACTTCCCGCCGGCATGTAACTTAGTCATAACAACTTCTACACCAGTTAACCCAGTCTTCGGCTCTTTATCTACCGGGATTCCGCGACCATCATCATGGACTTCGATAGATCCATCTTTTTCTAAATTAATAATAATTTTCTTGCAATGCCCGGCTAACGCTTCATCGACCGCGTTATCAATGATCTCCCACAGGCAGTGCATGAGCCCGCGACCATCAGTTGATCCGATGTACATACCGGGACGCTTTCGAACAGCGTCCAAACCTTCCAGAACTGAGAGATCTTTTGCGGTGTATGTGCTCTCAACCGAGCGAGTATCTTTATCTGTCACGACGGCGAAGGGTATCCAGCGCCATTCCACATATCGGGATTACGCGCCGAAATCGCTGTGAATTTGTCGATAATGGCGGGAAAAGACACTCCCGAGGCAAAGAAAAATCAATTTCAGCCTGCGGGGAATAAACCAGAGATGGTTTGATGTTCCCCTACGCAGTTACTGAAGTTACGGAGAGGCAGGCAAATGACTGAGAATGTAGTACTTGAGTCCACACCGCTTAACGCGCTTGATCGTTGTGATCGTTGCGGCGCCCAAGCTTATGTGCGCGCTGTAATGGCAAATGGATTCGAACTACTTTTCTGTGGTCATCACGCTAAGAAATATCAAGAGGGACTTGCGAACGTCGCTTCTCGAATTCAAGATGAGACTGATCGAATCACCGAAGAATCAGCGGCTCGATAACTCTATTTAGAAGACTAGCTCTCCCAGTAAGTCTCTCTTCTTTATCGGCAATCCCACTTAACTTTACGAGCGCATTTACCCCAAGATATCGAATGGGTTCGGGTTCCCATTTTCGAATTCTTGAATTAACAAAATGAAGTTTTCGTAACTCGCTATCTTTATCAAGAATCTCATGCGCCAAAACTTTTGCCGATAAATGACTCATTGTTACGCCATCACCGGCGTATCCACCTAATCTTCCAAATCCTTCTTTGGGGTTCCATTGAACATATGGCTCCCAATTGCGAGTTACCGCAACTGCTCCACCCCATGAATGTGTGAAATTAACGTCTCGTAAGACCGGAAACCAAGACTTCAAGAGCGCACGAATTGTCTCGTGAACTTTAGCCGTTGACTCCTTTGAGGTTTTTAACTTAGAGCCAAATGGATAAGTAGCGCCTCTACCTCCAATTGCAATTCGATTATCCGTGGTGCGCTGGGCGTAATTGACCATATGGGAGTTTTCGGCGAATGTGAAACGCTCGGGATTTCCAATCTCATTCCAAATTGAGTCACTGAGTGGTTCTGTTGCAACCATGAGCGAATAAAGCGGTATGAACTCTCGCCCAGGAGAGCCAAAAGCTTCGGTGGCCTGAATTACGACCGGCGCCGCTATAAAGGAGCTATTTACGAGCGCTCCCCCGTGCGTGGGGCTCGCCCAAGAGCCTTCAAAGATCGATACTCCAACTCTCTCAAGGTGGGAAGCTAGAGAATTAAGAAGGTTAAATGGATTAATGGTTGCGCAGATTGGATTGAATACTCCTCCAAGAACACCTTCGACTTTTAACTTCTCTTTTACTTCATTCGCACCCAAAAAATAACTTGAGCCATCAACTTTTGCTTTCAATCTCTCTAATTGCGCTTTGTTTCGGGCAAAGTAGAGACTTCCAGACTTAACGAAACCCACCTCTTTTTGATTACTTGAAAAGACTCCTATCTCATTGATCGAGCCATCAAGTGCCTCAAATAGTTGAGCTGTGCGAGCACTTCCGATTCGCTTCTTAAGCGTTTCTTTGTAGACGGGATATTCACTCGATGCCCAGCCACCATTACGGCCGCTTGCACCAAAGCCAAGAACTTCTGCTTCAAATATCGCTATCTTTAAAGATGGATCTAATTTGTTGAGATGATAAGCGCTCCATAGCCCACTAAATCCACCGCCGATAATGGCGACGTCATAGGTATCTTGTGGAGTTTTCTTACTTGAAGAAGTTCGAGAAGAAGACCAAAGCGAATTGCTAGCCCTGGAAACCGGCGTCACGATGCGATCCATCACAGAATGGCTTCTCTTTGGAGTGGCCACAGCGGCAAAGTGAGAAGTTCTCTTTGGTTTCGAGGACTTTTCCAGCCGCGTCTACAAAATCAACTTCGCCCGTAACTCGGATTGAACCATTTGGCTTCACAAAAATCTTTGGACGCTCTGACATTTATATCTCCTAGTCGAGGTAATCGCGGAGGACTTGGGAACGAGATGGGTGGCGCAGCTTCGACATAGTCTTTGATTCAATCTGGCGGATACGTTCACGGGTAACGCCGTAGACCTTGCCGATCTCATCGAGAGTCTTTGGTTGGCCATCAGTTAGACCAAAACGCATCGCTACGACGCCAGCTTCGCGCTCAGAAAGAGTGTCGAGGACTGAGTGGAGTTGCTCTTGTAGAAGAGTGAAAGAGACTGCGTCGGCAGGGACAATCGCTTCGGAGTCCTCGATTAGATCGCCGAACTCTGAATCGCCCTCCTCGCCAAGCGGGGTGTGTAGCGAAATTGGTTCGCGGCCATACTTTTGAACTTCGACAACCTTTTCCGGCGTCATATCTAGTTCTTTTGCTAATTCCTCAGGGGTTGGTTCACGGCCGAGATCTTGGAGCATCTGGCGTTGGACACGGGCCAGTTTGTTGATGACTTCAACCATATGAACCGGAATTCGGATAGTTCTAGCTTGATCCGCCATCGCACGAGTGATCGCTTGGCGGATCCACCAAGTCGCGTACGTAGAGAACTTATAACCCTTTGTGTAATCAAACTTTTCAACGGCGCGGATAAGACCAAGGTTTCCTTCTTGGATCAGATCTAGGAAGAGCATTCCGCGGCCGGTGTAGCGCTTTGCCAGAGATACAACGAGGCGCAAGTTCGCTTCAAGTAGATGATTCTTAGCGCGACGTCCATCATGGGCAATCCACTCGAGTTCACGCTTTGCTGATCTATCTAACTTCTCGCCAGAATTAAGTTTCTCTTCCGCAAATAACCCCGCCTCGATTCGCATCGCAAGCTCTACTTCAAGTTCGGCATTAAGGAGCGCGACGCGGCCAATTTGCTTCAAATAATCTTTTACGGGGTCGGCAGTTGCACCAGCAGTCAAAACAGTTTGTGGTGGCGCATCATCTTCTTCGGAATCCTTAAGAGTGAACTCACCCTCTTCTTGCTTTGCCTCTTCAGCTAGGTTTACAACGCGAAGGTCAGATTGTCCTTCGCCACCCTCTTCAGGAGTTTCTGCAACTAACTTCTCGAGATCCTCTAGTTCTACTTCTTCTAACTCAACTTCTTCGCCATCAATCTTTAAAGTTTTCTTTGGACCTGGTTTTCCAGTGGCTTGTGCTGTTGAAGTAGCCGTGACTGGTTTTGTGCCAGATGCCGCAGCTTTCATTGCTTCTAGCTCTGCTTTAGTTGGGAAGAGACGAGGACCGGCCTTCTTATCTTTTCCACTC
>JACCEB011087958.1_pt1 | contig 11170 bp, 6 predicted proteins | sample 7454761 | NCBI WGS metagenome assembly JACCEB01 (sample SAMN15323454, study PRJNA562643) | freshwater metagenome | isolation source: river surface water | place: USA:Blue River Watershed | collected 2017-08-18 | reverse complement strand
TCCTTCATGCGCTTCATGGAGCGCTTGACGGTCTTGAGGTTGGTCAGGGTGCCGCCGAGCCAGCGCTCGGTGACGAAAGGTTGTCCACAGGCCTTGGCCGACTCCTTGACGGCTTCCTGGGCCTGCTTCTTGGTGCCCACGAACAGGATGTTGCCGCCCTTGGCCGCGGTGGCGGACAGGAACTTGCAGGCCTCTTCGATCTGGCCGACCGTCTTGGACAGGTCGATGACGTGGATGCCGTTGCGGGCCTCGAAGATGAAACGCTTCATCTTGGGGTTCCAGCGACGGGTCTGATGGCCGAAATGAACGCCTGCTTCGAGGAGTTCCTTGATTCCGATGGTGCTCATGGTGTTGACACTACTTCCTGGTGTTGGGCGACAACGCTCGCACAGGGTGCGGCTGAAGTTCCCATCCGGCGGAAGGGCCGGATTATTCAGTTGGGTACGATTGTGGCCACCCCACGCACTTGCGTCGGGCCGGTTTAAGGCCGTGGCCCACAGGTAAAAATCACCTGCAGGAACGGAGAGCCTACCGGTTGGGGATTCTCCAGCAACAGGTTTTTCCGGGGGCGATTTCTCGGACGTGCCCACGTCCTGGCCCGGATCCAAGGTGTCCCAAGGCTCGGAGTTGGGTCCGAGTCGGGGAGGTGGGGCGAAACCCTCAGCTGAGCAGGGCGCGGACGACGGAGCCGTGGACGTCGGTGAGCCGGTGGTCTCGGCCACCGTAGCGGTAGGTCAGACGTTCATGGTCGAGGCCCAGGCAGTGGAGCAGGGTGGCGTGGAGGTCGTGGATGTGGACGGGGCTCTCGATGGCCTTGGATCCGTAGTCATCGGTGGCTCCATAGGCCAGACCGCCGCGGACGCCTCCGCCCGCCATCCACACGGTGAACCCGTGATGATTGTGGTCGCGGCCGTCCTGCTGACGGCTGTCGGCGGTGCGGCCGAACTCGCCTCCCCAAAGCACCAGGGTGTCGTCGAGCAGCCCGCGGGCGGCGAGGTCCTGCAGGAGGGCGGCGGCGGGGCGGTCGAGGGCCCGGGCATTCTTGCGCAGCGAGGCTTCGAGGTTCCGGTGCTGGTCCCAGCCGCCCAGATTGACCTCGATGAATCGGGCCCCGGCCTCGGCGAAACGCCGGGCCAGCAGGCATTGTCGTGCGAACCCGTCGACGCCGGCTTCGCCCACGCCATACAAGGCCCGAGTGGCCGCGCTTTCCCGTGAAAGATCGAGCAGATCCGGGACCTCCGCCTGCATGCGGAAGGCCAATTCACCCGCTTCGATGGCCGCCTCGAGGGTGCCGCCGGGTTCCGGGGCGAGGAAGGCCATCCGGTCCCGGTTCATGGCCTGGATCAGGTCCAATTGGCGTCGTTGTTGGCCCGTGGTGAGCTGGGGTCGGGTGACGTGGCTCATGCCCGAGTCGGCGGATCCCTCGCGTCCGACTCCGATCCGCGTCCCCTGGTAGACGGCCGGCAGGAACGCGCTGCCATAGTTGGCCGCACCCAACTGGTTCGGAGGGCTGATGCTGATGAACCCGGGCAGGTTGTCGTTGATGTTCCCCAATCCGTAGAGCACCCAAGAGCCCATCGAGGGCCGCACGAATCGGGCGCTGCCGGTATGCAGCTGCGTGAAGGCCTGCGGGTGGTTGGGGATGTCGGTCCGCATGGAGTGGATCATGCAGAGCCGGTCGGCCTGTCCGGCGAGGTGCGGGAACACCTCGCTCATCCACAGGCCGGAGTGTCCGTGCCGCCGGAAGGTGAAGGGTGAACCGATCAGCTGGGTGCCCTTGCCCCGGCCGGGGCCGGGCTTGCCGTGGTCGACCCGCAGTCGCGGCTTGTGGTCGAAGGTGTCCTGATGGGAGGGGCCGCCCTGCATGCACAGGAAGATCACCCGCCGGGCGCGGGGTCGATGGTGGCCGAGGGGGTGGTGGGCGCTGGTGTTGGAGCCGTTGTCCGAGCCTGCATTGGGGCCGTTCTCAGCCGATCCCGTGGCGGCCAGGCCGCTGAAGGCCATCCATCCGAAGCCGGCGGCCGCGGTCTTCAGCAGGTGCCGTCGGGTCCAGGGGAGCGCGGTCGGAAGGGGGGTGGCATCGGGCGCGTTCATGGGTCAGGGCAGTTGGCGGAATTCGGCGCAGGCGAAGAGGGATTGGGTGAACAGTGCCCAGGCGACGTCGCGCCCGGCGGGCCTGCCGGAGCGGGTGTCCCGGGCGAGGGTCTCTTGCCGGATGAATTGCAAGGCGCGGGCCCGCTCCCGAGGTTCCGGATCGCGCGACAGCGCCCATCGGTAGGCCCGGTCGATGCGCCCCGCGTCGTCGCCGGCCTCCCGGAGCAGCCGCTGGGCGAAGGCTTGGGACTGCGCTTGGGCGAACGGGCTGTTCATGAGGAACAGCGCCTGGGTGGGCACCAGGGTCTCGTCCCGCTGGGCCACCACCAGGCTGGATTCGGCGACATCGAATACTTCGAGCGCGTCGGGCGTGGCGTCGCGAATGACCGGCAGGTAGAGGCTCCGCCGGTTCATGCGTTCGGCCGAGCGGCCGCTGAAGTACCGGCTGACGAACGGGGCCTCTCCGAGTTGGGCGACCAGCGAACCGTGAAGGGGCGTCGGATCGAGGGTGCCCGCCGCGCTGAGCATCGCGTCCCGGAGGCTCTCGGCGTCGAGTCGGCGGGGGCGGGCGCGCCAGAGCAAGGTGTCGTCGGGGTCGACCTCCAGTCCCCGGGCGTCGGCTTCGGACGACAGGCGGTAGGTTCGGCTCAGCACCAGTTCCCGGATGAGAGCCTTGGTGGACCCGCCGCTGGCCTGGAATCGCCGCGCCAGGTGGTCGAGCAATTCCGGATGGCTGGGGCGCTGGCCGCCGAGGCCGAAGTCATCCGGTGAGGTCACCAGACCGCGACCGAAGAGGTGCTGCCAGACGCGGTTGACCGCCACGCGGGCGGTCAAGGGATGGTCGGGATGGGTCAACCCGTCGGCCAGTTGAAGCCGACCGCTTTCCTTGGCGGGGATCGGGCCGACGGGAACCGGGCTGATCGATGCCGGCAGGGCCCGGGCGATGCGGCTGCCGCGCTGGGTTACCTCGCCCCGGATCAGGAAGAATGCGTCCTCGGGTCGTCCTTCCCGCACGCCCATGGCCATCGCCTGGGTGGCTCGATGGTCGGGGATCTCGAGGGGCGCGCCGCGCGGGCCGTTGCGCTTCCGGTCCGGGGCTCCCGGCATGGGTTGCAGGGCCAGTTCGGCACGGGCAGCCCGATCCAGGGGGATCAGGGTGGAGGGCTGCCGGTTGCGGGCCTGGTCGCCGGTGGTGCCGTAGCACGTCTCGGTGCTGCGGAAGATTCCGGCCAGGGCGTAGTAATCGCGTTGCGAGACGGGGTCGGACTTGTGGTCGTGGCAGCGCGCGCAGGCCACGGTCAGGCCGAGAATCGCCCGGGTGGTGGTGTCGATCTGTTCGTCCACCAAATCCGCCAAGAACTGTTCGCGCCGCCCTTCGTTGAGTCCCTTGGTGCCGATCGCCAGGAAGCCGGTGGCGACGATCAGGGCATCCCGGTCGGAAGGCGGGGCCGTCTGGGCCAGCAGGTCGCCGGCGATCTGCTCCCGGATGAAGTCCCGGTAGGGTTTGTCGTGGTTGAAGGCATCGACCACCCAGTCGCGATACCGCCACGCCTCGGGAAACAGGTGGTTGCGCTCCTTGCCGGCGCTTTCACCGAATCGCGCGACATCGAGCCAATGCCGGGCCCAGCGTTGGCCGAAGGTCGGGCTCGAAAGCCACTCGTCGACCTGCTCGGCGTACCGGGATTCGGGCACGAGGCCGGTTTCATCGGGTTGGAAGCGCGCGATCTGCTCCGGAGTCGGCGGCAACCCGGTCAGATCGAAGCTGGCGCGTCGGAGCCACTCCCGCGGAGAAGCCGCACGCACCGGCTTGAGCTGGGCCGACTCCAGTCGAGCCAGGATGAACCGGTCCACGGAGCGGGTGGGCCAAGTGATATCCTTAACACGGGGAAGCTCCGGATCGGAAATGGGCGCAAAGCTCCAATGGACGATTGCAGGTGCCGCCTTCAGAGACCAGGCGAGAGCCAAGATGAAAAGGGCGATACCCGGGCGCATGATCGGATTGTCAGACTGACTGACGGTCGAGGGCCTGAAAAGGTTTCATCGTGCGGAGCCCTGAGGCAGGCTGCTCGCCGTGAAACGGATCGAAGCCTGGTTTCCCACGTTCATCTACAGCGCGCGACTGCGCCCTAATGGAGCCGCGTTCAATCGCGAACTGCTCAAGGAATGCCACCAGTTCCGCGAGTTCGACGACGCTGGGCGCAAGTGGTCCAAGAAGAACTACCCCGGCGGATACACGTCCTACGGGTCCATCGACCGCATGCACACCGTCTCCTCCACCTTCATGGAGCTGGAGCGTCTGATCGACCGCCACGTCCGCGCCTACGCCAAATCCTTGGAGTGGGACCTGGGTGGCGGCGGGCTGAAGATGTCCGATTGCTGGATCAACATCATGCCCCAGGGCGTGACCCACAGCCTGCATCTGCACCCCAATTCGGTGGTCAGCGGCACCTATTATGTGGCCACGCCGAAGGGTTGCGCCGGTCTGAAGTTCGAGGATCCCCGGATGAGCAAGCTGATGGCCGCCCCGCCGGTCTCGGCCGAGGGCGGTGCACGATCCCGGCGCTATGTGACCTATCCCGCCACCGCGGGCAGCGTGACGCTCTTCGAGAGCTGGCTGCGCCACGAGGTGCCCGCCAATCCCCTCAAGGCCGAGCGCATCAGCATCAGCTTCAATTACGACTGGGCCTGATCACGACCGGGAGCGGGATGGCGTTTTCGATCCACCCTTGGAGCCGGCGGGTTTCGACTTTGCGCCCGCCGCGCGCGCATGCGGAATCTGATCGTGGATGAGCCCGTTGCTGGCGATCAGACCATAGCGGTGTTCCCCGGGCAGAGCCTGTGTGACAAACGAGCCACCGGCGCATTCGACGATCAGCCCACCCGCGGCGATGTCCCAGAGGCGCACCCCGGCCTCGACATAGGCATCGAAGCGCCCGCAGGCCACGTAGGTGAGGGCCAGCGCGGCCGAACCCATGATGCGGATCTTGCGCACCCGGTGGGTGAGTTCGAGGAAGTCGGCCTGCGCGGCCTTCAGGCTGTCCTGGCTCTTGGCGAAGCCGAGCGAGACGATGGATTCATCCAACCGGGGGCGGGTGCTCACTCGGGTGATGCGACCGTTGAGCCGGGCGGGCTTGCCGCGGATGGCCGTCCACAGATCATCCATGAAGGGGTCGTACACCACGCCGACCTCGCTCCGGAATCCGTCGGCCGTGCGCACCTGCAAGGCGATGCTCACCGCGGCATGCGGGATGCCGTAGGCGAAGTTCACCGTGCCATCGATGGGATCCACCACCCAGCGGGCCACCGCCTGCTCGCTGGCGGCATCGATGCCCTCTTCGCCCAGAACGGGAATCGCGGGGAAGGCCCGGGCCAGCACCCTGGTGATCAGCTTCTGGCACCGGACATCCAGCTCGAGCTTGATGTCGTGCTGGTGCGACTCGTTGACCTGCTTGGCCCGGCGCAGGTGCTGCTTCATCAAGGCGCCGGCCTGATGGGCCGCGTCCACGGCTGCAGCGAGGGCGCTGGAGTTGGAGGGGAGGCTCAGGGCGGAGGCGGGCGGGGTGCGGCTCATGAGGGTCGGTTGTGTGCTTCAGCGTGAACCGCCTCCGCCCCCGACATCAATGGTCGATCACTCCGGGCATCACCGGAGATCGGCGGTGTCCGGTCGGACGAGCCCTCGGGAGAGCACCCCTCCGCATGGAGCCCCGTGCTCAGGCGGGCAGCCCGAAGCGGACGTGGGCGTCGTCGGTGGAGATCTTCAGCGAGGTACACACATGGCGCGAGGCCAGTTGCAGCACGGCCGATCGGATCATCGCGTCGAACTGGTTGGAGGGCAGGGCCACGCCCTCGTGGGCGATCTCCCGGATGTGCAGTTTGCGGTCCAGCAGATCGGTCAGGAAGGTCTCGCAGGTCACCGGGTCGTCGGTGGTGAAATGCGACGCGGGCATCTTGCCGTGCGGGTCGATGTCGTAGGTGACTTTGTATTTGGGGAGCATGGATGGGCGACGGGTTGGGGTGGTGTGAGGCGGGCTCGGTCGCGTGCCCGGCCGGTGACCGGCGAGGCTCGACCCTGCCGGCGGGGAAACTAGAAGGCGCCGAGTCCGGGGCTTCTCCGGTTTTGCCCGGGTTCAAGCGTCCCTTGCCATCGACGACCCGCACCCGATCCGGACTGTCATTCCCGGCGTTGCCATGGGCCGGGCTTGTCGCATGCTCTGCGCCCCGAACGCATGACCGACCCGCGCATCGATGAACTCCGGCAACTGCTGCCGCGCTGCATGCTGTCGGACTGGGTCCGGCTGGGCGCGCGTGCGGCCCGATGGGTGCGCGACGGGCGCCCCGTGGGCGATGGCCCCCATCCGCTGGACCGCCTGATGGAACAGGCGCGGGCCTCGATCGAGCGGCGGGAACTCCGGGCGCAGACCATGCCTCGCCCGCAATACCCTCCGGGCCTGCCCATCTCGGCCCGCAAGGACGACATCGTGGCCGCGATCCGCGCCCATCCGGTGGTGGTCATCGCCGGCGAGACCGGCTCGGGCAAGACGACCCAGATCCCCAAGATGTGCCTGGAGGCCGGGCTCGGGGCCCGGGCCATGATCGGTTGCACCCAGCCGCGCCGCGTGGCCGCGCTGTCCATCTCACGACGCATCGCCGAGGAGCTCGATGTCTCCTGGGGTCGCGAGGTGGGTTGCAAGATCCGCTTCGACGACCGATCGGGTTCCGACACGGTCATCAAGCTGATGACCGACGGTATGCTGCTGGCCGAGGTGCAGGGGGATCCGACCCTCGCCGAATACGAGGCCATCATCATCGACGAGGCCCACGAGCGCTCGTTGAACATCGATTTCCTGCTGGGGCACCTCAAGAACCTGCTGGCCCAGCGTCCGGACCTGAAGGTCATCATCACATCGGCCACCATCGACACGGCGGCCTTTTCGAAGGCCTTCAACGACGCCCCGATCATCGAAGTGTCCGGGCGGACGTTTCCCGTCGAGGTCGAGTACCGGCCTCCCGGCGGAGAGGACGCTTCGTCGGATCCCGCCGACACCGATTTCGTGGATGCGGCCGCCCGCGAATGCGAGCGGCTGTTCTATGAGACCGGCGGCGGAGACGTGCTGATCTTCCTGCCCGGAGAACGGGACATCCGCGAATGCGCCGATCTGGTCGAGGGGCGACTGGGCTCCGAGGCGCAGGTGGTCCCGCTGTTTGGCCGCCTCAGCTCCGGCGATCAGCAGCAGGTCTTCAGTCCGTCGTCCCGGCGCAAGGTGGTCATCGCCACCAACATCGCCGAGACCTCGCTGACCATCCCGGGCATCCGCTTCGTGATCGACTCCGGCCTGGTCCGCATGAGCCGCTACAACGCCCGCACCCGCACCCGTCGGTTGCCGGTCGAGCCGGTGTCGCAGAGCAGTGCCAACCAGCGCAAGGGACGGGCCGGCCGTGTCGAGGCGGGCGTGTGCATCCGACTCTATTCCGAGGAGGACTTCGAATCGCGCTCTCCCTTCACCCAGCCCGAGATCCAGCGCGCCAACCTCGCCGAGGTCATCCTGCGCATGAAGGCCTCGCGCCTGGGCGACATCGAGACCTTCCCGTTCCTCAACCCGCCGGCTCCGATGGCCATCAGCCGGGGCTATTCGCTGTTGCAGGAATTGGGCGCCCTCGACGACCAGCGCGAATTGACGCCCTTGGGCCGTGACTTGGCCCGGTTGCCCATCGATCCCACGTTGGGACGAATGCTCCTGCAGGCACAGACCGAGCACGCGGGCCGAGAGCTCCTCATCATCGCCGCCGGCCTCAGCATCCAGGATCCGCGCGAGCGCCCGCTCGACCAGCGCGAGGCGGCCGACAAGGCCCACCGCCGCTTCATGCACTCGCAGTCCGACTTCCTGTCGCTGCTCGGATTGTGGAACGGCGTGCATGACCAGTGGGAGTCGCTGCGCACCCAGGGGGCGCGGCGCAAGTTCTGCCGCCAGCACTTCCTCTCGTACCTTCGCATGCGCGAATGGCAGGACTTGCATGGGCAATTGCAGGGGGCCTTGGAAGACCTCGACGGCGTGAAGCTCAACGAGCGCCCGGCCGAGGAAGACGCGGTCCATCGCTGCATCTTGGCCGGTCTGCTGGGTCACGTGGCCGTCCGTCAGGAACGCAACGTGTACAAGGGCGTCGGCAACCGCATGGTGTCGGTGTTCCCGGGGTCGGTGCTGTACGACCGACCCGAGCGTTCGCCAAGGCAGGAGCGTCGACCCCCCTCCGCGGGGCAGGCCGCGGCCAAGCCCGAGAAGACCCGACAGCCCGCCTGGATGGTGTGCGGCGAGATCGTCGAGACCTCCCAGCTCTTCGCCCGGACGCTGGCCGCCATCGACCCGCAGTGGATCGTCCGACTGGCCCCGCACCTCTGCAAAGTGACCCACCAGAACCCCCACTGGAGCGCCAGCGCGGGCCGGGTGTTGGTCGAAGAGAAGACCACCTTCCACGGGTTGGAGGTCTTCGCCCGCAAGGTGGCCTACGGCAACCTCGCGCCCCGCGAAGCCACGGCGATCTTCATCCGCTCGGCGCTGGTCGAAGACGATCTGCTGCCCCCGGCCCTCTCCGGGCGGAACGACGACTTCGATGGCGACGACGAACGGGCGGTGAAGCGGGCCCTGCAGACGGCCGCCCCTTCGGCCGAACCCCGGTTCATGGCCGCCAACCGGGCCTTGCGCGAAAAGGTGGAGAACTGGCAGACCCGCCTCCGACGCACCTCGGTCGACCTCGACCAGGCCTTCTTCGAGTTCTACAGCCGGCATCTCGACAACGTCTCCTCGCTGCACGAGTTGCATCGCCTGCTGCGCGATCACACCGAGACCGGATATCTCTGTGCGATCGAACGGGAGATCACCGGCGGCAAGGATTTGCATCTCGACGAGACCGTCTTCCCTGACAGCGTCACGGTGGATGGTCAGGTGGTGCCTCTGGTCTATGCCTACGCGCCGGGCGAAGCCCATGACGGGGTCACGGTGCAATTGCCGGCCCCATTGGCCCAGCGGGCCCCGGCAGCGGTGCTGGAATGGGCCGTGCCCGGTCTGCGCGAGGCCAAGATCGAGGAATTGCTGCGGGCGCTGCCCAAATCGTTGCGGCGCGAATTGATGCCCTTTCCGCCCAAGGTTCCGGAGATCGTGGCCGAGTTCCAACCCCAGGGGGGCTCGTTCTTCGCCGACCTCGCCCGCTTCCTCACCCGGCGCTACGGCGTGCCGGTGCCCGACGACGCCTGGGATGCCGATGCGGTGCCCGCCCACCTCAAGCTCCGCTTCGAGTTGCTGGGGTCCGATCGTCGAACGCTCGTGGCCGGCCGCGATCTTCAGGAGGTTCGCGCCCGTCTGCCTCTGGCGGCGCCGAAACCGGTCGGGGATCCGCCCGCCTGGAAGGAGGCGGTGCGGCGTTGGGAACGCCCGGCCATGACCACCTGGAGTTGCGGTGAATTGCCCGAGCGCCTCACGGTGGTCGATGATCCGGTGTTTCCCGTGATGGCTTGGCCCGGCCTCGAACGGGAGGGTGCCGCCGTGAATGTCCGCCTCTTCCGCACCCGCGAGGCGCGCCAATCGGCCTCCCTGCCGGGCTTCCAGCGCCTGGTCGAACTGGCGCTCTCCAAGGATCTGGGTTGGGTGGAGAAGGAGTTGCGCGCGCTGGCCCGGTTCGAGGCCGCCTATGCGCCCCTCGGATCGCTCTCGGAACTGCGGGAGAGCGCCCTCAGACACCTGCTGCGCCACCTCCTTCCGGCCGACCTGCCCGAGGCGCTGACCCCCCTGTCCTTCGAGGCCGCGGTCACCCGGGGTCGGGAGCGGATCGAAGGGCTTGTTCCCCGGTTCATGGACCAGTTGGCCCTCGTCCTTCAGGGTCTCCAACTGGCCCGTGCCCGCATCGGCTTGCCCGCCCCGGTCAAGGCCCTGCCTCCCAAGACCCGGACTCTCAACGATTTGAGTCAATTGGGCTCGCTTCTGGTCGCCGCCCCGTCGGCCGGCAAGGCGCCGGGTGGTTCCGCCGCCTCCGGGACTTCCGGTTCGGGTCGTCCTGCCACCCTAGCCGAGGAGTTGGCGGCGCTCATGCCCCCGGCGTTCCTGGACGGCGTCGAGTTCGAGACGCTGCGTCACCTGCCCCGGTACCTCAAGGCGTTGACCCTGCGGGCCGAACGGGCGGCCAACAATCCGGTCAAGGATGCCGAACGGGCCAAGGCGGTCGCGCCCTATCAGGCGGCGCTGGCCCGTTTGCGGGCCACCCCGCCGGCGATCCCCGACGCCGCCCGGCGTGTGGAGGGGTTCCGGTGGTTGCTCGAGGAATTCAAGGTGTCGCTCTTCGCCCAGGAATTGGGCACTGCGGTGCCCGTGTCACCCAAGCGGTTGGACGAGTCTTTGCAGTCCCTCCGCTGAGGGGCGTCGAATCGCTCCCGGTGCATCGCATGCCCGACCCACGGATATTCTGGAGACAGGGGACGATTTGATGTCAGGTTGACGCCACCTGAACTCGAACCCTCTCCACCAGAACTGAATCCGGATATGCTCTTCACAGACGTTCGTTCCCGTCTCGCACCGCTGCTCTCGGCGATCCTGCTGAGCGCGGTCGTCGGATCCCCCCAATCCCTCAGCGCCCAAGCCGCCGCCAAGAAGGCGACCCTGGAAATCAGCGTGGGCACCAACAACACGCTGGTCCTGCCGCGCACCGTGTTCGGCAAGGAGCACCTGATGTCGGCCTCCCGCATCCCGCAGTCGCTGGCCGCGACCTCCACGGGCTTGTCCGGCAAGATCGTGAAGTTCGAGCTCTTCCACGATGGCGTCGATCTGTACGAAGCGACCGATGGCCTGGTGGTCACCAAGGACCTGCCCGCTCGGCGCATCCTGACCACATTCCCCATCGTCGAGCAGGACGCCACCAAGGTGGTCATCGACTTCAACCGGGGCATGCGCCGGCTCTACACCGAGATCTGGTACGGTCAGGGCCGTGGCTTCAATCCGATGTCGCGCGATGAGTCTCTCGAAATCCCGCAGTCGCGCGTGTTCCAGGCCGAGAAGCTCGACAACCAATTGGCCATCCGCCAGAGCGTCCAGGT
>JACCEB010948297.1_pt1 | contig 11173 bp, 9 predicted proteins | sample 7454761 | NCBI WGS metagenome assembly JACCEB01 (sample SAMN15323454, study PRJNA562643) | freshwater metagenome | isolation source: river surface water | place: USA:Blue River Watershed | collected 2017-08-18 | reverse complement strand
GGTCAGCAAAGGACATAATTGATCATTATGGTGAAGCCGGCGCTAAAAACATATTCAAGATACTTGATACATATTGTTACGAATGCGACCGTTATCGCGGGGCATGTATGGGCCATGATGTTCCGGAACATAAACTTGATGATCTCATATACGAACTTGATATATTGAGACAGCGTTTGGTATCGTTCAAAGTATAAAAAACTTGAAAGAAAATATTTTTTTGTATTACTGAAAACCTATAATACTTGCGTTATGTAATTTAATTGCCGACTAACCGGTTATAAATTTTGCAGTAAGAAGGCAGCTTCAAAAGCTATGTGATTTATGTTTATTAACTTTCTAATATTAGTAGTATTTAATTATAATCGTGTGATTATGATGATAAGGCGGCAGTGTTACGCTTTTTTTGAAAAGATAGCCGGATTAGTCGACAGCCACCACCAACTGATTCTATCTGGGTTTGGGCGTAGTAAGTGAATGGCGGCTGGATTTTTAGACATCCACAAGTAATTGATAATATCTGGATTAGATTCCAATATACTAATGGCCGATGGATTTGCAGATAAGTAAATATACTTAATTTGGTGTGGGTTAGCTTTAAATAAATTCATCGCTGCGGGGTTTGTTGATAATTTGCACCAATCAATCTTATCTTTGTGCTTTTCGAGCAGATGAATGGCCGCTGAGTTTGCGGATAGGTTACGCCAGTTGATTTTGTCTAGATTTGCTTCGAGCAACTCAATAGCGGATGGATTGTACGACAACAAGTCCCAATCAATCATATCTAGATTTGCCTCAAGTAAATGAATAGCGGATGGATTTTTAGACAAATGGTGCCAGTCAACTTTGTCTAGATTTACTTTAAGCAAGTTGGTGGCCGATGGATTCAGCGATAAAAAGCTCCAATCAATTTTTTTTGGATTTGCTTCAAGTAAGTAAATGGCAGCTGGATTTGCCGATAACCAGCTCCACCAAACGTCATTCAAATTGGCTTCTAGTAGGTGAATGGCGGCTGGATTTGCCGACATTGCTGCCAGGCTCAAACGATGTTTATATGGTTGTATCCAGTCAAGTAGTTCTTCCATTGCGAATTATACTTAATAATGCATTATAACGCGCTACAAAATTTGAATTGTCTATAGCGAGACCATGTCATATGATCTAATGATTCAACTGAGCCCAATATTAAATCTACTTTATTCATATTATTTTTTAAATCCGAATATATTGAGGCACATATTGAGGCAGCACATATACATATATAGTACAACTGATGTCTAAAAACTGTATCGTAATATCCCTTACCGATTGCCTGACTGATGGGGAAATTAATGGGGAATTTAAAGAAATGTATATGAAGGCCATAACCATGTGTCAGTGCCAAACTCATGCCGACATGGTGTTAGTTGACATCCCAACATTAGACGATATTGAAAATCAGTTGTGCCAGGCATTCATGAGCTTGATTGATTGGAATTTTGGTAAAGGTGAAACCAACAATGATAATGATCCACATAACAAACTATATAAGTTTATTCAGGACCATATACTTGAAGACGGTAGTGGGTTGTTTAGTTTAATTTCTGAATTAAAAAATAAGTAATAATATAAGTTATGGGTATTTTACGAATTATTGTCGGGTTAATTGCGTCCACAATGATTGCATCGTCCCGCGCCCTAAACAATACCGTGGCGTTTGGTACATTTGTTAAATCGCAATACATAACGGCGCAGACCAATAGGACACTTATAGTTAAATACGAACCATCGTCAAGGGGGACGCCAGTAATACAATCGCAGTATCAATTACCACCCGCATATAGTACACAAATCACGTTAGAATATAATATACGATTTGACAAGGATTTCGAATGGGTAAAGGGTGGTAAATTACCAGGCATTCGCGGTGGTAACAAGGCCGCATTTGGGTGTGTCCAACCACAACCGGTAGATGCCTGGTCATATCGCTTGATGTGGCGCGCAAATGGTTTTGCCGAAATGTATTTGTATGACCAGTCCAGAGCCAATGGTACTGTACCCTGCGGTGTTAGTACAAAATCAAAGCAACCACTATTTGTAAGAGATAAGTGGATCAATTTAAAAATGTATGCGAAAATAAATTCGGCACCATCTCGAGCCGACGGTATTGCAAAATTATATGTTGACAACAAATTAGCCTTGAGCAGAACTGGAATAAAATTCAAAAGTGTTGCCGGTTCAAATATTGAAAAAATACTTTTCAGCACATTTTATGGAGGTCATGATTCGTCATGGTCCCCATCCAAGTCGACATATATACATATTCAAGGGGCCTGGATATACAATTATGATGTCGTTGCGATATCACAATGATCGCATGTATTTTTTTTGCTGTATATATACGTGGATACCAATCGCATGACTGCATTTATGTCGTTTGTTTTGATCATTATAATGACCATATTTACCCATTTGGTTAGAAGTATTGGTCCAATAACTGGTGGTTCAAACATCACCGACGCAATTACATCAGCACTAGCTGGTAATTACCACCATATTGAGGCCGAATTAAAGATCAAAGACGCGAATATAATTGGTAAAATTCTGAAATGGGCCGAGACCCAGCATAAGACTCATTCTGAAACAATTAATCATATATGGCCATCAAGAGTAATTAAAACCATATGGAATATACCATCAAAAGCACCAACATGGCATACAAAAGAACGCATAAGTACATTTGACATTGTCATCAATGGTCAATACATTAAATTTGCATTATCTGCTGAAGATGATATTCCCGAGCCAACTCAACAACCACTTGGCCAAGCACTTATTCGTAAGAAAGTTCGGGACTCCATTGCACTTAATCGCCACTGGCAGATTGATATTACATATGTTAATGATTCATTGACACCTGAGGTTGAGATTGAGTACATCGGCCGCGACATCAAGCAAATTCCAAAGCGCTTAAAGGATATCAATAGATTTTTTCATAATATCGGCGAATAAATATAGGTGCAATGTCATATGAGTCGTTACTACGAGACATTTCAAAAATAATCAAAAAGGACGTATCGACACTAAAGAGAGTTGGACCAGCACCACGTGGGTTATCAAAATTTGAATACATTGCTGAAGTATTGCCATCAATTGACAACTTCGCAATAACAGATAAAGCCGACGGTACACGAAGCATTGTTGTGATTGAATCTGGAATCGCAAAGTGCATAAAGGGGTCAGACTATTTTGAATTTGCGGTTGATTCGACGCCGGATGGTATTTATGATTGCGAACTCCTTGAGTCTGGGACATTTCTAATATTTGATACAATAAGTTCGGCACTTGTGTCAAAGCCATTTAAAGAGCGCCATTTGCAGTTTAAAGATATAAAATTTCAAAGCACTGATGGCAAGTATCGTGGGGTAGCTAAAAAATTTACATACTTGACTACAGCATCATATCAGCGTGAAATAATGTCTTTATACTCTGACATGAAAAAATATGAGTATAATACTGATGGTATAATATTTACACAAATTGACCAACCATATATGAAAACAAGACATAACAAATGGAAACCAACTGAGCATCTAACAATAGATTTTTTTTATATAGATGGATCATTGTACTCGGGTATATCACGCCGGTCATTCAAGCAACTAGGACTTAAATTTCCAGATAAGTACATGCATAACTTGCGCAACTACATCAGAAATAATGGCGACATACTGATATCTGAATTCTTTCCAATACCATTCATGCCATCCATAGCACCACTTGCATATAAATTTCCAATAAATGGTGTTGATTCTAAAGAGCATGGTAATATTATCGAGTTGTCGTTTGATATAAAAAAAAATGAATGGATATATCACCGAACCAGAACCGATCGTATTGTCGAACTAAAGGATGGTCATTACTTTGGTAATAATTTTGAGGTTGCCGAATTGACATTTGAGAGTATTATGAATCCATTGACAATTACAGATTTAGTTAAGTCATCAGTAGAGCTATCAAAAGGATTTTATTTTGAGAAATCTGACGATCGATACAAAGAAGTGCGTAAATATAATAGTTTTGTTAAAGGTAAATTAATTAAGCGAGCGAGCTATGCTGGTAAAATCATTGATATGGCATCGGGTAAGGGACAAGACTTGATGCGCTATATGGATGCCAAAGTTAAAAATCTACTTATGCTCGAGATAGACCAATCAGCCATTGACGAAATAATTACTCGCAAGTTTGAATTTTCTAGAAAAATGTGGATCGAAGGAATTGATCGGCCGATTAATGTTGCTCGCTATGAACCCGATGCAACCAACTTGACTGTAATGCAAGCCGATCTTACAGATCCCGCTAAGGATAATAATGGGCGCATCGAAAAACTCAATAAGTTCTTTGTACCAAAAATGATTGATTTTATAATTTGTAATATGGCTCTTCATTATTTAGTAGGTAGTGATACTAACATAAAAAACGTGGCGCAGTTTATTTCACACTGGTTGAGGCCTGGTGGAGAATTCATATTTACATCGATGGATGCCAGTAAAATCAAAAAAATATTGGTTAATGGGTCATGGGTTAGTACAAACGGCATATATCGAATTGAGTCGGGTAAAAAAGATCACATTAAAGTTTTGCTACCATGTAGTACGACCCTACGTGAAGAGCCCTTAGTCAATTTGGCAGCACTTGATAATGAATTTAAAAAGATTGGCTTGATACGAGTAACAACCAATGGGTTTGACAAGCACTTTGAAGAATACGACAAACCCATTGATGACACAGCCAAAGAATTTGCCGCCCTCTATCACTACTGCATATACAAAATGTGTGTTTCCCAATAAATTATTTCACAAATGACCTCAAGTAAAATGGATCGCTGAATCCATATAATTTCATATAGTGTTAAATAATGCAGAAGCGGCCGAAGTTTTTGTTCATTAAAAATGTATTCAAGTCAGATTGTATTGGCCTTAACGACATGATAGAGCAGCGTATAAATGAGAACGATCCATATAAAGCCAATATATATGAATACCGAACAAAGATAAATTTAATACCTACGTATACAACGGAATGTGACTATCAAAAAAATCCAACTATATTCGAATCATTAGAATCATGGCCACGCAGTACAAATATCCACTGTTGGTATTGCTTCAATCGATTTAGTGGTGCACCCAAATTTATACCTATTGTAATTGAACCAGGAACATTCAAAAATAAATGCAGATATCAGATAACAACTGAAGGTAATTTTTGCCGCTGGTCGTGTTGCAAGTCATTTATTAAAGAATCAACATCTGATTTAACAAAATATACTGAAAAATACAACAATCTGTGCTTTTTATATTCGTTGTGGACAGGTAAATATCCTCAATATATTCCAGATGCACCAAATAAATTTATGCAAGTAAAATTTGGCGGCGATCTTACAAAAGAACAGTTTTATGCTGCATATGATGAAATTGAGCTACAAATGCAATAATAATTAAAATGGTATTTCCATTTCATTAACGCTCCATTCCTCGCCTAACTTCTTATTATACATCCGTCGTATACGGAGCGGACACATTCTCAGCTTGATTTCGAGCTTGGCTATTTCGATTTCTGTCATAAGATCATCGATTTTGACTAATGGTTGTGCGCCATTTTGAAGTTGCTGTGCGCGTTCGCCAACAACCCGTGCATATTCATACTCAGATATAATTTCAGATGTTCTACGTTCATTTTTTGGCATTATATATATTGTGTTGATGGGCTCATGTGTGATTACGGCAGGATTATATATATGAACTTTTAATTCCGAGCTAAGGCGGTGTAGTGTCTTCTGAGAGAGTCCTTGATTTTCTCCATTTGATGGTTTTATTTGTTTAGACATTATGCGCTATATGTATGCTATATTATAAATATTGCGTATTTAATTCAATTTTAAAAATTGAATTTATAACAGTTTAATCATATATATCTATATATTTGAATATTTATAACGGATTTACGATGTATGGATTTTTATTTGCCGCTGGAGCGTTTATTTATATTCTCTGTGAAAAGCACATTGATGCTTTATTTGGTGCTATTGCAGCCATGGTTCCCAATATTAAATTAAATATTATTGAGCGATTGATCGGGGTTGTGAGAATTATATTATTTGCTATATTTTGGATATCAATCAAAATTAAAGATGGAATAATTAAACTTAAATGTATTATGCCAGAGGTATTATGTCGTTTCTATTTTAACTTATTTGTTCGCGACCATTTATTATTAACAGTACATGTGGGAACAGTAGTGTCATATAAATTGATACTTATCACATATGAATGTATTATGTGGAGTGAACTGGATAAGCACATACGAGTAAGTAGACTTCTTCAGATAGCCGATCAACTCGGCATTAGTGAGTTAAAGATAAATATTGGTAAAGTCGACAAAGTTGTGTGTATTTATGTTAAAGAAAGAACATATACGGTTAGTGAAAGTAATCATACCGTACTTAAAAAAATCCACTTTCGCTTAATTGACCTTTAGGGGTGATCATTAATTAATTGTTTGGCCATTTTTAATATTTCTTTTTTTTCTTTGGTGGTTCGATGTTTCCAACTATATATTTGTGCCGAATAGAAGTAGTTTGGGGTTGAAAGTCTACTTAGTCGGTTGATATGACAATAGTATAGTGTGTCCCATTTGGCGCACCATTCGCCCTTTGCATAATTGGACATCTTAAGAATATAATTGCTACTACATATATAAAGCCGCTTCATTACCATATTATTATCGGCATTTTGACTCATTCCATAAACATTTGGAATCATTACCCACTCGTACGCATCGATTGTCATTTCCATAAACCACTCATATACATCAGTTGGCCGTATGTGATTCAAAAACGCCCACACACCCAAATACATCAATCGTTCAATATGGTGCGTAAATGCGTATTTCAATATTTTATTTTTAATTATGTCATCAATTGGTTCAATTTGAGTTGTACCATTCCACCATGAATATGGCATCCGTCGTCCATGTTCCCAATAATTCATTTTTTGCAATTGCTTACCTCGTAGCAAATAAATGGCCATCATATAGTTCCGCCACCCAATTAGCTGCCGAATAAACCCTTCTTTGCTAGCAATTGGTACATTAGCGGCACTGACGGCATTAAGCACATCTCGGTCGGTAATTAATCCGATATTTAGAACTGGTGTGATGGCTGAATGATAGAGAATTGCCTCACCCTCCAGTGAGGCATCTTGATACTTGCCAAATTTTGAAAACCGCCCTGCGATAAATTTCGCCAACCATTGTTGTGCACCAGTATGTGTTATTGGCCAAATAAAAATATTATCATCACCGGGGTTATTAGGCCAGTGTTTATTTACATATGTGGTTGCCTCGGTTATGTATGGTGATTTTGTGGCATTTGGCCTCGGTGGTACCTTTTCATTGGATGGTATTTTTTTTCGATTTTCCATATCGAATGACCACTTACCACCCTTTGGTTCTGTGCCATTCATAAGTACATTAAGCCGGCGTCGCTGAAGCTTGTAAAATTTTTCATGACTGAAATGCTTTCCATCAAAAAATAAAGTTCTACAGTTCTCTACAAATTCTGGTGTGATCAGGAAATTATGGCTGGCAATAACATTACAGTCGTGGTATTTTGCAGTTAGCTCGTGATCGAATGGTTCGTAGATATGGGTTGGTTTTGGATTTTTTGAAAATTCCACATATTGAACGTTAAATCCTTTACTTTTAAGACGATCATAGTACCAACGACATGACGCCCTATGTAATATTAATTTTTGCTTATGATATTTGAACTTTGTAAAGAACTTGGGTTCCTCATATATAATTATTTTACTAAAGTCATGTAGATGCTTTGTGTCAGAAAACAGTTGAGTTGGGTTGATCAATAGTGATGTCATATCTATATTGCCATACAGAATATTTTTGGCAAAATCTTTGAACATTGCTAAAGTTCTTGTCACGGTATATGCCAGCACAATATACCACCTTGCCATACCCATTTAGTATTCCATTCGCCATATAGCTGATCTCATCAATAATGGTATGATTTTATCATGTTTGTTGTACTATCGATAAACTTACCCACATACCCCAGATTTTGACTGTTTGTATGGTATGGTACCAATATGTAGAAATGGCCATATACTATATATTTCAAAAATTGAAATCGATATGGGATATATAGACGCTATATACACGCCCAGAAATCTTATACATATCTGAATTTGTTGCCGTTAATTTAACATAACTATATATAGCTATTAATGAGTAATTATAACGAGAATATTGATTCAGATGACGAATACAACCACGAAGTCGATTCTGTGTATGATACATTTGACGAGGGAATTCGCTATAATGTGCGAGAACGCACCAGTGCTACAATGCCCAAATTTAATGATTTTTTGGCCAAAGACTCTTCAATTATTAACCCCCCAAATTCACCAACTACGAAAATAATCAATCTATTTACAAAAGTATGTTACAATATGCCAGATTCTAGAATAAACAAATTCTTTAAGTTTATGGAAGCAGCGCGTCGTGAAAAACACCCAACGATGTTTATGGAGCGGCAATATTTTGATGATGATGATTATTCGGGAATAATGATTGACTTAGATATCTATCAAGAAAAAGCCGATAATCAATTTGGTGAAGTTCAATTCGATCTAATGGTGAGACACTTAGCGCGTATATTTAAGCAATACCTGGTTCTTGAAGAACACCAAGAAAATGCAAATGGTAATATGGTTACTCGTTTCAAGGTGGTAATACTACGTCGCCACAAGATAACCAAAAAAGCCGAAAATGAACCATTCAAAGATGGCATCCATATCATGATACCAGGTGTAAAACTGCGTAAAGATGTAAAGGCGTTTATAATAAGTAAATTTGCCAGCAAGAACGCTGATCTGTTCAAGTTGATTAAGGTGGACAACAGTAAATATGTACCAAGTGATAATGACAGTCCAACTGACAGTTTGTCTTATAAAATCGTAGACTTAATGTCATCAAAAGTTCCTGTTCAGTTTTATGGATGTATTCGCGATCAAACGCGACAACCATACGCCCTTGAAAAATTAATTGACGTCACTATGCCAATAATTCAGGATCAACATACTTGTTATATAATGGACCCCATTATAAAGGAACTGACCAATGAATATAGTTACTTTGATGGAAGTGACAAACCAACATCAAACTGGTCTCAAGAACTATCACTTCATTGGGAATTGCCAAATGGTATTATTAAGAAGCATCGTTATGAATTACGGATGGACTACAAGAATGAAGTTAAAGCGATGGATGTTAAGGTCGTACAAGCCGAAGAGGAGAATTTTTATAGCAACCTTGACATACGCCGAATCAATGATCCCGAGGCTGATTTTGTGAAAAACATATTAGACACATTGAATCCCAAACGCGCTGAGGCATATAATTTGTGGTTCGAAGTACTATGCGCACTGGCTCACACAAAGGACAAGGGTGACATGAAACCTTTAGCCCAATATTTCTCACAAAAATGCATGGAAAAGTATAATCCAAACGAGTTTGATAAATATTGGACAAACGCATGTCAGGCCAAAAAAGTATATTTAAACTTTGGTAGTATATGCTCATTTGCCGAGCAGGATAATCCCGAACGATATAAGGAAGTGCGGGATCGCCGAATATATACGGTCATTTTGAAAAAGCTGTATGATGGTGTGACAGAAGGATTCTTTGAGCACTCGGATATCGTTGATATTTTAAAAAGATGTCTTCAATATAAATTTGTATATTGCAAGGGAAAATGGTATGAGTTTGTCACGGACGATATCCATAATGATGCGAGCGACATGTTTAAATGGAAAGCACATATAGACGATCCAGTGAGTATATCAAACTATATCGCAAATATACTACCGGGACTTATGATACAGGTATTAAAGAAAGTTACTGAAAAGTACAAACAGATACCGGAACAAGACGAGGCACGATATCATAATATAGTGCGAAAAAATTATAGCATGAGTATTCGCAAAATCAAACGTTTTCAGGAAAGACGTGCGATTCTCATGGACGCGCGTCGAGTTTTTACTGACATTGATTTTGAGAAAAAGTTAGATAATTATGATGACATATTACCGGTTGCAAATGGTATAATGGTTCTCGGCCCGAAAGTCAAGTTAATTCGGGGATATCATAACTATATTGTGTCCGACTATGCACCGGTCAATTACATACCATTTGATCCACGCAACGAACACATTAAGCGCATACTTCTGATGTATAGAAACTTATTTCCTGATGACGAACCCGATACTCATGAGTTCTTTATGACGTTGTACGCGTCATCCTTAGACCGAAGGGAAAAGGAGCCAATGTTTGTGATCAAAATGGGAAGTGGCAAGAATGGTAAAACATTCACAACAGAGTTGCACCGCAATATGCTTGGCTCAACGTTTGCAATTTCACTACCGGTTCAATTCATTATGGTTGGCCCAAAGCGCGATGCTGAGGCGTCAACGCCGGCACTGATGAGCCTACGTTCAGCAAGAGCAACGGATTTCCAAGAATCCGAAAAGGCTGATATACTTGCGGCTGCAAAAATTAAGCTCATTACTGGGGGAGGTAATTTTGGTGGTAGAAAAAATTATGGTGATTATGAAGTTATCGAGACCAAATCAATATTCAAGCTGGATACGAATAGTGAGCCTACCAGCAATGATAATACAGATGGCTTTTGGCGCCGTATAATCGTATTGCGAATGCCAATGAAGTTCCACCATCCCCATGATAGTGATAATTTTGATCCAAATAATAAATATCATCGCCGCGCGATTGATATTAATAAAAAAGACCAAGATGTGTTGTCGGCATATATGGCCGTCTTAGCATATTACTATGAGCGTTACGCCAGAATATATAAATATAAATTACTTAATGTCCCACATCCACACATTCAGGCCGCAACAAAAGAATATCAAAACCGTCAAGACAAACTCAATTGCTTCCTCAACATATATTTGGTCAAGTGTGCCGAAGAAGAAAAAAATTCAAAACTACCACTAGACGAATTGATATGTCGATATGAGCGATGGTTTAAAACTGTTGGTGTTGTTGACAACACATTTAAAAATTCAGTCGTAGCTGAATTTCACGCATCCGCGTTGGC
>JACCEB011098094.1_pt1 | contig 11176 bp, 23 predicted proteins | sample 7454761 | NCBI WGS metagenome assembly JACCEB01 (sample SAMN15323454, study PRJNA562643) | freshwater metagenome | isolation source: river surface water | place: USA:Blue River Watershed | collected 2017-08-18 | reverse complement strand
GTGTTTTGCGTAGTTATTCCGGCGAGAAATTGCTGGAGTTGGTCGAGCAGATTATGCCACTTTGGCTGAACAAGGTGGAACACAAGGACTACGCACGCTGGTACGTGTACCGTGATGACCAGCCGTGGATGGGTGCAAGTACTGGTGGTGCTATGTTCGGTCCGAACGGTCTCGGTGGCTGGACGCTGGAAGTAGAGGAATAGTGTAAAGGGTTTACAAGGGGCTGGGGGTCCCCCCTACCCCCCGCTGGCCAAGTGTAAAAAATAAAATATCAGGTTCTTATCAGGTAAATATCAGGTATTTATCATTGTAGGAACCTTTTTTTGCTATATAATAGAAGAGTAGTAAGTAGTAGTAAGGATTACTGATGTTCACTGAAAATTTGGTTATGCTCTCCATCGACAATGAATGGAATGTGCTTGCCTGGGCTTCCCAACGGGGAATTTTCAAGACAAGCAAGCGGGAAGTGGTGAATCACTTCAAGCAGGCGAAGCGTTATCGCATCGCAATGGCTGTTGGCTGTGGCTGTTCGCTGTGTCTCAAGGCTGTTTCTCACCTCAAGGTCAAATAGAAAGGCTTTACGAATGAGTATCAATCTGCAAGAGTTTCTGGATGAGGTCAAGGCTAAAAGTGGTGAAGAAGCCATGCAAGCCGAGATTGAGTTTATGAAAAAGGTTATCGAGCAGGAATTGCGTAAAGCATTCGCTGTCCAAAAAAAGAAAAATGCTTCAAAATCTAAAAAACCAAAAATCTAAAATTGAAAATTGAAAATCAAAAATCGAAAATTCAAAATTTGAAAAGGGGGTAGGGGGTCCCCCAGCCCCCGGCCGTATCAGGTAATTCTCATCTAAATCTCATGCAAATCAGGTTTTACCTGTGGTACAATGAAATGTAATCAAGTAATGGAGAGTTTGAATGATTCAGTTTCGTGGGCGTGTTCTTGACAGCAAAGACCAGTTGGTAAAGACGGAGTTAGGTACTGAGATGCCTCCTCTGAAGCGGTGGATTGAGCGGGTGATTATTCCTGAGCATATCCACTTCGACACGCTGTTCAAGGTGGTCTACGAGTGGCGTGACCGGAATGACGATGAGTGGACTCTCATCGAGGAAGAGATTCACCGGATTGTCAAGTAAGGGGATGCCAGGTATTGACAGGGTTGCGTATGGTCAAGTAGTGATAACTGCCTTTACAGAGACACGAAAACCCGTTACCTTAGATGGTGACCGCAATTCTGGACGAGAGTTCGATTCTCTCCATCTCCACCATTAAACCCCCGTAGGGGGTAGGGGGTGCCCCGGCCCCCGGCCGTTTGTCAAATGAGAGTTTTGCCCAGTCTACTCATCTAATTCTCATTTGACTTTAGTATCTAGGAGGTGTATAATTAGCTTATGAGATTCGATGAGTACTTGGAGGTTCAAATGCCCCACGACAAAAAGTTCCGTGCCTGCCACGACCGCTCCCGCTCCCGCCTCTCTATCCACCGCCGTGCTACCCGCCGTGCTTGGAAAATCGCCTGCGCCCGCTTCGCTAGCGCCTAAAAAGTTTCTCTCATCTTACTCTCATGTTGTAAGCCTCTTTTGTGTGCTATACTTATAAGGTAATCAAGTAAGGAGAAGTCATGAGTAAGGTAGTTGCGGAATTTTATCAAACGGCTGGTCACGGTTATATGCGTGTAAGTCATTTTGATATGATGCGTGTGGGTGTAAGTCCGTCAGGATATAGCCCACGTGACACTACAGACGTCTATTTGGAAGAGGATGTTGATGCGCAAGTATTCTTGCAAACGGCATACGAAAAGGGAATTAAGGTAGACGTATTACAGATGGAACACAGTTACGAGATGGAAGACTACATCGAAACTCTCTTCTAGTGTAAAGCGTTTAGGGGGCTGGGGGTCCCCCCTACCCCCGGCCAGCGTATCAGGTAAATATCAGGTTCCTATCATGTTGACAGGGTCAAAACCATGGTAAAATGAAGTGTAGTCAAGTAGAGGAGAAAAAAAATGCCTATCCGAGACGAGAGCTGGAACCAGATTGAACGTGGCAATCAGGAATTCTCTTTCCAAGAGTTGGAATTGATGAACGCTATCGACGCCCAGCGTGAGGACGATGCGTGGATGGCAGACAATGAGGACATTTGGCGGAACGCTCTTCCGTTCGATGACTTCGAGTCCGACGAATTGCCCTGGTAGTAGTAAAGAATTAAGGAGAATTTATGCGTATCTTTGTTGAGTATTATGTGGGCGATGTTCGCCACAGCATGCAGTTTTCGTTCCAGTACTCCGATTACAATCCCGTAACGAAATGGGAAATTGTTAACAAGTGGATTGAAAACAACGTCCCTGAGGGCTGTTCGGCTATGGTCCGTATGGACTAGTCGGCATCCTGAAGCCCTAAACGGCCCCCGCTAGGGGGCTGGGGGTCCCCCCTACCCCCCGAAACCCTTTACACCCCGTAAAGAATAAGCCTCTCATGAAGCGCTAATGTTTCACGTGTAACAATCGTGGTATAATTAAGCATAAGCCAAAAAGTGATAGGAACAGAGACCATGAAGTTTGTAATCAATTCCGGTGATGTGAAGTTGACCGACCGCAAAAATGTTGCTGTAACATGGAATGAGACCGGCACGTCTTGCCCGTCCTCGTGCATGTTCCACCCTGAGCCGGATGCGTTCGGTGAAGCGAAGCGGGATGCGTTCGGGCGTGTCACGGTCTGCTACACTAAGAAGGGGCGTTCTAACTTGCAACAATCGCAAGCCGGTGCTGTTGATGCTCTCAAGTTGCGGGTATCTGTAAAGCATTTTCTGGACTTGCGCAAGTTGGACAAGGGCGAAGGTGTTACAGCCGCTAAGCGTGTAGATGCTGTTCGTTGGCACGTTGCCGGTGATGTTTTTAGTAACGATGCGCCGGATATTGCTTACATCGAAGCCCAAGTCTGGGCGTGTGAGCAGATGCAGGCTAATGGTGTAAAGAGTATCGGCTATACTCACGGTTGGCGTCATGATGCTGTTCAGCCGTTGCGAAAATGGTTTATGGCTTCATGCGACACCGCCGAGGAAGTACGTGATGCTAGAGCCAAAGGCTGGATGACCACGGTGGTGGTAAATGTAAAGAATATCCACACCAGTGAAGACCTGGGCGGTGCAAAATTGACCATTTGCCCAAATCAGATTACAGACGGACGTGTAAAGTGTGTCGACTGTATGCTGTGTTCGCCTTCCTCATTGCCAAGCCTTGAAACGCCCCGAGTCATCGGGTTCCGGTACCACTAGGCTTTACAACCCCCTGGGCCCTGTAAAGGGTTTACAGGGGGTAGGGGGTCACCCCGGCCCCAAGGACACCCCCTACCCCCTACTATACAATAAGTCAATACAAACCCCGCACTATATCATCAAGGCCTTTGCAAGTTCCCGGAAAGTTTACCTATACAGAAAACCCCCAGAAAAAATCTGGGGGAATTTTTTTTTATATTTTTTTTATTTTCTAATGTCTGTCGGATACCATTTCTCTATCGTGTTAAGATAAACAACGGCAACCAGAAAAATCCCAAACACGGCAAGATTACTCGCCCCACTCTTTACGAATCTCAGCATTCGCATTCTCCTTCTGTGTAAATGTTACTAGTGTACTTTTGTATGCTGTCGGCGATGTAGTCCGGCGGAATTTTGCTTCATGTGCCAAAGCCAATTCCAGACTATCATACTGCGTAAGCCAATACCGCTGATGGTCGAGTCCAATCACCCACACGTTATACACGAAAACCGACATACTTGTTTGCCTCCAATATAATTTTAGTAATATGCGCAATAATTCCAGTACGAGCCTGACGCTCCCAAATATCGAAACACAATCCAGTGTAGGCAGGCTGTAAAATAGCCCACGCATTCATTCCAGCAAAGAGGTTTCGATGCTCTGCTGTAAGGTCAAGCTCTTTGAGAATCGTAAGGCGGTCGTCAAAGTCGAGCGTATCCCAGAAGCGAATTGCCTCCTCACGAACATAGCGCATGTGGGTATCTACATCCAGAACACCTCTCATATCCTGATTACGAGTGCTTAAGCGCAAGCGCAATTCGATGAGGAAGTTCCAGTCATTTACATCCAGTTTTGCCGGATGAATCATAAAACCCCAAGCATCACCATTCGCAAGCCACTGAGCCTTCAATCCCTCAGAACTTTCGACACCCGCAAGATAACGAGCATCCACAAGTTTCTGCAAGTATTCCAGATTCGCCTGCTCCAGCAGGTAATAACTAGAGATAGGATTGAGATTGTAGATTCTTAAAAAATAAGAATCGTTTCTGGGGTAAAATCGAAAATCCAAATTTTGAAAATCAAAAATTGAAAATTCAACTGGTGGTTCATAATTCGGCATTCGTTGTTCCTCTCTTCATTTGCTTACCTGTTAATTATAGCATGGTATGTGGGCGGGTTTCATTAGAGGAACATTAGAAACTGGGGGGCTGGGGGGACCCCCTACCCCCTAAACTCTTTACACCCCCGCTCTCATCTTCCTCTCATTTGCAACAGGGTCAAAACGTGCTATAATAAACAGGTAGTCAATTAGTGAATAGGATTTGAGATGAAGACGAGCGAAGTTATTGCGATGATGATGCAGGAAAACACGGGAACCCACCCGCTGGATTCAGGCGGTTCTAACGGTCGTAAGTGGCAACAGTTGGCGGGTGTTGATATGGATAAACTGCCCGAGGCTATTTTTGACGAGTACGGGTACAAACAATCTATGTATCATTACTTGTCCGACCACTTGCGGTATAACAAGGAGCTTACAGAATCATATCACGAGTATGATGCACGGTTCCCAGATACTCATTACGTTGCGACGCTGTCGGACTGGTTCGATGAACACCTTGAATTTACAGTGATTGAGTCAAACAATACCTACAATTTTGAGACTACGTTGGATGGTATTTTTCAGTACTGGAGATTTGAGGATATAAACGGCGATGAGCATATTGCGCTTCAAACGCACAACGGTGCCGACGCTCGTGGTGGTTACTCGAAGCCGTTTATCTTTGATTATCGTGAGGAGTATTACGAGTTTTTGAGCGGGCTGGATAATGCTAGCCTCTACTGTGACAAATGCGCTAATCGCTGGTGGACTGATTACGGTGCCGGTTGGGAATCTGATGATACAGATTTTGACCCTACGACACTCTGGAATAATGAGACTGGTTCGTATACGTGTACTTGTGGTGGTAGTATTAAAGGAGGTTACTAAATGCCTATTGATATTCGATATGAAGCGGGGCTAATTGTTCATGCTCTACGTGAGGGCACCAACCACATTGATGGTTATTTGACACCGACACAGCCGTATCGTATTTTGCGGTATATCGGTATCGAAGCAGAAGACCAGGAGAGTATTAAGCATCCCGACTGGTACGGTATTGCGTGGACTTCTTTGATTCAGTTATTGCCGAACGTCAAACGTGATGAAGTAATGCTTACACCTGATTTTCCTATTCAGGCTGACCATGTTAAATTCCACATCGTAAAAGCAGAGTGTGAAGAAGTATTGCGTGCCGGTGATTATCCTAATGCGGAGATTGATACTTTCGACGGTGATATTATACTTATCTTACACCAGAAGACAGAAAAATAAAAATAAATTCCCCTAGACCCTGTAAAGGGTTTAGGGGGCTGGGGGTCCCCCCTACCCCCCGGCTCTCATCATCCTCTCATCCAAATCGCTATACAGCTATGCTATAATGAACAGGTAAGAGAAAACGAAAGGGAATGAGATGACTACTGCTAAGAAGTTGGGATTCAAGAAGGGCGACTGGGCTCTGTTGCGTGGTACGCAGTGGCCTGCTAAGTTGATTAGCGACGTCCACACTTCGACACCTGTTGCAATGGTGTTCGGCTGGGAAGAGGAAGCCGGAAGCGTCTACGCAACCGACCTCATCAAGTTGAGCTACGATGACCAGGTATCGTATGAGTATCATTATGAGCAGAAGGTTAAGCGCTTCAAAACTCCTCTGAAAATCGCTTGACTTCCGGTTCTGTTGGTGGTATACTGAATGAGTAGTAATTAGTAGTAAGGATTAACGATGAACTTCCAAGAATTGCGTGAACGTGCGGACAATCTTCAAATCGGGCATGATATCTTGCGTGACTTGCGCCGTGCTCTAAACGACCTCGACTCTGCTATCGATAGCGTCAAGGATGCGTACAATGACTTTGATTCGGCTATCGACGAGATGGGTCACATCGACGAAGTTGAGGCGTTCCTCAATGACATCGTGGCTATGGAAGACGATGCAGGTATTCATCACGATGCTTCTTTCGATAAGTCTGAGGTGTGGGAATTTTCTCGTCGGATGATGCTTGCTTCTATGTTGGAACTGGATATCCTGAGCGCTGAGAATCCTAAACTCTTCTGGATAGCCTCGGCAATGCTTCAGGTGAATCAACCGGCTTCAAAGTTGGTCACTCTTGTCGGCTGGATTAATCGCATGTTTGACGTGGAGGTAGAAAAATAATGATGACGATTCAAGACCTGGTCAACGCTTCCGACGCCCCGAATCCTATGGTATTTTGTGGCGAGGAATTGAACTACGGGGAAAACGTCTGGAAGATGTACGGCTTCCTTCGTCAATTCATCAAGCCTATGTGGCCTGTGTCGGATGAGATGGAAACTGGTCATGTTGCCTACATCGTAGATGATATGATAGGTAATCTCAACGTCATGCTGGAGGAATACGGCTTGATGATGGATTATTCCGGCGGTAATCTCTACCTTGTCGAGTCCTTGACGGACTAGGCAGGTAGGGGGTAGGGGGTCCCCCTGCCCCCCCCCGGCCTCTCATCTAACATTAATGTAATTCCGTTTCTACTGTGGTATACTTAAGAGGTAAGAGATTTAGTGAAGGAGTTACGAGATGCCTACCATGAGTTACTGTGCGATTGAAAACACGTTGGAAGACTTGACCGTGTGTAGCGAAGTCCTGTATAATCTCATTCATGAGGAAGAGCCTATCAATGAGTATGAGCAGGAACACTTGCCGGATTTTATTCGCACGTGTAAAGAGATTATCCGCATGTATGACCGTGGTGTCAAGTCGGGTATTATCTTTGAAGACGGGCGTATCTGCTCTGAGGAAGAAGAGGAAGACGAGGAAGAATAAAACTGGTGCTTGACAAGTATTCGCCCGTGTGTTATAATCAATGAGTAATCTTAATTAAGGAGAATGTATGAACAAGACTGTTATTGTGAAGGTGAATGACGACCGGTCGTCGGCTGTCGATGTTGTGGCTTACAATGTGGAGCAAGCGAAGATTATCGTTCGCTTCAAGACCTCTCAACGGTGGTACTCGAAGGCTATGACTTCGGACGTTGTCGCTGAGGCTTCCGCTCTGTTCTCTGAGTGGAATGGTGTTTCGTTCGGTAAGTGGGCGTGGAAGAATAACGTCTTCCGTGACATGACTCCGGAAAAGGGTGCTCTCTAATGACTAATCACCGCTATATCTACTCTTGTATGGTAGGTGATGAGGTTATAGAGCAAGAGGTAAACGGCGGCGAATGTTTTGCAGAGTTACAAGAAAAGTTACACTACACAAACGTCGCCGCTCTACTCGATGATAGGCAACAACTTACAGATGACGAATATGATACTATTATGAAAGAGTTAGCAGAAGTATATATAGCGTGGTATAAATCAATATTTAAAGAATAAAAAAAAAAAGACCCCTCAGGCCAAGCCTGGGGGTTTATCGTTGGGGGGCTGGGGGGACCCCCTACCCCCTGAAACGCTTTACAGGTCGTAAGGGGTTATGCTTCTCATCTTATTCTCATGCAGACACTATGCTACATGTGCTATAATACAGAGGTTGCGACAAACGAAAGGAGGTACTATGCTTTGTCACCAGAGTTCGCTATTGCACAAAGTCTGTTTCATCTTTGGGCGTTCTTCTTTGTCATTGTTCCTGTTATTTTTGGCGTGTTGCGTATCATTGCAGTATGTGGTATAATCGACCTATTCACTAAGAAGAAGGATTAATTATGAATGAGTTACAGCAGAGTGAGCGTGAGTGGATTCGTGCGATTCGTGGCAAGCAAGTCTACAAGACTCTAGCATCTGTAGATACTTCCGCCGGTGTTCTTGCGTTTGTTGCGTTTGGGTACGAAAACTATCCAGAACCGGATGATTACTGTTTATCTGTTGATGGTGTTCTGTTGCGTAATAGCAGAATGGTTATATCGTCACGGTGGGAAGATGAGATTTTTGAGCTTGTCAAGCCGTTGTATCCACAGTACGAATGGAACCGCTTATATGCTAAGGTTAGTACAGAGGAGCAAGAAGAATGGTAAACTATAAAACAGGCTTTGGTCTTACGTTGCAACAGTGTGCAGATATTGCAGGGGCGGTAATTGTTTACAATTCCCTGCAAGATGACCAGTATGCAGGCCGGTACGAGGTGATTGTAATCGAGCATAATGGTGAGCGTCACGAGTTCAACCATATCCAACGTGCAAAGGCTTTTCTGCTCTCTCTTGTCAGCCAGCCGGCCCAGGAGGGAGTGTAAAGGCTTTACAGGGGGCTGGGGGACCCCCTACCCCCTAGACTTTAGCCCTTCCTAATGCCCTAAAACCCCTCTACTTGGTTCACTTATGTCTACTTAGAACCACTTAGACCATGGGTTTAGGGCGTCAGGAAGCCTTAGGACAGAGTTATCCACATGTTATCCACAGGGAAAGGGTGGTTTTTCTTATGTCTACTTGACTTTCAGTGACTTTTGTGGTATAAGAAGAAGAGAAAAGCCAGCACTTAATATAAAGGCGACTTCGCGAGTTTCCCGCACTTAACCTAAAGGGCCCTCCGAGAGTTTCGGGGAGAGGCCGTTCTCGGCTTTCCCATGCGGAAAAAGAAGTTTTTTTTATAAATGTGGAAAAAAAGATTATGTCTAGAGGCATACATCCTCTTGACTTTTTTTTCTTCCTTTCTTCCTCTCCTATTATATTATGCAAACCTCATCGTAACCACAATATAATAGGAGACTTTCACCTCACTTATTTATCCACATCTTATCCACAATTCATCCCCATTCTTGCGTAGAGACTCAGGGAACTCTCCCACTCTCTTTCTCTCTCTTGTTCTTCTTCTCTTCTTCTTATATATGCTTTTCTAGGTAGAGTAAGCGTGTGCGGATTTCTTCTGTAATTCTATCCTGTTCTGCATGTATCTTTGCATGCATTCTCATATACTCTTCATGGAAGAACGTCCGCCAGGAACAGAAGCATTCGATACGTTGATTGAATGTGTGTAGTTCATGGTTTACTGTACATACTTTATCTTTATAGTATTCTGCTATATTTCTTTGCATATACATATCTAAGTATCTTACTTGTTCTTCTTCTCCATATAACATGTGGCGGTAGTTGTATTCAGCGGAGGATTTATTCTGATAGAAAGCTCGACCACTGAGGAAGACAAGTGGAGACTTATTGAAAATCCCCACGATGCCAGACCGTCCGTCAATCCACACATGAGTTGAAAGAGACTTATCTCCGTTACTGTTTCGGTAGGTAAGTCCACAGAAGACAGGCTGCTCTGTACCATTAACGTTGAATGTCTCGAAGACTTGTAAGTTTTCAAAACCTGCCGCTAAAAAGTTATTAATCTTATTCCGAACCGTATTTACAAAATACGTAGGAGATTGTTCTAAACTCATAAAACCTCAATTCTAAAATTCAAAATCTAAAATCTAAAAATCAAAATTCAAAATTCAAAATCTAAAATTCAAATTTCGAACTAGGCCGTGAAGGTTTCCTTACCAGGAACTCCGCCCCACTTCTGTACATACAGCATTTCATTCTTGCGAAAGTCTTCGTGGTGCTTCTCCAGTCTCTCTGGTGTGTATGTCCTTATTGTTGTACTACCTCTATGATAGTAAGCATCTCCGCCGGATTTTATAAGCGGGACATTATTCAATTTCATACGATACTGATAGTCATTATCCTCAAAGTACGCCGGATAGAATTGCTCATCGAATTTACCAAGGCTCTCGTACACAGCTTTTGGTATGCAGAACAATGAGAACTCGTTACCCCGAGAGTCTTCTGGCCCTGCACTAATGACTGCCTCAGGGAACTGAGCTGACTTGTCTAACATACTCTGTATTGTATTTCCACCTAGTATGATATCGTCATTAGCGATAATAAGCGCCGAGTAATCATTGAGCTCAAAAGCTATACGTAGAAAGAGATTCCACGAGGCAGCTACTCCCAAATTACCTGGCGTACTTGTCCATATCATTTGTATATTAGACGGATATCTAGTAGAACCAATCTTAACCCTCTGCGCTTCACTCTCTACAAAGTCACTAATGTGGACAGCTAACCCATCAATTAAATTGTCAGCGATACTGGGTACATGTTTTTCAAGTACCCAGTCTAACTGATTCAGTGTTGGAATTGCATATAGAGTAGACATAGTTATTTCTTTCTAATGTCGGCGTATGCGTAAGTATCGTGCGAGACTTCTTTGTTCCATGCCATTTGCAACTCAAGAGTATGAGTCTTTGAAAGACCAGTAACAACAAATGCTTCCTCAATATACTGCTTGAGTTCATCAGGCTGTACGTTGGCATACCATTCACCAGGCTTCACAACACCACCATCATGACCGTGTGGAGTTCTTGTGAACCCTGCACATGTAAACGATAGGTGTAGGATATCCTTTGTTGGGTCAAGTAATCGAAGCATAGCTTCTACTAGTGGTTTTGCCGGCGTGTGTTCTAGCGTCTCTGTTGAGATAACTGTATCAAACTGACCGAAGTTATCAATAACATCTTGCAATACTGCGGGGTCTGTAATGTTACCAACATACTCAACACCCCGTCCTGGAATAACGTCGATGCCAATGTACCGACTAGAAATCGGCTGAAATAGGTCACGGGCACTCCCATTGTGATTGTAACTTCCAATCTCAACAACTCTGCCAGCATACCTCATTTGGTCCTTGCTGTGCTGTACCCATGTCCATGCTTGTCCGTGCATATATACTCCTTAAAATAAACTAATTAATTTTGCGTAACCAAGTAAAATTCCAACAAAGATTGTCAATGAGCCAAGATGACCTAAAGCGTACTCTAGGTCAAGTTGCCAATGGTCTTTTAGAACTTCTTTTTCCATGTGTTTGCTTGCTTCGTTACAT
>JACCEB010550198.1_pt1 | contig 11177 bp, 21 predicted proteins | sample 7454761 | NCBI WGS metagenome assembly JACCEB01 (sample SAMN15323454, study PRJNA562643) | freshwater metagenome | isolation source: river surface water | place: USA:Blue River Watershed | collected 2017-08-18 | reverse complement strand
TCACACATATCATACACACATTTAATCACGCTAACATCAATACTGTGCCTTGGAGTTCAACTCCCTTTCTTCCCATTAGATTAGAGTTAGAAAATCTCACAGGAGTGACAGGTACACACTATCTCTATCAAGGATCTAACAGCCTTATATCAGAGGGTGAAGCAACCAAATTAGGTATCGCACAAAACGTTACTGGGCCTATTACTGGTAGAACTATGACCAATGCCAATACATTCTATCCTATACTGACTATTAGATTAAAAAGCACAGCATTAAAAGGTATAGTCTTACCCACATTTTTCCAAGCGGCCACCGTAGACAACACCAGTGTATTTTACAAACTAATTCGCAATGCTACGCTAACTGGTGCTAACTTTTTAGATATGCCCGATGCTAACGCATTTACACAATACGATGTTTCAGCCACTGCTTATACTGGTGGCGTTGACCTTGATTCGGGATTTGTTATTGGCGGTGGTGGCACAGGCATTAGACTGGATAAAGATACTGTGTATCAAATTGGCAGAAGTAGTATGGGCACAGTCAGCGACACATTAACTTTAGCCATAGCCAGCCCTAACGCTAACAAAGCAGCCTTGGCTGCGATGACTTGGATCGAACAGAGATGACGTACAGAAAATATATTAATATCGTAGAAGCAGCCAACAAGGGCTGTCCCGTTGCTACATACGACATTGACGTTAATTTAAAAAATCGTCAACGGGCCATAGACGATTATCACTACGGTCCTGCTAATCCAGAAGAGCCAAACAGTTATTGGAAAGATGCTGCCCGTCGTTGGGGTATTACAGAAAAGACTGCTAAGACAATGAAGTGTGGTAACTGTGCGGCTTTTGATGTATCAGACAAGATGTGGAAGTGTATTGAAGATGGAATCAAAGGTGACGAAAAAGACGCAGATGCTATGGCCACAATACACAAAGCTGATCTAGGCTACTGTAACTTCTTGCATTTTAAGTGTGCCGGTAATCGTAGTTGTACAGCATGGGTTACAGGTGGAGCCATAGACAACAAGGATAGAACACAATGAGACATTGGATCAACATCATAGAAGGCAAATTTAGAGAAGATGATCTCGAGGAGTTTGTTCCAGATAACGAAGCATTGAGTGACCTAAAGTCCAAATTTTTACCTGATTGGGAAATGTTAGATCATCGCATACTTAAAGCTCAATATGTGGCACAGGATCATAGACAAGCTGAAGAGTTTATTGAACATATTAATGACCTATCTGAAAAATTAGATCATTTTGCCAAAGTTACACAAGATGTTGCTGAGGTCACTGTAGAAACAACTACATTTGATGTCGAAGGGTTGACTATATTAGATTTCCAGTTAGCACTGGCTATAGATTATTATGCTAAAGAAAATGATATAGAACAGGAAAGAATGTCTGGTAACTTTGATGAATAGACATTAAAACAAAGTAGGATGACCATGTTTCGTAGATTTGATGTATCACTAATGTCAAATCCAAGTTGTACAAAATCTGTTGAAAGTTTAGATTTGTCCGACTTTCAATACTATGACAAAGATGGATTTGAGTTGAATTTAGCTGAACAGAAATTTTATTCAGCAATGAACTATCCTATAAACAATCCCATACTGAATCATCACTGCTGGCAGGAACTTTGGTTCGAATTAGAAAAATCTAACAGTAATTTAATACTAGACCACAGTATGTTTCTCTGTAGATGTAACTATGAGAGAGACGCAGCTGAACAATTAAAAGAAATCAAACAACAGTTTCCATTGGCTGATTACTTGTTAAACACAAAACGCAAATGGGGTTTTGATTTCGCCTTAGATGCTGTGTCAGATGACGGCACAGTCTACGAAGTACTGCATGTCGAGTATGATCACTTCGATTATGAATATTTCAAAAATCGCATGATAGAGTTTGAATGGACTGTGCGACACACTGATTGGCAGGATGCTGCTCAAAGAGTTTGGAATCAAAGAGATCAATGGCAAACATTAAAAGGCTTTGATCAAAATCATTGGAAATCAAAATATCTATTAGGTTGGTCAAAAGCAGAGTACACAGAGAAAAGCATATAAATATTGTATCATGAAAATAACAGACCTATTACAAGAAGCCCCAATACAAAGCACAGATGACCCTAACGATCCCATGATCTACGGGCATGAAAAAGCCAATCCTATGACACTAAAAGGTCGTATAGTACAGGCACGTAACCAACTACGCGAGCTCGCAGATATGGCTGAAAGCGATGAACTCATAGTCTGGGAACGTATTACTAAACTAGCCAAAGGTGGCATGTTCATGGGTCTGGAACAGAACTTAGAACAGATAAGTCACGGCATCGAAGAACTAGTGGCTAAACGCAAAAAGGGCGGAGTCAGTAGCAGAGGTATCGATCGTAACATTGGTGAGAAGATGAAGTTTGCCGGAGACAGCGTGGGTCAAAAAACTGGCAGTGCTGGTCAGGTTAAGGGCAAAGATAAAGCCAAAAGTATTGGAGCTGTATTAGGAGCTCCTGAAAAACAGCACCCATTCAAAGGCAAACTAGTTGGTGGTGGCGCATGAGATTCAGAGAACTAACAGAGGATACTTCTAGTCTTGATGATGATACATTAAGTATTATCAAATCCTTTGTGCAATTTGCCAGCGGCAAATTAGGCATAGATTCTGAACCTAAGATTAAATTAATCAGCGACCCCAAGCAGGCCAGTATGCGCAAGAGCTTTGGCGGTTACATGGGCAATAGAATAGAGTTAAATGTAGCCAATAGACACATAATGGATGTGCTAAGAACTATGGCACATGAACTAGTACACTATAAGCAGGACTTAGATGGTGTGCTTAGACCAGACAGCGGCAAAGATGGTAGCGAACACGAGAATGAAGCCAACGCCAAAGCCGCAGTTATTATGCGCTTATGGGGTAAGATGAATCCAGAACTGTTTCAACATGCGGCACTGTTAGCTGAGGCATGGAGTGCAAAATATAAAAAGTCAATTAACTGTAGTAATCCTAAAGGATTCAGTCAAAAAGCACACTGTGCCGGCCGTAAGAAAAATGAAAGCACTGGTGAAGATAAAATGCATATCAGTCCCAGTGGTGTAAAAACAAACATGCCTAAGGACGATGACGACTATGCTATCAACTACGGTAAAAACGGATTAGTAGCTAAGTTTCGCAAAGAACGTGGTTTAGATGTAAAAACAGGAAGTCGTAAAGTAAAATGAGAGCCGTAGACTTTGTTAAAAAACGACCCACAAAAACGTTGACTATATTTGATATAGACGACACACTGTTTCACACCACCGCTAAAATCAAAGTAGTCAAGGACGGCAAAGTTATACGCACACTGACTAATCAACAGTTCAACAACTACGAATTACAGCCAGGCGAGGAATTTGATTTTGGCGAGTTCCGTGATGCTAAGAAGTTTGCACAGGAAAGCGAACCCATTGAACATATGATGGATGAGCTAAAAACTATTTTAGCTCACAGCAAAGGCACAGTTATAATGTTAACTGCTCGTGCAGACTTTGATGACAAAGAAACATTCTTAAAAACATTCACTGATCACGGCATAGACATGAGTCGCATCCACGTACATCGTGCAGGTAACTTACCAGGCGATGCTATACCTGCAGAGAAAAAAGCTGTATGGGTCCGTAGATACTTAGATACAGGCAAATACAATCAAGTGAGCTTGTATGATGACAGTATGACCAACTTGCGTGTATTCAAAAGCCTAAGCAAAGAGTATCCAGATGTGGATTTTGATGCATATTATATCACACCCGATGATGTTACTGCTGTAGAAGGCAGGGGCAAACGTAGACGTAAGCCCAAGTATGCTTATGGTGCACCGTGGGGATGGTATGGCATGGACGCAGGATACAGTGGTGATGGTGGTGCCGGCGGTGATGGTGGCGGTATGGAAGAAATGCGTAAACTTAAAAGGTTTAAATGGAGCAGAGGATCTAGGTTCAGCAGCCTAGAGGACAGCGACACAGTTGAAGCCAGTTATCCAGGTAACATCGGAGCCATGGAAGTGTTTAAATTTATGAAAGTGGCTAGCCAAGATCAGATCAAGATGTTGAAAAAACTCATTGACGAAAAAGAATATAAAATTGCCTGGGCATTGATACAAGGTGTAACTGGTGTAAAACTACAGGGCGATGAGTTTGAGAATGAAGATCAACATCCAAACGATACTCCATTAGGACCTGAGTTTAAGCCAACTATGCCAGCTGGTACTGTAAAGGTCGACGTCAGCGATGTATATGATTGGTACAAGTTGGGACAGCACATCAGCAATCTAAAAGGCATGGGAAAGCATGATTTTGGCAAAGGACCTCCCAGCACTATAATGGCCTTTGGCAGCGAAGATGAAGAACACGAGTATATCAAGGATCTATTAAAAACAGGTTTAACTACAACAGACATCGATCCTCCATCCCATAAAAAAATAAGAGGTCAAAAAACAGATACTACTTACAATGTAGAAAACTTTGCTGATGGTAAAAATCCTGGACGCAAAGGTCTGTCTAAACGTATGAACGTGCCAACCAAAGCCAGTGTAAGTTCATTGAGAAAAATAGCCAAATCCAGTAGCGGCGAGAAGCAACGCATGGCACATTGGTTGGCTAACATGAAATCAGGTAAGTCAAAAAAATAGGGCACCGAAGTGCCCTTAAAAGAAACCTCAGAAGAATTACTTCTTAGCGGCGTCTTTCTTTTCTTCCTTCTTAGCAGGAGCCGGTGCTGGAGCAGCCTTAGCATCCTTAGCAGGTGCAGCGGCAGCTGGCTTAGCTTCTTCTTTCTTAGCAGGTGCTTGCGCAAATGCTGTAACTGCGAAAGCGGCAGTGATCAATGCTAGTAATGATTTCATGTGAAATCTCCTTTCGTTAATAGTAAGAAAATACTTACCACTACTTATTATAACGCAGAACCTTAGTGATTAGTAAACAGATTTTGAGCATCGTCTGCTCAAAATGAAAGGGCATGTAAGCCCTTTCACTGTACTAAAATATATAAGCCGCTATGCGGGTATATTGACTAATTTACTTCTTTGAAGCTTGATTAACAAACCCGTACATTTTTTCAGCTGTTTCTAGGATCTTATCCAAACCTGGGAACTCTGGCATTGTAACGGTATTAACGATTTGACCTGTCTTCTCGTCACGCTTGGCTGACATTTCCCAACCTTGGAATTTAACTTGGTATTCGCTTTGTACTAGATCCTTAGCCATTTCTAAGATCTCTGTGCGGATCTCATAACCATTCTTGTTAAATTTAACTTCTGGTAGTTTCACTTCTTGTAGTCCATTAAAATTTGACATAATATTCTCCTTTGTGTGTGTATGTCTTAAACGGCTTCTTTTTCTACTTTGTAGGGAGCCTTTGAAGCCTGCTCCTTCTGTGGAAACAGTACTTTAGATACTGAATCTACGGAATACTTGGCCATGTCGATGGTGTTGTTGATAGCCATCTTGGCGAATTGAGTCTGTGCATCGATGTATGCGTGTGCCGCTTTGTTTAGTGCGGGATCTTTGAAGATCTGATCAGCAACGATTTTCTTAGTGTTCTGAAAAGATTCGATATAAAAAATTGGTGAAAACATAACTCCTCCTTGTGTGTTTGTGTATGCAGTATTATATATGCCGAGTGGGTAAAAATCAAGAGTTAACATGATTTAGAATCTCCGATCCTGTTCCAGCAAATCAATCATTCGCTCGCAATCTTCCCAATCACTATATCTTTTTAGTATTTTTTGATTGTAGGGCGTAATACTTTTAAGCAGTATATCATCTTCATCAAATTGGGCTACAACTGTGACATAGCCCCATTTGTTGCGCCAAGGCCCCCAAACATCATAGGGTACTTCTGAGAATTCCACGGCATTAATTCTCTAGCATAATTTTTCTAGCTAAATCTGACCTACCCATTCTTGTGTAATGAGATGCAGCTCTAGCTCTGCCGATGCTTTCTGCCATAGAAATAAGGTAATTCCAAACTGTTTTCATTTTCGTTTCCTCTGTGTATATAAGTGTTTACACTGATATTTATGTCTATAATTGTGCAGGCGCACATATCATGGCTTGATTAATACCAAAAGTTTGTTTACACTTTACAATAAATACTACATAGACAAATAAAACATTATGCGTAAAAGCACACGAAGTATATTACAAGAACTCAATGACCTTGGTATCAGTAGAAACAAAGACCTAGTCATAGAAAGCAGAGGCTCCAATCTAATTGATAGCGCCATAAACCTTCTCACCTTAATCAAAGAGAACTATGACATTGAAACTGCCGCTGAATTAGAGCGTAGATTCCTCAATGCTATACGCAGTGGCGATGCTGCCAAGTTCAAACGTGGCATGCAGAAAGTTCACGAAAGCCGTAAAAACGGTTAAAAATATCTCCCCAAAAATACCCCTTAGAAGCTGATTTTTTCCAAACCGGCTAAATAAATTTACAAGTCCCACGGAGTGGTGGGCAAAGCCAAAGAGGAGAAAATATTATGGCAGCTACTTATGATTTTACACCAGTTAATGGTGCAGCACTTTCAGTTGTTGGTTCTTTAATCAGCACAGCACAACTAAAAACCTACGTAATCACAGTTCGTTCAACAAGCAATGGTTCTAACACAGCCGTTGACCTACGTTCTGATGATGGCGTTTATGGTGGTAATTTGGATCTAATCCTACGTGAACTAAACCCAATGCTTGCTTATGCAGCCGACGGAGCAACAGGTGTTATCCATGTTGTAATGGATGGACACAGCAATGATGCAACCAGCATTGCAAGTCGTGTTGAAGCACTAGGTTTTGGTACTGACACAGCAGTTACATTAGGTACACAAATTACTGTTGCTTAATTCTCATTCGGGATGGGAAGCAAATTAGGGCCGCAAGGCCCTTTTTTGTCTTTATTAACTCTGCTTTTTATTTTTCATCTGACCATAGTAAATAATTTACTATGAAAAAAATCAATTGGCAAATCGTTATGTTTGTAGCCGTAGTATCTATGTTACTAGGGTTAGGTGTTAGCCTATTGGGATTAGATAAAGATCAAAATAATCTAGTTCTTATTGGCTTGGGCATCATAGCCGTAGTCTGCGTCAGTTGGTGGTTCTGGGTTATGTTTGTGATAAAAACTATGATATCAGCCAACGACAAAACTACTATTGGTCTATTAGACATAAAAACAAAATTAGGCGAACTAAAGGCACTGGTACAAGGTTTAAATTCTAATAAAAGATAATAAATAACTTGTACAGGCGTTGTTAGGCATATTTGAGGCATCCAACTTTTTGTTTTGGAGAATACCTATTATGTCGTCAACACCGACAACAACTTTAGAAAAAACCAGTTTAGAAGCACACGTAGACCTATGTGCATTACGTTATCTACAATTAGATACGAGACTCACACATCTAGAAAAGAAAGTAGAAGCTATTCATGATGATGTAGTTGAAGGTCAAAAAAGTCTTACCAAAGTCATTATTGGTACAGCAGGAACAGTGATAGCAGGTGTCCTGGGAGTAGTAGTTACCATATTGATGAAAATGGGTTAAACTAAAGACACTATCAAAAGAGCCTCCGGGCTCTTTTTTTATCTATCCATTATCTGCGCAGTTAAATAACACTATGAGATATAAGATTTACACTCTAGTGGATATTACTAAAACTAGTCAGTATCGTAATGAACCAGGTAGGGAGTTAGCACGACTACAGCAACAGAATTTCGACACTGTGATACAGACTATAGGTATGCGAGCTAACCTAAGTTATCTAAATCCCCCTAAAGTGAAAATAGATGTGCCTGAAAAATACAATATGATAGGTGACGAGTTATCTAACATTTGGGTCTTTGACTGGGAAGTAGATAAAGAAGATCTATTCTTATACGACGATGACGATCTTTATAGATTAAAGGAAGATTTTGATCTAGTACCTTATATCTCTGGACTTACAGAAACAGTTAAAAAAGAGCCAGCTATTTTTAGACCAGGCGAGAATATCAGTTTTGAAATCGTAAGATAAATATTGGATGCATGAAGATCTCATTAGCACGGCCATTGTTTTTCACAAAAAATTAAACCCTAAGATTTGGTCTAAGGGCGAGCTCAAACCAGTGATTAGAGCTCAATTATTAAAAATAGCCAAGCACTTTATAGAATACATAGATATCGGACAAATAGGGCTCACTGATGTAACTATCAGCGGTAGCAATGCTGGCTATACCTATAGTCGTAACAGCGATTTGGATCTACATCTAATTGTAAAGATTCCCCAAGACCGTAAACAATTATTAAAACAGTTATTTGATGCAAAGAAGAATCAATATAACTTTCAGCACGACATAAAGATAAAAGAAATAGACGTAGAGTTGTATGTACAGGATGAAGCACAACCGCACACCAGCGCAGGGATTTACAGTGTGCTTGATAATAAGTGGTTAAAGATTCCAGAAACTGTAGTGGATACTGTAAACAGACAAGAAGTTAGGCAAAAATACAAACAGTTTTTAGGTAAGTTAAGATCAGCTCTGCGCAGTGATAACTTAGCCGCAGTAAAGCAAACCTCGGATGATATTAAACGTCTAAGACAGCAGGGCTTAGAACGTGACGGTGAACTCAGTACAGAAAACATTGTTTTTAAGATTCTACGTGCTAAAGGATATTTAGAGCAATTACGAAATCACATAAGTAAATTAAAGGCGGATCAATTAAGCCTGGAGAAAAGATATGAAGATTAGAGATATTATAGGCGAAGAAGCCAAAATGCTTGTAAAAGATTTTAAACCTGGCGTGTCGCTAAGCATGGTTGATCCTGCAACAGATACAATGACAGTTGTTGATTTAAAGAAGAATCCCACTGCTTTGCAGACTGGTCCTGAAGGGGAATTTATGTATGATCCCACACCTGATGCAGCAGCTCCAGGTGAACCTAAGCAGCCAGAACTAAAGCCAGGCGCCGAGATTGCTGTAGATACTGCGACTTCGGAAGAAATGGAAGATGAATTAGCAGTTGAGCTAGAAAGAGAATTCGATGAATTAGAAGGCTATGCTCCAGGAACAGTATTAGATGTTAAAAACGAGCGCATGGACGAAAGTGCTATTATCACTGCCCTTGCACGTAAAGTAGCTGGCACTGATGCTAAAGTAAAAACAAAAAGCAAAGAAGTCTTTGATATTAAAAAACTAGCAGGCCTATGAAAATAAACGAACTATTAAGATCTTTTGAGATCTATACTACTATAGAAGAACAGAAACTATTATCTAAACTGCAAAAGCCAACAAGGCTAAGTAGTTTACCTGAGCGCGAACAGCAAGTAGCTGAGAACATGGTACGTAAAAGTTTGTTAAAGAAGATAGGGCAAAAAGACCCAGAAGTGGTTGTAAATGAATATTAAACGAGCAGCATCAAAATTAGCAAAATTATATGAGGAAGAAAAGGATAATCTTCCCTTAGTTCCTTTGAATAATGGGTCAGTGGCCTATAAAAACTTTGTAATAAAGCAAGACAAACAGGGATACTGGGCCGTGTATAAAAGCAAAGGGCATAGGCTAGAATACTTGGATAAATTTAACTTAAAGAGTTCTGCTTGTATGGCTGCTAAACACTTTGACCGAGGCAATATTATGGGCGCAATAGAAGTACATAATTTGGACTCGGGGTATTGGAACAATCATATAGACAGCGAAATCTTTAAATATCGCTTTAAACACACAAAAGACGTTGACCGAAGAGACAATTTTTTATGGCGCTGGGAACTTACAAACCAAAGAGCTAAGTTTTACAAGGGTAAAATAACATCAGCGTTTACCCATGCATTCAGATAAATAATAACAATACTTAGGAAGCTATCATGCAGATTACAGAATTTTCTAAACCAATTACTAGTTCAAAATTGAACGAGAGCCTGGCTCAGAAATTTGGATATAAACTTAATTTGGAGCGTTTTACGCTGGAGCAGTTACATGACGCTCGAAACAAATTACGCACAGAACAACATCAGTTTGAAACCAATGAAAGCTATAATGCTGTTCTAGAAAATAACACTTATCAAAAGAATAAAATGTTCTTAGATGTGATCAATCAAGAGATAGCTGAGCGTGAAATGAAGGGCGAAGGCAACGTAGAAGACGAGAAGAAAGAAAAAATGGTTAAAAAAGCAAAAAGCCTAAAAGAATATAATCAAGCAATGGCTAATTTGAAAAAGGCAACTGTGAGATACTGCATTCCTGGAACATGGATCAAAGAGGCACGTAATAGAATCGCATTAGAAGAAGATACAGAAGAAGATTTAGTAAACGAACTTATCGTACGTTATGATTTAGACGAAGAAACAGCATTATCAATTTTAGAAAATACACTGATCACAGAAGGTGAAGAAGAAAAAGCTGAATTGATTATGGCTTCAAAAGATATGGTTGACCGCATTACTAGTTGGTTAGAAGATGTTGCAGCCATGAAATCAGAAGCAATGTTAGATTTATTAGACTCTATAAGAGATGAAATGGGCTCCGATGTAAGCGGACAATTTGAACAAAATGTTAGACCGGCGTTAGATGCAATTTACACTGCATTAGAAACTAATCGTCAAAGTCTTGCACAGGCAGTAAGCATCCTAACAGGACAAGAAGGCCCAGGTGCTCCAGCAGCGGGTGGTGAGGAATTACCAGCACCAGAAGCTGAATTAGGCGCAGAGGCTCCAACTGAACCAGAAGGCAGAGAGATGCGTGAGTCTGTTGGATATAGTCGCAGACTAGCAACTATCCTAGCATCAAAAAAAAAGTAATTGAAAGCATAGACCTGTATGATCTGTTGGTGGCAAAGCGCAATGCTGCCAACAGTGAAGACAATCCAGAAACAATCAGCTGGCAAGCATTAGGTAACGAAACTGAGAATACCTTAGGTCAGCGCATAGACAATCCCCGAGCATTTAAAACACAATTTGAAGCAGATCCAGAGTTAGACAAGATCTGTAGTTATGGACCTGAAGGTGTTAAACTAAAAACTGACGCAGAAGAATCACCAGCCAGCGGCGGCAACACCGGTGAGGACAATGTAAGTAAAATGGCCAAATCTGCAACGGCAAGACGCCAGGGTTGACATAATCAAAGACCTGTTGTATAATAAGATATGAGTCTACTTATATC
>JACCEB011849108.1_pt1 | contig 11186 bp, 12 predicted proteins | sample 7454761 | NCBI WGS metagenome assembly JACCEB01 (sample SAMN15323454, study PRJNA562643) | freshwater metagenome | isolation source: river surface water | place: USA:Blue River Watershed | collected 2017-08-18 | reverse complement strand
CGGAACTGCTGCGATGGTTGATGAATTTAAAGAGCGCTTCGGCGCTTAAACTGCAAGGAATTTCTTTAGCGGTTCGCGAAGTTCATCGAGAAGCGTTGCTGCATCCTCGGCAGTCTTTGTAATCACTTCGATGTAGCACTTCATCTTCGCTTCTGTTCCAGATGGCCGCACAATGATGCGGATTCCACCTGCGAGCCAGATACGTAGCCCATCAGTCGGCGGCAATCCATCTTTCGGCACAGCTAAATCATCAATCGCATCAACGCTACGCCCAGCAATTTCTGCTGGAGGATTCTTACGTAGACCCGCAAGCAATTTTGTTATCGCGCTCATGTCGCTTACGCGAATTGAAATCTGTTCGGTGCCATGGAAACCGTGACGCTCCCATACTTCATTTAATAGATCTGAAAGGGTAAGTCCATCTCGCTTTAAATCCATCGCCACTTGAGCTAAGAAGATTGCTGCAGAGATTCCATCTTTATCATTAACGGTCTCGGAATCCACCGAATAACCGATCGCCTCTTCATATCCAAATGCGAGGTTTTCGATCTTTGCAAGCCACTTAAAGCCTGTTAGGACCTCTTGGAAATCGATTCCGTAATGTGCGCTAATCTTCTTGAGAGCAGAGGATGAAACGATGGAGTTTCCAAAAGTCCCAGATGGCTTCGTGCGCGCAATCCATTCGCCCAAGATGATGCCTAGTTCATCGCCACGCAGCATTCTCCAACCCACGACAGGATCATTGATTGCAGCAGCGCACCTATCTGCATCAGGGTCATTGGCAATAACTAATTCGGCTCCAAAGTCACGAGCCTTCTTGAGAGCTAAATCAATTGCTCCTGGCTCTTCTGGATTGGGGAATGCAACCGTAGGAAAATCTGGATCTGGAGTGCATTGCTCGTCGACCAAAATCAGTGTTGCAAATCCGGCATGGTTGAAGACGCGCTGCACGACTTCTGTACCAACGCCATGCATCGCTGTGTAGACAATTTTTAAATCTCCTGGGCGAGGAGCTAGAGCGCTTGTGCGCTTCACATACTCAGTAATTACCTCTTCACCAAGCACAGTCCAGTTCTTCCCGCGTGGCAGAGATTTTAGAGATGTCACAGCATCAATATCGCGAGCCATAAATCCATCGGTCGGATTGATGATCTGTGATGATGCATAGTTAATTCCATCGGCAACAGGTCCGACATAGACCTTGTATCCATTATCTTGTGGCGGGTTATGGCTAGCCGTAACCATGATTCCGATATCGCACTTCAAATATTCAGTAGCAAAGGCCAAGACAGGTGTTGGAAGTGGTCTTGGAAGAATGTAAACATCCATTCCGGCACCGCTCATGATTTCTGCAGTCTCTTGAGTGAAATCCTCGGATCCGTATCGTGCATCGCGACCAACGACCACCTTGGTCATTCCACGCTCTTTCATATAGTGCGCGATTCCAGCAGCTGCTCGACCAACCACTGCACGATTCATGCAGGATGGACCTGGACCTATTGGCCCGCGAAGGCCTGCAGTTCCAAATTGGAGGAAACCGTTAAAGAACTTTTTGAGAGCCGCTTCATTCTCTTTATTGAGCAACTCTTGAAGTTCAGCAGCAGTTACTGGATCTGGATCATCTGCAATCCAAGCTTCAACTTCAGTGCGCAGGGTTGCATCCATAAGGTGAAGATTATCGACCTTAAACGAGTTTAGGAATAGTTGATTTAAGAAGTGCGCCCATACGGTCTGCTGCAGCTTTTCCGGCAGCGATAACCTCTTCATGGTTTAACTTCTCGCCAGTGACACCAGCAGCCGCATTGGTGACGAGTGAAATTCCGAGTACTTCAGCACCTAGCGCATGAGCTGCAATCGCTTCTGGGACTGTAGACATTCCAACCAGATCTGCACCCATTGTGCGCATCATCAAAATTTCAGCTGGGGTTTCATAGGTTGGACCACGCCAGTGGACGTACACGCCTTCGGAAAGTGAAGAATCTTCCTTCTTTACGATCTCTCTAATGCGCTTGCTATAGAGATCAGTCAGATCAATAAAAGTTGCTCCAGAAAGCGGAGAAGCCGCTGTTAGCGAGATGTGATCACGGATAAGAACTGGTTGACCAACTTTGTATGAAGTATTGATGCCGCCACACGCATTGGTAAGAATTACAACCTTGCAGCCAGCTTTTACTGCAGTACGCACTCCGTGGACTACGGGCTCCATACCTTTGCCCTCATAGAGATGTGTGCGACCTAGAAAGACGAGTGCTCGAATAGTCTTTCCATTTTCAACAATCTCATAGGAGCGAACTTTTCCTGAGTGTCCTTCAACTGCTGGAGCAAAGAAGCCAGTGATCTCATGGGCATCGCACTCGTATGCCGGAGTTCCAAGGGCATCTGCTGCTGTTACCCAACCTGAACCCATAACAAGAGCAACATCGTGAGCGGCTACACCAGTTCGTTCGGCGATTTCAGCAGCTGCCTTTGTTGCAGCAGCTAGCGGGTCTGAATAAAGGAGATCAGTTGAGGTCATGCCTCAATAATGTCACAGAGAACGGTTCCGCTCGCCACAGTCTCGCCGATAGTTGCCTTTAAGTTCTTAATCACACCACTCTTATGTGCGTTAAGTGGCTGTTCCATCTTCATCGCTTCAAGAACAATAATCAGATCGCCTGCTTCAACGCTCTGACCTTCTTCTACTGCAATCTTTACGACGGTACCCTGCATTGGGGAAGCAAGTCCTGTGCCTGATGCAGATCCAGCGCTTGCCTGCTTGGCCCTGTGTCGCTTTACAACAGGTTCTGGTGCGTGCACAACGATTTCAAATCGCTTTCCATTGACTTCAGCAACTAATTTCTCAGCTGCGACCTTTGTCTGAATCTCTGATCCCTCCGCAATAAATGCCGGAATCTCATTCTTAAACTCGTTTTCGATATAACTTGTATAGACCTTGAAATCTTCAGTGTATGCAGGATCTTCAAGGATGGCTCTATGGAATGGGAGAGCGGTTGCAAGGCCACCGACTTCAAATTCAGCTAGCGCTCTGCGAGCTCGCTCGATCGCCTCTTTACGAGTTGCTCCTGTGACAATGAGCTTAGCCAGAAGTGAATCGAAGTTTCCACCAATGACATCTCCATTGCGGAATCCTGCATCAACGCGCACACCAGGGCCAGATGGAATATTCCAAGATGTAATTCGACCTGGTGCAGGCAAGAAGGAACGTCCTGGATCTTCTCCATTGATTCTAAATTCAAGCGAGTGTCCGCGAATCGCAGGGTCATCGAAGCCAAGGCTCTCGCCCATCGCAATTCTAAATTGTTCACGCACAAGGTCAATTCCAGTAACTTCTTCTGAAACTGGATGCTCCACTTGCAAGCGAGTATTAACTTCCAAGAATGAGATGGTGCCATCGAGCCCGATAAGAAATTCGCAGGTACCGGCGCCAACGTAGCCAGCTTCTTTCATAATGGCCTTACTTGAGCGGTACAACTCTTCGTTCTGCGCATCAGTCAGAAATGGCGCAGGTGCTTCTTCAACAAGCTTCTGGTGGCGACGTTGCAATGAACAGTCGCGCGTAGAGACCACAACAGCATGACCGTGTTGATCAACGAGTACCTGAGTCTCCACATGTCGAGGCTTATCTAGATAGCGCTCAACGAAACATTCTCCGCGACCAAATCCCGCGATAGCTTCACGGACTGCAGATGCATAGAGCTCAGGAATCTCTTCCATGGTGCGTGCAACCTTGAGACCGCGACCTCCACCACCGAATGCAGCCTTGATTGCAACAGGTAGACCATGTTCTTTAGCAAATGCGAGAACTTCTTCATGTCCAGTAACAGGATCTTTAGTGCCTGCAACAAGGGGAGCACCAGCTGCCGATGCAATTCTGCGAGCAGAGACCTTATCTCCAAGTGCGCTAATTGCAGCAGGAGATGGACCAATCCAAATCAAGCCTGCATCAATCACAGCCTGCGCAAAGTCTGCATTCTCTGAGAGGAATCCGTAGCCAGGATGAACTGCATCAGCCTTGGCTTCCTTTGCAACAGCGATGATCTTTGGAATATTGAGGTAGGTATCTTTGGCGACGGTTCCGTTGAGTGAATATGCAAAATCAGCACTTTGTACATGCAACGCATCGCGATCTTCTTCGGAGTACATGGCAACGCTTTCGAGGCCATGATCAGAGCATGCGCGGATCACGCGAAGAGCGATTTCTCCTCTATTTGCAATCAGTACGCGCTTCATGACATCTCCTTCACCTGTGGCCAAGAGTATCCAAGTTGCTTCATCGCGTTGCGTAGAAATGGCATCGATATTCCAACCACATTTGTGTAGTCGCCTTCAATTACGGGAATAAAGGGAGAACCAAACCCATCAAGTGTAAATCCACCAGCAACGTGTAAAGGCTCTTCCGATGCGACGTAGTCATAAATCTCTTCATCAGTCATATCTGTAAAGGTGACTTTTGTTGTCACGCGATCTGCAATTTCAATTCCGCGCTCAGTATCGATAATGCAATGGCCAGTGTGAAGGAGCCCTGTCCGCCCACTAATTTTCTTGGCTCGCTCAACTGCAACCTCAGGAGTACCCGGTTTACCAAAGGAGACGCCATCAACGTCGAAAGTTGAATCACAGCCGATGATAATTGCAGGGTAATCAATCAACTCTCTTACAGTGTGTGCCTTAGAGATTGCAAGAGCAATGACCATATCTTCAGGTGTCATAGCGTTGAAGAAATCTGTCTCTTCATCAACGTTGCTCACGATGACAGTTGGCTTTAATCCGGCATCTTCAAGAAGAGTGCGACGTGATTTTGATTGAGAAGCGAGAACTATTCGTGGCATTAGTCGAACTTTCTCGCGCCAAAAGTAATCTGATGGGGAAGTGGCTGACGAAGTTGAGGAAGACCAAAGACGCTGCGTTTAATGACAGGCTTTAAATCAACTGATTTATGGTTAACCAGGACTGCGTGGAGAGCGAGAAGCTCTTCAGGAGTTGGATTGCCAGAGACTACTGAAAATTTCATATTTATAGAGGAATATTTCCGTGCTTGCGAGCCGGCAAGGTATCGCGCTTTGTCTTGAGAGTTCGGAAAGCCTTTGTGATGTATTGACGTGACTCTTCTGGTTCGATCACGCTATCGATGGTGCCGCGCTCAGCCGCCAAATATGGATTTGAGAACTTTTCTGTGTACTCGGTAATCAATTCAGCGCGCTTTGAATCTTGATCCTTGGCTTCTGCCAAATCTTTTCTGTAGAGGATATTTACCGCACCCTGTGCACCCATGACCGCAATCTCTGCAGATGGCCATGCGAAGTTGATATCACTTCCGAGATATTTAGAGCCCATCACGATAAATGCCCCACCGTAGGCCTTGCGAGTGATGAGCGTTACGAGAGGCACAGAAGCTTCTGCGTATGCGTAGAGAAGTTTTGCTCCACGGCGAATGATGCCGTTCCACTCTTGTTCTGTACCTGGCATAAATCCAGGAACATCGACAAGAGTCAGAATTGGAATGTTAAAGGCATCGCAGAAGCGAAGGAATCGCGCTGCTTTCTCAGATGAGTTGATATCAAGAGTTCCTGCCAACTGTGAAGGTTGGTTAGCGATAACACCGATTGATTGACCCTCAATTCTGGCAAAGCCCACCACAATATTTGGTGCGTAAAGCGCATGAACTTCAAGGAATTCACCTTCATCAACAAGAGCTTGAATGAGGTTCTTCATATCGTAAGGCTGGTTAGGGCTATCAGGGATCAGGGTATTGAGCGCTACATCTGTCGCGCTCTTTTCGAGGTTCTGGGTCGGCGGAAGAACCGGAGAGCCATCCATATTATTTGATGGAAGATATGAGAGAAGTGCCTTTACATAATCGATCGCATCAGCTTCTGAATCTGCCATGTAATGAGCATTTCCAGATTTCGTATTGTGAGTGAATGCTCCACCAAGTTCTTCCATTCCAACATCTTCACCGGTGACAGTCTTGATCACATCTGGTCCAGTGATAAACATATTTGAAGTCTCCTTCACCATGACGGTGAAGTCGGTAAGTGCCGGAGAGTATGCAGACCCGCCAGCACATGGGCCAAGGATCAGAGAAATCTGAGGGATGACGCCAGAAGAGCGAGTGTTTAAGCGGAAGATTTTTCCGTAACCATTAAGCGAAGCGACGCCTTCTTGAATTCGCGCTCCACCAGAATCATTAATGCCAATCAAGGGAATCCCAGATTTCAGGGCGAATTCGGCGATCTTTACAATCTTCTCAGCATGTACTTCACCGAGAGACCCACCGAATACTGTGAAATCTTGTGAGTAGAGCGCAATTGGTCTGCCATCAACTGTTGCTGTTCCAATTACAACGCCATCACCGTATGGGCGGTTCTTCTCCATGCCAAAGTTCTGCGCACGGTGACGAGCGAACTCATCAATTTCAGTGAAGGAATCTGCATCAACGAGCATCTCGATACGTTCGCGCGCGGTTCCCTTGCCTTTCGCATGCTGCTTCTCGCGGGCTCTATCGGATCCGGCGTGTACGGCTTCATCAATTCGCTCGCGAAGGTCGTCGATTTTTCCCGAAGTAGTATGCAGATCTGGACTCATGACCATAAGGTACTAGTCGTGAGCATAGATACGCCAAGACCACCGCTGGATAAATCCGTGATCTCTCAAAAAATCTCGCAGTACTGGCGAGTAAGCGTGGTCGAAGTCACCGGGTCTACTCAAGATGATTTAGCGGCGCAACTTTCACGTGATGAAGTGAAAAGTGGTGCAGTTCTTGTTACAGAATTTCAAAGTGCAGGCAGAGGTCGCCTCGATCGAACTTTTGAAGCGCCACAAGGCTCAGCTCTTTTATTCTCTCTCTACATTGAACCAAAGCGAGAGAGAAGTGAATGGTCTTTTCTTCCGATTCTTGCAGGACTGGTCTCAACTTTCGCGCTCTCTCAACTCGATCCGAAATTTACCGTTGAGCTCAAGTGGCCAAATGACTTACAGATTTCCTCAAAAAAGTTAGGTGGAATTATTGCCCAAGCGACTGATCGCGGAGTAATTCTGGGTATTGGAATCAACGCAGGCATGAGCCATGAAGAGCTACCTATCGAAACTGCAACATCGCTAATGATTGAGGGGTTTAATTTTCTTGATCGCAATCTAGTCTTGGCATCGATTCTCAATACCTTTGAAGAGCTCTTGGGGCGCTGGGAAGATGGAGAAGACCTGCGACATCTTTATCGAGAGCGAAGTGCAACTTTGAACCAGAAGATCCAAGTAGAGCTTCCTGGCGGGGAGAAGAGAAATGGATTCGCCGAGGATATTTCGCCTGCAGGAGAGTTAATTCTTGAAGGAGGGGAGCGAATTACTGTTGGAGACATCGTTCATCTACGATAGGCAGGTGAGCGAGAGATTTCCTACAGTCGGTGTCATTGGAGCTGGACAACTTGCTCGAATGATGGTTGCTCCGGCTGCCGCACTCGGAATCAAACTCCATTTATTTGCGCAAAACTCTCAAGACTCCGGTGCGCAGATTTGTGACCACACAGTCGGTGATTACACGGATTTGGAGGCGCTGAAAGAATTTGCCACACAATGTGATCTCATCACATTTGAACATGAACTCGTTCCTCTTTCAGTTATTAAGGGGCTAGAAAGCGCCGGTGTGCGTGTTTACCCTTCGTCGGCTGCATTTATTTATTCGCAGGATAAAGAGATGATGAGAGAGAAGTTGAGCGCCTATCCTGCGCCGAAATGGAAAATTGCGACCACAACAGAGGGTATTGATCAGTATCCACTCATCGCAAAGAGTATTTCTGGTGGTTATGATGGTCGGGGCGTCTGGAAAATTAACTCCCAGGACGAGCTTGCTCAACTATTCAAAGACGTTCCCAAGTTGCTCATCGAGGAACTCATCTCATTTGATTGCGAAATCGCAGTTATGGTCGCGAGATCACCGCATGGACAAGCGACTTCATGGTCAGCTACCGAAACTATTCAAGAAGATGGAATTTGCACCTTAACAATCTCTCCGGCTCAAGCAATTAGCGAAGAGCTTTCCAATCGAGCGCAGAAGCTCGCTCTCGACATTGCAAGCGAACTAGGCGTTGTTGGTGTCATGGCTGTCGAAATGTTTATTAAGGGCGATGAGATCTTTATCAATGAGGTTGCAATGCGCCCACATAATTCTGGGCATTGGACTATTGATGGTTCACGTACAAGCCAATTTGAACAACATCTGCGAGCTGTACTAGACCTTCCTCTTGGCGACCCTGCAATGACCCATGACTTTGCTGTGATGGGAAATATCTTGGGTGGCGAAAAGTCAGATATGTACCGCCCTTATCTGCACCTCATGGCTCGAAACCCAGATCTAAAGTTTCATCAATATATGAAAGAAGTACGCCCAGGGCGCAAAATCGGTCATGTCACCGCAGCTGGCTCAAACCTTCTACAATTAAGAGATGATGTGCAGCATGCACGTGACTACATGAGCGGAGTTATCGATGAATGATATTAAAGATGTTGCAATCATCATGGGCTCAGACTCTGATTGGCCAGTGATGGAAGAAGCTGCAAAAGTCCTAGATTCTCTCGGAATTTCTTACGAAGCAGATGTTCTCTCCGCTCATCGCATGCCACTTGAGATGGTTGAGTTTTCTCAGAAAGCAAAAGCGAAAGGGTTCAAAGTAATAATCGCAGGAGCCGGGGGAGCGGCACATCTACCTGGAATGGTTGCATCCCTTACGCCTCTTCCAGTTATCGGCGTACCTGTTCCACTAAAGAATCTCGATGGAATGGACTCACTGCTTTCTATTGTCCAGATGCCTGCCGGAATTCCTGTTGCAACTGTTGGAGTCGGAAATGCAAAGAATGCAGGAATCCTTGCAGCCCGCATTTTAGGAGTCTCTGATTCCGCGATTTCTGCGAAGGTAGAGGCGGCTCTCAAAGAGATTAATGAAGAAGCGAAAGCAAAGGGCGCAGCACTTAACGCGCGACGTAATCAAAAAACTGGATTTTAATCAGTTCTTCCCTAGTCAGTTCGACCTAGGGCGTGGAAACGCCAACCGGCTGCGCGCCATTTATTTCTATCAAGCATATTTCTGCCGTCGATAATAAATTTGCTCTTCACAAGTTGCCCAATTATCGAAGGATCTAGCTCTCGATACTCTTTCCACTCAGTTAAGTGCAATATCGCATCGGCACCCTTCACTGCATCAACAACCTTCTCTTGGTAATCAAGATTAGGGAAACGCTTACGAGCAGGTTCTATTCCTTTGGGGTCGTGTACGACAACTGTTGCACCTGCAGCTTGTAGTTGAGCCGCAATATCAAGTGCTGGTGAGTCCCGCACATCATCACTGTCAGGCTTAAATGTTGCTCCTAAGACTGCAATTTTGTATTGAGTTAAATCCTCAGATAGATCAGCTCTTACAACATCGATAACTCGTTGGCGAGCACGTAAGTTGATTGCATCGATTTCGCGTAGGAACTCGAGAGCCTGATTAGCTCCAAGTTCCTGTGCTCTCGCCATAAAGGCACGAATATCTTTCGGAAGACATCCGCCACCGAAACCGATACCTGCCTGTAAGAATCGATTTCCAATTCGAGGGTCATACCCGATTGCCTTAGCCAAAACTGTTACATCGCCGCCAGCTGCTTCACAGACTTCAGCCATCGCATTAATAAATGAAATCTTTGTTGCCAGGAAGGAGTTTGCTGCTACTTTAACGAGCTCTGCCGTTGGAAGATCAGCGCGGATCCAAGGGGTTCCGAGATCGGTAATTGGTTTGTAGACCTCTTTCAGAATTTCTTCCGCACGATCATTAGCTACACCCACAACTAGACGATTAGGCGTGAGGGTATCTTCTACAGCGAAACCTTCGCGGAGAAATTCAGGATTCCAAGCCAGATCAGCTTGAGGTGCAGAGATCGCCAACTGATCCCGCAGAAGTTGAGCAGTGCCGACAGGGACTGTCGACTTACCAACTACCAGAGAGCCTTCTTTAAGATGTGGCGCAATTGCAGCAACTGAAGCTTTAACGTAAGTCAGATCTGCTGCTAATCCATCTTTACTCTGCGGGGTTCCAACACAGATGAAGTGAATATCGGCATCTGCTACCTCTGAAAAATTAGTTGTAAATCGAAGGCGCCCAGTCTTAATCTCTGAAGCAAGAAGAGTGTCTAACCCTGGCTCGTAGAATGGAAGATCTCCTTGAGAGAGAAGATCTACCTTGCTCTGGTCTGTATCTACTCCAATGACATCAAAGCCAAGAGATGACATACATGCTGCATGTGTAGCGCCGAGGTAACCAACACCAATTACAGAGAGCTTCAAAGTCATGCCGGTGAGTCTATTGCAGCCTTAATTAAAATCTTGCACATTTGCCTGCTATTGCGCAGGCGCGCAGGGGTTTTCAGCAGCAGTCTTGCTCTTAAATTTATCAATTATCTCAGCTTTTGCTGTGGCAGCAGGTGAGGCCTTCTTCTTCTTTACCTTATCTACAAGAGCGGCATCATCACGCACGCGAGTCCAGAGATCTGCAGCAAGTACTTCATCCCAGATTACAACTGATCCAACTCCGGGTACTCGACCATTGGGGTCAGAGAGCGGAACTGTAAGTGTTCGAATATTTCCCGAAGATAAATTTCTCATTTGTTTTGCAAGTGTCAGTAAGTCGTTTTTGTCGACACCTTCATCCATCTTTACAGTTGAGATGGTTGCATTATAAAAGTTTGCCAATTTAATTGGGTTAAGGAGAACGCCCGTGCTCGTTGCTTTGCGAAGAACCGCGCTAACGAATTGTTGTTGGCGCTCCATACGTCCAATATCTCCGCGGCCATCGAAATCTCGTGTTCGAACATATTTCAACGCCTCAATGCCGCCAAGGGTATGTGTACCAGCGCTCATTACAAGGTGGCTCTTTGGGTCGTTGATTGGCACTTTGGAGCAGACTTCAATTCCACCTAGCGCATCGACAACACCGGTAAAGCCAGCAAAGTTAACTTCTACATAATGATCAATCTTAAGATTCGTTTTTGCTTCAATTGTTTGGATGAGTAATGGAGCGCCTCCGAAAGCAAATGCGGCATTTAACTTTCTTTATTCTTCTGGAATATTATTTGATCTATAGTGGATCTTATGTGCATGGACTTGCACAAAATTATCTCGTTATAGAGAGATAATAAAAGCTGCATCACTTTTCTCGCTG
>JACCEB011218331.1_pt1 | contig 11186 bp, 15 predicted proteins | sample 7454761 | NCBI WGS metagenome assembly JACCEB01 (sample SAMN15323454, study PRJNA562643) | freshwater metagenome | isolation source: river surface water | place: USA:Blue River Watershed | collected 2017-08-18 | reverse complement strand
TTCAACTCACTATATAATTTTTCTAACAAAGATTCGTTTAAATCTTTATTTACAAAGTTACCATTATGGTAGGTAATACCCAACGAATAAATGAGTTCGTTAATCTCTTTAATACTTAAATTCATATTCTTATTTTTTACTTTTATAATATTGAAACAATTCAGCCCAACCACTACAAGCGTCCCAATCGTACTTATAGAATGTTTTTGTACCAAACGAAACTGAACCTATACATTCAGGTCTACCGCCCAACTTTGATTCGTTCATATCCTTTAACTTTAAGAACTTCTTATAAGCGGACATCAAATCTTTACCATCCGAATTTTCCATAAGGTTACATACCAAAGGATACTTTTTAAAGAAAGCTACACAAGCCTTCTCATTAACTTTAAAAACTAGCTTATTCATATTTTATTATTTATTATCAATTAAATAAATTGTACCTTTAACATAAGGACCACCCCATCTTTGATATTCAAATAATTCATTCCATAACCAATCACAATAATCATCGGTTACACCTTTTGTCAAATCTTCATTAAAGAACGTTAAGGCTTTTACAAACTTCATTCGTTTACTAGCCAATTGTGGATTAATACTAATTTCAATCATAGCATCGTTCAAATGTGAACCCACTATAATACCTAAATTTGTTTCAAAACTACTCATATTTTCAATTTTTATTACACCTAAAACTACAAAATAGTTACCAATCTACCAAATATTTAAGGGACTATTTTTACCCCTAAAAGCGTAACTAATTGATTCTCAATCAAGAATTTTTGGACAAAAAATAACCCATTGAAAATCAATGAGTTATGAATTATTGAAAATCAATGAGTTATGAATTACCCATAATTTTCCCAATAATACTGCCTTACAGCTCCACCCAATTCCATATCATTAGGATATTGCTCAACTAGGTATTTAGGTATTGTAATCATTTCTCTACCTGCTGAACTTCCTTTGGTATAACAAATACCACAAAGTTGTCCAACTCCCTCTACATATCCACTTCTCATATCAATATGAGTGCTTGTTGTATATTGTGTTTTCTTTCCGCAAAGTACACAATTATCATATTGTTTATTATCTTTAATTGTAGTAAATGCAGGATTTATTCCTGTTACTAAATTATCTTCGCCAATCTGTAATGTTACGTGATGTTCTCCCATAGTATTAAATTTTAGTTTTTTAAATATACGATTTTATTTTGAATTTTCCAAATCTAAATTAGCAGTGTACCATTCTAATATTTCTTCACCTTCCATTATATCTCTAGTTGCAACACCATCATTTGTTATATTGATATTTTCTTCATTTGGGTATGCAGAATTACAATATGAAATATTATGCGAAATAAAATTTAATCCTTTAAATAATCTGAAAACTTTATATCCACATTCTTCGTTGATAAAATACATATTCAACAAACTTTGAACTCCTTCTGGAAGTTGTGTTAGTTTTTCATTCGGAATCAAATAAATTCCAGTTTCACCATCCCAAACCGAAAATACTTGCTCTCCTTTTTTAATATCTCTAATTGCAAATACACCAATCCCATGTATAGAAGATGGTGCTAATTTTGTTTTAATATTTGTTATTAAATGGTCAAATGATTTTTGTGTATCCATAAATTTATTTTGTTATTTTTTTTGAAATTAAATTTTTAATAAAATCTTTATTCGTCATTAACGATATAGATGATAATTGATTTTCATAACTTATACTATGAAAAGAATTGTTTGCTCGTTTTATCAAAGAATGTTGAGAAAGTGATTTTTCAGCATTATATTTGTTTATATAACCTAATCCACACAAAGTCCAACACCACACTCCCCAACTACCTGCACCATGATACATTTCAAAATCCAAAAAAGATGGAGAACGATGTTTGGAAATTTCTAATATACTTTTAACTTTATCGGTTTTTTTCAATTCGTTTTTACAAAATTTCCAAAATGGAGTATCTTCTCTACCACCCATATAATGTATCTGAATCAAGTCTCTAAAATCATCTATCATTTTAGCAACAAAATTATTATAAATTTTTGAGCTTTCTACATACTCAAATCTATCTACATCATAATTTAAATGATGATATAGAAAATAATCAAGCTGTATTATAGTAGAATGTATTGATGTTGCTTGCAATGGTTCTAAAAAATTTGAAGATAACCCTACTGATAAAACATTTTTGTCCCAAAATTTTTCCAATCTACCCGCTTCAAATTTTATATTACGAATTGGCTCAATTTTTCTATTAGTTGTTTTCATCAACTCATCCAATGCGTTATCGTAATTGGTAAACATATCAGAATATACATATCCACATCCATACCTTTTTTGTGTTGGTATCTGCCACATCCAACCATTTGGCATTGCCCATGCTAAAGTTTCTGGCAATATGTTTTCATCATTTTGAAAATTATGAATGTATGGAATTGCATTATTGGTAGGTAAAAATTCAGAATAACTTTTCCATCCCATATCCATTTCTTTAACAAGTACTTTACTAAATCCACTACAATCAAACCATATATCCGCATCTATAATTTCATTTGTTTCTTTTATAGTTACACTTTTAATAAATCCGTTTTCATTATTTTTTATTACTGAATTTACAGTACCTTTTATATTTTTTACACCATTTTTAATACAAATCTTTTTAAAATATTGTCCAACTTTATTTGCGTCAAAATGGTATGAATGTACCTTTAAATAATTTTTTTTATCTTTCTTAAAACTAGACAATCCTTTATTCATCAAATATCCACATAGTACAGAATCATGATATTCACCCGATAATACAAATGATAACAAATCCATATCTATATTTTTCATTGATGTTGATGTGGGTTGGATTGGACTCAAATATGTATTTCCAATTTCTTTCCAATCTTTAAATTTGATACCCAATTTAAGCGTTGATTCGGTTTCGTATAAAAAATCAACAGTATTAATACCCAATGTACTGAATTTAGTGTCAATATATTCTGAAAACAATCCAGTAGAGCCTTCACCCGCTCCAATTATTGATATATCATCACTATCAATTACAAATACTTCAAATTTTTTTGTTTGACCATTCTTACTCTTATAAACATCCGGCAAAACTGCCATAGCCGCTGCTAACCAACCCGCAGTACCACCACCTATTATTCCTATTTTCATATTTTTAAATATTTAAAAAGTTCTTCGTTGGTTACAAGTTGTTCTTTAATTCTATTGAATTGTTTTTCAAATTTATTTATTTCAGCCAATGACTCATCATATTTTCCAAAATGTTCTAATTCGCTTTTTATAATATCTCTTTCATAACATCCAGAATTATCTAATATATGACACCACAGTGGGTATCCCGCAGAACCATGTGATTGTAAAATATCAAAAGCAGTGATTGTTCTAAATCTTGATAAGTTTTTTAGATATTGATTTTTATCAGATACCTTTAATTCATTTGTTATAAATTTCCAAAATGGAGTATCTTGTCTACCTGTTAGATAATGCATTTGAATAAAATCTTTGTAATCATCAATCATATCTCCAACTAGATTATTAAATTTGTCTCTATCTTCAAAATAAGGAACTTCACTTTTTAAATAATGAAACATTAAGTTAGCTGCAGATACAATTGATATGTGAATTGAAGTAGCCTGCAAAGGTTCTAAAAAATGTGAACTTAATCCGATAGCGGCAATATTATTATACCACATCTTTTCATATCTTCCGGGTTCAAATTTAATTGTTTTGATTGGTTCTACTTTATGACCCAATTTCTTTTCTAATTCCTGAATTGATTTATCTTCGGTTGTAAATCCATCACAAAATACATAACCACACCCATGTCTATGTTGTAATGGTATTTTCCAAGTCCATCCATTATCTCTAGCGTAAGCTTCAGTTTCAAACTTTACAGTCTTAGAACTTACATCAGTTGAGAATGGTATTGCTGTATTACATGGTAAGTGTTCTTTATACGATATCCATTTGTTTCGGGTCTTACCCATTAGAACTCTAGCAAACCCACTACAATCAAACCAAAAGTTAGATTCAATTTTTTGGCCATTTGATAGTGATACGGATTGAAGATACTCTCTTTCATCAAAAGAAACATCCAAAACTTCCGAGTCAATATGCTTAACACCTCTTTTTGTACACCATTCTTTAAAAAATTTACCAACTTCAACCCCATCAAAATGATATGAATGGTTTTGAAATCCCTGTACTATTCTAGTACCTTCTTTTTTAAATGTTGTAAGTTTATTTTTAAGCATCCAACTATGCATTGATGCCATATCACCTCTATTGTATTTAAGTATTGCACCATAAAAGGCAGTATCTATTGATTGTGTATCGGTTGGAGAGCCGTGAAATGGTGAATAGATTTGAGTACCATCACCTTTCCAATTTACTAAGTTAATACCCAATTTAATTGTACCTTTTGTTTTACGAAGAAAATCTATTTCGTTGATTGAATTATCAGGCCACATATCTCTAATAAACCAAGGTAAAGTTCCAGTTGAACCTTCACCAGCTCCAATGATTCCTATTTTAGATGATTCTATTACGGTGATATCATAGTCTTTTGTATATTTGACAATCATCGCAGCGGTTATCCAACCCGCAGTACCACCACCCACTATAACTACTTTCATATTTTTAAATATTTAAAATATTCTGAAGCGGGTATGATATCATTTTTCAGTTTATTAAATGTTTCAAATACGTGATATGCTTCTCTTTCAGCTTCCGCTTCTTTATTATAATTTTTTAATTCTTCAACGATTAATTCCTTTTTAAATAATCCAACATTATCAATCATATGTGTCCACAATCCCCAACCAACAGCACCGTGTGTTGGATTAAAATCTAAAGTATTTGGTATTCTATATTTTGCTATTTCAAATAACTCTTTATTTTTATCGGTGATTACTAATTCATTTTTTACAAACTTCCAAAATGGAGTATCACACCTTCCCATTAAATAATGCATTTGTAATAAATCTCTATAATCATCTATCGTAATATTGATTAATTTATTAAAATTATTTTCATTAACTTCCGATTTTAAAGAATCTTTTGTTTTTAAAAAATGAAGTACAAATAAAGTTAATGTATTTATTGCGATATGAATTGAAGTAGCCTGTAAAGGTTCTAAAAAATGTGAACTTAATCCTATTGCAATAATATTTTTATTTAGAGTTTTATCAAATCTCCCCGCTTCAAACTTAATATGTTTTATGGGTTCAATTTTATTTCCTAAATGTTTCTCCAATTCTTCAACACTTTTGTCAAAGTTTTGAAATTCATCACAATAAACATACCCACAACCGTATCTATGTTGTAATGGTATTTGCCACATCCAACCAGAATTCATAGTTTCCGCTAATGTTTCAAAATTAACATTTTTAGAACTTATTTCTTTAGAAAATGGAATAGCAGAATTTGTTGGTAAATTATCTTTAAAAGAAATCCATTTATTTTGGGTTTTACCAATCAATACTCTAGAAAATCCGCTACAATCAAAAAATAAATCTCCATTTAATTTCTGACCATTTGATAATTTGATATTAGATAAAAACGCATTTTCATCAAATGCTAAATCAACAACTTCGGAATCAATTACTTTTACACCAAATTTCAAACATATATCTTTAAAATATTTACCAGCTTCATGACCGTCAAAATGATAAGAGTATGGTATTAAATCTTTTACCTTACGTCCATTTCTATTTAATATTGGAGATAGTTTATTATCTAACAAATATGCACCAATTGAAGCCTTATTACCATTGCCATACTTCAATATAGTACCTAAAAATCCTGTATCAATTCTATTAAGTCTAGTTCTACTTGCCGCTAATGGGGAATAATATTTTGTACCATCTCCTTTCCAATTTTTTAAAGTAATAGCGATTTTAGGAGTTCCTTTAACTTTCTTTAAAAAATCCAATTCATTAACAACATCGTTTGGCCAAGGGTCAGTACCATTTATAAACCAAGGCAAACTACCTGTTGAACCCTCTCCAGCTCCTATTATTGGAATATTGGAACTTTCTACAAGAGTTATATCTCTAAAAGACGTATATTTTATTAAAAATGCTGCCGTTATCCAACCTGCAGTTCCACCACCTACTATAACAATTTTCATATTTATTTTTTAAGGTACTTAATTATATCTTTAAGTTTATCTGCATCTTTTGGGTTGATAATAAATTCATCAAACGCACCATACATACATTGATAACCAAAAATATATTTAATACCATATTTTAATCTTTCCCAAAATGGTCTTTTATTTAAATGAGTATGAATATAAACCATAGGGTCTTTTGTACCATCTGGATATTCATATTCCGAATAGTGTACAACCATTTGATGTTCAGTTGAATGACAATCACAAATTAAAATATCATGTGATTCATAAGGTATTTTTTTCATTAGTAAATAAATTTTTCTTCATTAATAAATGGTTCAAAAAGCGCATCCGATGGATGTGTTTTATTGGTCACTATTGTTAATTTAAGTTTATCATTTCCCTTAAAGTACATTATAGATGACCTATGCATACCATCTGATATAATGAATTTATCGTTATATTTCACCGCCATTATATTAAATTCTTTTACTACATCATATTGATTTAGTAAATATTTTATTGATGCCTCTCTAACAACAAATAAATGCGATTGTGATAAGTATTCTTCCGTATTACCGTTTAAATAACTAACAACGGGTGATTTACTTATCGGTACTATTTTAAAATTACCATTTATTAAACATTCGGCATGTGTTCTATCAAACCCCCAAATGAAATGGTATATATTTTCTACTGGTACTTCTATCATCCTATAATGAATAATGTTCTTTGTTTTGTTGTAAGTGCTCCAACTCTATGTTCTGCTATTACCTTTTTACCACTAATAGTTTCCATATAAGTTTTAGTGTCTCCAAAATCTTCTCTAATTCTTTTCAGATAATCTTGTCCAAAAGCCTGATTATCTGTTAATTCTGGTATTTCTACAAAAGTGTATTTACTTTTCTCACACATTTTTCGTAGTATATAATCAGGATTTTCGCACCAATGTAGAATTGCAAGTAATAAGGAACATTCGTATTCTTTTTCAAGAAAAACACCTAAGTTATATTCAGTTATATCTATATTGAATAACTTTACCGTACCATTATTAATCTCATCTTTACAATACTCTTTTTGAGTTTTATACGGCATATCACTACCATCAATAGATATTACGTTTCCTTTAGATTTTTCAGCAAGTTTCTTCGCAAAAAATCCTTCAGCAGAACCTATATCAATAAAATTTAATTGTGTATTTTCAGGAACATATTTTTCAATAATTCCCCATCTTTCGGTGCAATCTCTACCACCGCCTTTAATATTTTGATAAGTAAAAGTTTGTTTGTATCTCATAGTTAATAAATAATATAATTTAGTTTTTTAAATGTTTCTTGCTCTATATCTTTTTCAAAATATGGATAAGTTATATACGATTCTATTAGTGGGGATGTGTTTTTAAATCTTTCATATTCCCAACCATTAAACCCTTCTGGATCAAATCCCCATTTTTTTATAAATAGAGATTTAGTTATTCTATGATAAGAAAAAGATTTCATATGTGCAGAATCTCCTCTTAAAAAGCCAGTAATAGTATCTTTAATAATTGATGATGTATCTATTCCATTCCAAATCCTTTTATGAAAAACATCATTTATACTCACCCTATCGTTTAGCAATATAAGTGCTCTTAAAAAATAATCTGCTTCCTGAAAACCTATATTACAAAACCTCTCATCAAACATTCCTATTTTTTTAATTGCATTTGGGGTAATACACATAACTTCATCACCGGTCCCCAATTGTATAAAATCATATCTTTTTAAATAATGGATTATTTTTTCAATAAAATCTGGTTGATATAGTGTATCGTTTTGAGATAATATTATGAAATCACAATCAGAATGATTTAGGTCTTGAAATCCATTCATTATTGCCTGATTCCAATTTCTAGATAAATGTCCTGTTGAAAAATCAGGTCTTAAATTATTATGTAGTACATTTATGCGTTCAATAAATTTAGTATCTAATGAAAAATTAGAATGATTATTTATAATGAATACCTGATACTCATCTTTTGTATATTTTTCAAAAGTTGGTACTAAAGATTCAATACAATTATTTAAAACGGTTTCGTTATTGTATGTAACTATATAATGTTTTATCTTCATTACTATATTTTAACTAAATGGTCAGCCGCATAAGTTGCGATTGGACCTAATGTTTTATATCTAACTTCATATCCCATACCCTCAACCAAACCAACTGCTTGTCTGAACACTTCATTTGATTTATATCTTGGGTCTGGATTTAAATCTATATCAATCCATTTTGGTTTTGGAATACCGGCCTCTTTTAAGTATTCAGCAGTTTCAATTGCATACCACACCTCATTCAATAATCTTACTGAACGGGTAAATTCTCTTTCGGTTTTCCATCTTCTATAAAGAACATGAGCACCTTTTCCGGTAGTATATAAAGCAACAACAACTGCATATATTGTTTTATCTGCAAAGTTTTGCGAATCACAACCAATAAGAATTTCAATTCCATCATTATTTTCCAAATAGTTTTTAACATAAGGGATAAGTTCAAATTCTTCTTTACCATACAGCTTTTTGTACTTCATAAAATTTTGTTTTATAAATTATTTGGGTCAATAAACCACTTTGAAAGTGATTCAATATCGCCGTTTACTTCGGCGTTTAATTGCCTATGTACGTTATTATGATTTTTATTATGGTCATGATGTGTATTATTAAAAAATACTTTCATACCATATTTGTAGACCAATATATTAAAAATACTTTGGTCTACGGTGTGATGGTATGTTGCTAGTGCTTTATCGTCCAATTCATAAGTAAAATAGTAGGCCCATTCTCTTAAAAATTTTAGATTAAAATCATTTTTTTGAAACACATACCACGATGCCAAAATATGAGGTCTTTCCAACATCCATCTAAAGTTTGGAATTATCTCTGGCCAAATTGCTTCCCATACTTTAGGATTATCACAACAGCCAAAACTACAATGTTTGAAATCGTTTCCAGCCGAACCACACGCATGTCCATTGTGTTCAACATAATCAAATAATCTATCTATATTTTGCATAAATGGTTCTCTATAATATGCGGATGAATCGGTGTAGTATATAAAATCACCATCAGGTATATTTTCCATTAATTCTAAAGCGGGAAATACTTTATATGCACAATATAAACCATCTCTCTCCCAAGGTTCTGGATATTTTGTTGGATAATCTTTTATTTTATCCCACCAAGCTCCCTTTTTAAAAGTTTCCAAATTATATGTATATGGTACAACTTCTCTTTTAGTATTTTCTTGAATTGACTCAATTAACATTTTTTGAGTAGTCTCATATGGTATTCCGTTTGCTCTACTATTACCGGATGCATAGGTGATGTGATGTATTTTTCCCATTATTCTCTGTTTTTATAATTTTTACAAATATATTCTCTGGAGTATGACATCGCATCTCCATTAATAGAATATTCAATATAATATTTTTTAGCATTTATACTATGAAACATGCCACTCCATCTTCTTTCCATAGCACACCCTTCATTTTTATTGGAAGGAGTTTTCAACCAATCCTTTGGCAACTCATCTAATGTTTTTCTATTTACGGAAAAAATAGGCCCAAATATCGCATCAGTTGGATATGTGTTTAATGCAAGTCCATCTTCTGCCCATTTTCGTTGTTCCTCATTATCAAATTTGTATTGAAAATTTGTCCAAGGTACAACATCATATTTATCCAATAATTTAATTGAGGTTTCAATAAAGTTACTTCTATCTGGAATCATTAATGAATCTTGCAAAAATATAAACTTTTCTTCGTTTGGGAAGTTAAGATACGCATTTATATATGCACCACTATCCCAACATTTATAATCCATTCTTGTAAATAAAAAATTTTTAAAAACTTTTGATAATTTTGAAAAATTTTCTTTAAATACAATATCATCTGAATTTGTATCAACAATCAATACTTTTTGATTATATAAATTTATTCTTGAAAGGTTTAAACAAATTTCAACTAAAAGTGCAGAATCATTATGTGTTGCAACTACTATCACTAAATTTTCTTTAGAAATGTTCTCTTGAAATGAATTCTTCTATGGTTATTAGATTTAAAATTTCTTTTCTATTTTTATCAAAAAATTCATAATCCAAGTTGTCATGTTCTATAAGTTGTTCATCAAGAGGAATACCATTTCTATTTGGTAATATCACTCCCAATCCTTCATCCGTATTTATTACAAACGTATTGAAATTTAAATGTGAATATTTTTTTCTAAAATTTAAAATAGATTTCCAAACATCGCCATTCCATCCATATTTCCAAATATCAAAATCGGCAGGTACTCTCTGTCTCATTTCGTTTGGTGGATTACAATCATGTAATACAATCACTCCATTTGTATTTAAATATTTAAGAGAGTTTTCTATATCTTTATCAACTTGCTCCGAATGATGTAATCCATCTATAAAAATAACATCGTATTTATAATCCAATGTTGGTGCTATTTTTTCAAAAAACTCATCAGATGTCACTTTGTATTTTGCACCTAATGCTTGGTCAGGATCAACTGAATCTTTTAAATCAGCGTGAATTTGGTTAAACGTAAATCCAGTATGTATTCCAATTTCTAAATAATATTTATTTTGAAATTTTGATAAATAATAATTGATTAAATCTCTTGCGCTCATATTTTGTTTTTTTTTTGTTGTTGTTGTGCCCTAAGAGAGATTCGAACTCTCACACCTCGCGATATCAGTTCCTAAGACTGACGTGTCTACCGTTCCACCATCAGGGCATATTTTTGTAACGATTTTAAAAATAATTCAATTCCTTTATTGTGATTAGCTTCCCAATCATCCGGATTACCATTATCACTTACATATTTGTAAGCAGTAAAATCAAACCCATAAATCTTACACACTTTTGCAATTGAATATGCTTCCATATCACATATTACTGATGGTGTGGTTTGAAAATGGTCTTGTGTATAACATATATTATATCCCAATCCATTAAAATCAATATTACCCATTAGCGTTTCATTATCAAATGGTGTTTTTG
>JACCEB010989029.1_pt1 | contig 11193 bp, 10 predicted proteins | sample 7454761 | NCBI WGS metagenome assembly JACCEB01 (sample SAMN15323454, study PRJNA562643) | freshwater metagenome | isolation source: river surface water | place: USA:Blue River Watershed | collected 2017-08-18 | reverse complement strand
CCGAACAGCTGATCGCATCCAGCCACGTCATGGTGGACTTTGAAGTCGAAATGGCGGGTTCGGGCACTGCCGGCACTGCGCCCGCATACGGCCCACTGCTGCGCGCCTGCGGCTTTACCGAAACCGACGGCGCATCCGATGTGGTCTACACACCCAAGTCTGCCAGCTTCGAAAGCGTCACGATCTACTACAACGTGGACGGCGTTCTGCACAAAATCACCGGCGCCCGCGGCAACGTGGAAATGTCGATCACGGCACGCCAGATCCCCGTGTTCAAATTCACGTTCACCGGCCTTTACAACGCACCGACCGACACAGCAGCGCCGGCCGTGACTTACACCGCGTTCCAAACACCTTTGGCCGCCAACAACGACAACACCACAGGCTTCAGCCTGTTCAGCTACAGCGCCGCCTTGGAATCGCTGAACCTGAACCTGAACAACCAGGTGTTCTACCGTTCGCTGATCGGTTCCGAAAGCGTGCTGATCACCGACCGCGGCGTGAACGGTTCAGTCGTGTTCGAGGCCCCCACCATCACCGCAAAGGACTTTTTCAGCCTGGCGCTTGGCAACACCCTGGGCGATTTGGACATCACCCACGGCACCGCTGCCGGCAACATCGTGCAAATCGAATCCAGCCGCGTGGATGTGTCGAACCCGACATACCAGGACAACAACGGCATCCAAATGTTGAGCGTGCCAATCACCTTGGTGCCCAGCACTTCGGGCAACGACGAAATCACGATCACCGTCAAATAAGTGAGCGCCCACTAACCAACAGCCCGCTACCCAGCGGGCTTTTCCATTGAAAGGCAAAAACATGTTCAAGATCGAAACTAGCCCCGAATATTCATGGCCCGTCGCGGTGGAATTGCCCACCGATGGCGGCCGCACCGAGAAAGCCACGTTCGACGCCAAGTTCAAGCGCCTGACGCAAAGCCGCATCGACGAAATCCGCAAGGCTGTCGAAGCTGGCGAAATGCGCGACGCTGATCTGGCGCGTGAAGCGCTGGTCGGCTGGTCTGGCGTGGTCGATGGCAATGGCGAGGTGCCCTACAGCGAGGCCGCACGCGACCAGCTGCTGGAAATCCCCATGGTGTCCACCGCCATCGTCATGGCCTTGCTGGGCAGCATTTCCGGCGCCAAGCGAAAAAACTAACCGACGCTGCCCGTCACTGGGCAACTGGCGGCGTCAAAGACGATACGGCGGCAGACCTGGCCGCGTTCGGTGCGCCCGCCGAAATGGTCCAAGCGCTGACCAAGGATCCTGAAGCCGAACTGTTTGGCGTGTGGGAAGACAATGCGGACGTGGTGATCATGTTCATGAAATTGCAGACGCAATGGGTAATTTCTAACGGCCTAGTGGTGGGCCTGAATTACCAATCGGTCGAATTTCTATTTACAATCAACCATGTGGCTGAACCGGCCAAAATGATGGACGACCTGCAGGCGATGGAAGCCGCGGCGCTGTCAATCCTGAACAAACGCAAGGACTAAACCATGGCCATGGACATGAACGTCGCCCTGAAGATTTCCGCCGGCGTGACCGGCCAGCAGGCGGTCGATCAGCTGCGCACCAGCATGGACAAGCTGAACGGCGCGGCCACGTCGGTGTCCAATGGGTTCAAGTTCGCCGGCGCTGCTGTTGGCGCATTCATTGGGCTGCAAGCCGTGCAGGAAATCGTGCGCATTGGCGGCGCGATGATCAACGCAGCCGACCAAATGGACGAAATGGCAGAGCGCACCGGCATGTCGGTCGAAAGCCTGTCACAGCTGCAATACGCCGCCAAGATCGCCGGCACCGACATCAACACCGTGGAAGGCGCACTGGCCAAGCTGTCAGCCAAGGCGGTGGACGCCGCCAGCGGCAACAAGACCGCCGCCGTTGCATTTGATGCACTTGGCGTGGCCGTGCAGAACGCCGACGGCAGCATGCGGTCATCAATCGACATCATGGCCGACGTTGGCGACCAGCTGGCAGAGATAACAGACGCAACCCTGCGCACCGCGGTCGCCCGCGAGGTGTTCGGCAAGTCGGGCGACGCCATTCTGCCGTTTGCCATGCGTGTGCGCGAACTGCGCGGCGAGGCTGAACAGCTTGGCGCGACCATGTCTGGGCGCTTCGCCACGCAGGCGGCCGAGTTCAACGACAACCTGGACCGTTCAAGCGCCCTGCTGTCGAGCATGGGCCGCACGGTGATGGGTGAATTGCTGCCAGGCATGAACGCACTGGCCGAGAGTTTTGTAAAAACCGGCCAAAGCGGCGGCGCGCTGAACGTGATGGCCGAAGGTTTGGCGGTGGTGTTCGAAACCATCGTCGTGCTGGGCGGCAACGTCGTCTACGTGTTCAAGCAGATCGGCGCCGAAGCCATCGGCATCGGCAAGCAAATGGCCGCGCTGGCCACGCTGGACTTCGACGCGTTCAACAGGATCGGCGCCCAAATGAAGACCGACGCCGCCCAGGCGCGCAAGGAAATCGACGCCTGGTCCGAATCTATCCTGAATGCCCGCAAAAACGCGTCGGCAGGCGCCGGCCGCGGGTTCGTCAACCCAGAGGCCAACAACGCCGCCAACCAGCGCGCTGTGGACATCCTGAACAAGCTGGGCACCGCCAACAAGCAGGTGGGCGACACCGAAAAAGAACGCACGTCGATGATGCAAGGGCTGAACGACGAAGTGCAGAAAATGATCGTTGGCGAGGACCAGCTGTTCATTGCCAAGCTGCGCCGCCTTGGTGCCACCGACAAAGAGATCGCACAGGCCGAGGAACAGCTGCGCCAGCGTGCCCAGCTGAAGGCTGCCGACCGCGAACTGGAAGACGCCACCAAAACCCAGATCAAGCTGGACGAAGACGCCAAGCGGTCGAAAGAGCAGCTGGCAGAGGCCGGCAAGCGCGTCTACGAAGAAACCCGCACGCCGGCCGAGAAACTGAACATCGAACTGGCGCGCCTGAATGACCTGCTGCGCCAAGGCGTCATCGACTGGGACACCTACGAACGCGCCACCAACAAAGCCCAAGACGCATTTGAGGACGCCGGCAAAAAAGGCAAAGACGTTTTCGACGAACTGAAAAACGCCGTCGAAGGCTGGGGCCGGCAAGCCACCGACACGTTTGTCGATTTTGCGTTCGGCGCCAAAGCCAGTTTTGGCGACCTAGTGACCAGCATCCTGAAAGACATGGCCCGCATGCTGATCCAAACCCAGATCATGGCGCCGCTGATGCAGGCTGCCCGCGGTTATTTCGGGTTTGCAAACGGCGGCATCATGACCGACAGCGGCCCGATGCCACTGCGCACATACGCAGCTGGCGGCATCGCCAATAGCCCACAGGTAGCCATCTACGGCGAAGGCCGCATGCCTGAAGCCTATGTGCCCCTGCCCGACGGTCGCACCATTCCTGTCACCATGAAGGGCGACATGGGTGGCGGCGGCGTTAACAACGTCACGGTGAACGTCAGCGTCGAGAACGGCGGCGACAAGGTCACCGGCGACCAAGGTGCCGACAATCTGGGCCGCGTCATCGCGAACGTGGTCAAGTCCGAACTGATCAACCAAAAGCGCCCTGGCGGGCTGCTGGCATAAGACATGGCAACATTCACCTACACCCCAGATTACGGCGCCCAGGTCAGCGTGAAGCCACGCGTGCGCATTGCGCAGTTCGGTGACGGCTACGAACAGCGGATTGCGGACGGCATCAACACACGGCCGCAGGTTTGGTCGTTGCAATTTAACAACAGAACCGACACCGAGGCCGGCAACATCACCACGTTTTTGGAAGCACGCAACGGCGTCGAGGCGTTCGACTGGACCCCGCCAGGCGGCAGCGCCATCAAGGTGGTGTGCCGCGAATGGTCAAAGACCGTGGCGCGCTACAACTTGAACAACCTTGCGGCCACGTTCACCCAGGTGTTTGAGCCATGACGACACCTGAAGCCATCACCACCGAAATTCAGAAACTTGAACCGTCGGCCGTCATCGAGCTGTTCGAAATGGACGCAACCGCGTTCGGTGGCGACCTGCTGCGGTTCCATGCGGGCACCAATGGCCTGACGTCGAACGTGGTGTGGCAGGGCAACACGTATACCGCCTACCCCATCAAGGCGACGGGCTTCGACTTCACCGGCAACGGCCAGCTGCCACGCCCCAAGCTGACGGTGGCCAACATCACCGGACAGATCACGCTGCTGGTTCTAACTTACGACGACCTGCTGGGCGCAAAGATCACGCGCAAGCGCACCATGGCGAAATACCTGGACGCAGTGAACTTCACCGGTGGGGCCAACCCGACCGAGGACACGACGGCCGAGTTCCCAGACGACGTGTTCTTCATTGATCGCAAGGTCACCGAGAACCGCGACATCGTCGAGTTTGAACTGGCCGCGGCGTTTGATGTGGCCGGTGTGCTGGTTCCACACCGCCAGATAATTCAGAATGTGTGCGTGTGGCGATACAAGGGCACCGAGTGCGGTTACAACGGGACAAAGTATTTTGACGCAAACGACGTCGAGGTGGCCACATCAGGTGAGGACGTCTGCGGCAAGCGTCTGAACAGCTGCAAATTGCGGTACACGCGTTCAGTGCTGAACCCGACTACTGGGCAGTACCAGGACGTGCAAGACCCAATGCCGTTTGGTTCGTTCCCCAGCGCTGGTTTGGTCCGATGAATGACCAGACGCAAGCCGACATCATTCTGCATGCGCGCGCTGAATTCCCACGCGAGGCGTGCGGCCTGCTGACTGTTGAAGCGGGCAAGGAACGCTATCGGCCTTGTCGCAACATGGCCGTAGGCACTGACCAGTTCGTCATGAACCCTCACGACTATGTGGCAGCTGAACAAGCTGGCGACATTCTGGCCGTCATTCACAGCCACCCAAACCTGTCGCCAGAACCGTCGCAGGCTGACCGTGTGGCGTGCGAGGCCAGCGGGCTACCGTGGCACATCGTGGCCATCCCATCGCAGGAATGGGCCTACATCGAGCCACAAGGCTATCAGGCGCCGCTGGTCGGTCGTGAGTGGTCACACGGTGTGCTGGACTGCTACGCGATCATTCGCGACTGGTATGCAGCAGAACGCGGCATCACCCTGCCCGACTTTGCGCGCCACGACGAATGGTGGCTGCGCGGCGAGAACCTTTACCTAGAAAACTTCGCCAGCGCTGGGTTCAAGGAAATCACGCAAGACCAGCTGCAGCCTGGCGACGTCATACTAATGCGAGTTTTAAGCCCAGTACCCAACCACGGCGCGGTGTATTTGGGGGATAATTGCATCATTCACCACGTGCAAAACCGGCTGTCATGCCGTGAGCCGTACACCACCGGCTGGCGCAACCGAACAACGCATTTCCTGAGACATGAAAACCATCATTCTTTTGGGTGAACTTGGCAAGCGATACGGTCGCAAGCACCTGCTGGACGTCAGATCGCCAGCCGAGGCAATCCGCGCTTTGTGCGCCAATTTCAACGACTTCGCCAAGTTTGTTTCCACGTCACAGGAACGCAATGTGGGTTACCGCGTCATCAACGTGCGCGAGAGCATTACTGCCGAGCAGCTGCATTACCCAGCTGGCCGAACCATCACCATTGCGCCAGTCATCGCCGGTGCTGGCGGTGGTGGCTTGGTGAACATCATTCTGGGCGGCACATTGATCGCCGCGTCTATCCTGCTGCCACCTGGCCCATGGACGCAGCCGCTGTTCACCATTGGCGCAGCCATGGCCCTTGGCGGTGCTGCACAGCTGCTGTCACCAGTGCCCAAGCTAAACGCCAACAGCGGCGAGGAAATCAAGCAGTCCTACGTGTTCAGCGGCGCTGTAAACACCACCAGCCAAGGTCAACCCGTGCCGTTCGGTTACGGCCGCATGATCATCGGCAGCGCTGTGATCAGCGCGGGCATTGTCGTCGAGGACATCGAGGTATGAGCGATTTAAGATCACGCGCATTTGCGCGCACACTTGATGCGGTGTCCGAAGGCGAAATCGTCGGGCTGGTCGATGGCGCCAAGTCGATCTACCTGAACGGCACGCAGCTGCAAAACGAGGATGGCAGCTACAACTTCGACAACGTCACCTATTACACGCGCAACGGCACGAACGATCAAACCTACCTTACCGACGTTCCATCGGTTGAATCAGAAAACAATGTAGGCGTCGAGGTTACCAAGGACGGTGAGATCACCAGAACAATTACAAACTTGGATGTGTCTGCCATTCGCGTGACTTTGAGCGTGCAGTCGCTGTTTAAGCAAACTGACGAAGGCAAGATCAACGGCACCAGTGTGCAGATCGCCATCGACGTGCAGTCAAACGGCGGCGGGTTTGTCACATTCGTGACAGATACCATCACAGGCAAGGCCCAGAACAAGTACCAGCGAAGCTACCGTCTAAACGTGGCCGACTACGAAGGCCCCATCGACGTTCGTGTGCGTCGCATCACCGCCGACAGCACAGACCTGAAGCTGCAAAACAAAACCTACTGGGAGAGCTACACCGAGATCATCGACGTGAAGCTGCGCTATCCAAACACCGCCTTGGTGTCGATGAAATTCGATTCTGAGGTGTTTAGCGGCGTGCCTACACGTGCGTTCGACATGAAGCTGCTGAAGGTCAAGGTGCCAGTGAACTACGACCCCGTGGCGCGCACCTACACCGGCAGCTGGGACGGCACATTCAAAACAGCTTGGACCGATAACCCAGCGTGGTGTTTCTACGACCTGCTGACCAACGCCAGGTATGGCATTGGTGGCTTCATTGAAGCCGCCCAGGTCGACAAGTGGGCGCTGTACACCATCAGTCAATACTGCGACGAACTGGTGCCTGACGGGTTCGGTGGATATGAACCGCGCTTCACCTGCAACATGTACCTGCAAAGTCGCACCGAGGCGTTCAAGGTCGTTCAAGACTTGGCGTCGTGTTTCCGGTCGATGGTTTACTGGGCATCTGGCAGCCTGACGCTGTCGCAAGACGCGCCAAGTGACCCCGTGGCGCTATTCACGCAGGCCAACGTGCTGGATGGCAAATTCAACTATTCAGGCAGCAGTGCAAAGGCGCGTCACACGGTGGCGCTGGTCAGCTGGAACGACCCAGAGGACATGTACGGCCTGAAAGTCGAATACGTCGAGGACCGCGAAGCCATTGCGCGTTTTGGCGTCGTGCAGACTGAGGTGGTCGCCATTGGCTGCACCAGCCGCGGCCAAGCCAACCGCGTCGGCCGCTGGTTGCTGTTTTCTGAGCGCTACCAATCCGAAACGGTTTCGTTTGCCACTGGCATTGAAGGCGCGGTGGCGCGACCTGGCCAGATCATCAAAGTGGCCGACGCATCACGCGCTGGCAACAGGCTTGGCGGCCGCGTTCGCAGCGCAACCACTACCACGGTGACCCTAGACGCATCGGTGACGCTGGGCGGGTCAACTTGGACGCTGTATGCCATGTTGCCCGATGGCGCGGTTGAAAGCCGCACCGTGTCTGGCGCCGTTGGTGCAGCTGTCAGCGTCACGTCTGCGTTCAGCGCGGCACCGCAGCCTGGCGCGCAGTGGATTATGTCCACCAGCAGCGTCGAGGCGCAGACATTCCGCGTGCTGTCGGTGGCTGAGCAGGAAAACGGCCTGATCGAGATCACCGCGCTGAAGCACGACCCAGAGAAATACGACGCGGTGGAAACCGGCCTGGTGTTGCAAACACGCGACATCACCGACCTGAACGAGCCACCACCGCCAACATCGAACGGCAGCGTCAGCGAATACATTTACGCCACCCTCACCGACGTTAAGGTGGCCGCGACCATTTCGTGGGCGCAAGTCGCACGCGCCACCACCTACGAAGTCATCTACAGCGTCAACAACGACAACCCTGTGGTGGCCACCAGTGGTGCCAATACGCTGGAACTGCTGGACACACCCGAAGGCGACTACGTCATCACCATTCGGTCGGTATCGTCGCTGGGCGCCAAGTCGGTGCCCTACACATTCACAGCGTCGGTACTTGGCAAGACCATCAGACCGGCCGACGTCACCGGACTGCAAATGACCGTGCAGGCCGATACCGGCATTTTGCAGTGGGACAACCACCCCGACTTGGATGTGCGCATCGGCGGCCAGATCTCAATCAGATATTCCGAATTGCTAGAGGGTGCACAGTGGAATACTTCGCTGCCGATTGCTGATTTCCCTGGTTCGTCGACCAACGGCAGCGTGCCGCTACGCGCAGGCACCTACTTGGCTAAGGCGAAAGACAGCGCAGGCTTGGGTAGTCAAAACGCCGCGCTGGTCGTGACAGACGCTGCCAACATAATTCAGTTCAACGCGGTGACGTCATCGCAGCAGGATCCAGCGTTTGCCGGCGCCAAGACCGATCTGGTGCTGCTGAACGACAAGCTGCTGCTGGACCAGGCCGAATACATGGACGACATCGTCGACTGGGACGGGGTGACCAACCTAGAAGGCGGGCTGGTCGAATCCGGCGAATACGAATTCGACACCTACGTCGACACTGGGGCCGTCTACACCAGCCGCGTCACAGCGTCGTTTAGCGTGCTGTCCTACAACATCACCAACCTGGTCGATGAGTGGGGATTGATCGACGGGCTTGGCCTGATTGACGACGGGTCGCCCACAGCCGACTACGTGGACAGCTGGACCGACTGGGACGCCATCGGCAACATCGACGCGCCAAACACGTTCGACGACGCAACGCTGCAGGTCTACATTGCCACCACCAACGACAACCCCGCTGGCACACCGACTTGGTCAGACTGGCGCGTGTTCTACGTGGGCGACTACACGGCGCGGGCATTCAAATTCAAGATCAAGCTGTCGCGTGGTGAAGACGACAACAACCAGGTGGCGCTGTCAGTGCTTGGCGTAACCATCGACGTGCCAGACCGCATTGAGAGCGCAAACAACGTGCCGGTGCCAGCTGGTGGCCTGTCGGTCACTTTCACCAACGCGTTCTACGCAACGCCGGCCGTCGCGGTCACAGCAGAAAACATGGCTACTGGGGATTACGCGGCAATTACCGCAAAATCTGCCACAGGGTTTACAATTCAGTTCAAGAATAGCGCAGGCACCGGCGTTGCGCGAACCATGGACTGGATCGCCAAAGGATTTGGTTACCAGAACTGAGGAAAATATGAGCCAACACGACTACAACATTGCAAACGGCGGCGGCGCTGCGGTTCGCGCAGACATCAACAACGCCCTGGCGGCCATCCTGTCGCAAAACAGCGGCGCCACTGCGCCAACGACCACTAGGCCGTTTATGCTGTGGTACGACACCACAACCGGCGTGCTGAAGATGCGCAACGCGGCCGATACTGCGTGGATCGCAGCTATTGACGGTGTGAGTGGTTCGAACCCGCAAGGTATGAAAAACCGCATCATCAATGGTGCGATGATGATTGACCAGCGTAATGCTGGGGCGAGTGTGACAATTACAGCCACAAGCGCCAACCAGTATGTTCTTGATCGCTATTACCTTCGGGCTGAATCGGCAACGGGCAGCAAAGTAAGCGTACAGCGCAGTACAGTTGCGCCAGCTGGATTTATTAATTCTCAGTTAGTCACATCGCTTTCTGCGTACACCATTGGCGCATCAGAACATTTTGGAATTGTTCAGCCGGTTGAAGGTTTCAATGTGGCAGACTTAGGGTGGGGAACTGCTAACGCACAGGCTATTACTGTGTCTTTCAAGGTGCGATCTAGTCTTACTGGAACTTTTGGTGGATCCATTCTAAACAACGCGGCAAATCGTTGTTTTGTGTTTAGTTACACAATCAACGCCGCAAATACTTGGGAAGATAAAACGGTAACCATCGCCGGCGACACAACTGGCACATGGTTGACTGATAACGGGGTTGGTTTGTATCTCGCCTTTAGTCTTGCTGCTGGTTCAAGCGTTACTGGCGCTGCTGGTTCTTGGAGTTCTACATTTAGCAGATCAGTCACAGGTCAAACATCTTTAGTCGGCACCAACGGCGCCACCTTCTACATCACAGGCGTTCAGCTTGAAAAAGGCAGCATCGCCACAGCGTTTGATTACAGACCGTTTGGGACTGAGTTGGCTTTGTGTCAGCGGTATTACGAAAAGAGCTATAACCTAGACGTTACGCCAGGCACGGGTAGCTCAAACCCAGGCTGTTACGAAGGTGGTGTGTCTTCATTCTCAAACAATGTTGTTTACACGCCGCAAATTGGTTTTAGAGTTTCAAAAAGAGCTACCCCAACAATGTCTTTTTATACCTTTAGTGGAACGCTAGGATCATGGGAGTATGCAAGAAGCGGGGGTAATGGGTCACAAACTGCTATTGGTGACCTAATTGGATCTTCTGGTTTTAGCGCTCGAATAGACGTGGGCGCAGCATGGGTGGTTGCGTATGTAACCGGACATTGGGTGGCAACAGCGGAACTTTGATCATGTATAAAATTCTTAAAGACAAAACGGGTAATGACTACGCGGTTTATCGTTTAACCGATATGGCTTGCGTTCCATTCGACCCCGACAACACAGATTACCAAGAATATCTGCGCTGGGTCGCTGAAGGCAACACACCCGAACCGGCTGATGAGCCCGCCGATGTATGAGCCAACACGACTACGTCATCGACAACCAGGACGGCGCCAGTTTTCGGGCTGACATCAACAACGCGTTTGGGGCTGCTGTCAGCCTGAACAGCGGGCTGACCGAGCCGTCGACCACCTACCCCTACATGCTGTGGCAGGACACCACTGCCGGCGTTCTGAAACAACGCAACGCGGCCAACAACGCATGGGTGACTTTGCCTGAAGCGCTGGCGATCCGTCAGCTGACCAGCGCGGCCGTTCAGGCGACAACGTCTGGCACGTCCAAAGACTTCACCAGCATTCCAAGCTGGGTGAAGCGCATCACTGTCATGTTCAACGGTGTAAGCACCAACGGCAGTAACCCGTCCATCGTGCAGCTGGGCGATTCGGGTGGCATCGAGGCCACGGGCTACAACGCAACAGCGTCCGATTCTGGTGGCCGTCTTTCGGAAACCACCGGCTTTCCAATTGCCCGCGGCGTTGGCGCCGGCGACCAGGTGACCGGCGTGCTGCAGCTGTCATTGCTGGACGCAGCCACCAACACTTGGGTGGCCATGGGCAACAGCACGCGCACCGGCAGCGCAAACACGTATTTCCTGAGTGGCGCGAAATCGCTGTCAGCAACGCTGGACCGAATTCGTT
>JACCEB011666896.1_pt1 | contig 11198 bp, 15 predicted proteins | sample 7454761 | NCBI WGS metagenome assembly JACCEB01 (sample SAMN15323454, study PRJNA562643) | freshwater metagenome | isolation source: river surface water | place: USA:Blue River Watershed | collected 2017-08-18 | reverse complement strand
CGGGTTGTTTGTCGTTTGTCATGTTGCGTCCTTTGCTGCTATTTTTATGATAGCTGTCAGCGCTTTACTGGTAAGCGTTGAAGCCTGTTTTGATTTGGTGCCTGGTGATGTTATTCCGCAGGTTTTGCGGGATACATTGCGTTAGAAGGCGCAGCACTCAGCACCCGAATCTTTCCAACCGTGGCACCAATTTCATTCGAGTGCAGCAACAGCAACCCTTTTTCTTCGCTCAGTATTTCCTCGAAAAACCAAGCCTTGCCTTCTTCGTCATCCCCATGCACAACGTCTGCGTCGTACTCAAGTTCGACCGTCATCAAAACCTTTGCCACATCAACCTCCTTCTGACCCGTCAGTCCACACGGACTCTCCGATGATGTCGGCGAGCCGGTGACTTTTGCGTTAGCCGTCACCATGCTGCACCGCGCAGGCCAGTCATGAATCATCGGCTCGCAATCCTGCGCCACTCCGCGCATCGTCAAAAACTCCTTCACAGCTTCGGCTGCTGGTGCTGCGTCGTCTGCGCTGGAAAGCACCAGTTTTTCTTGGCGCGTAGTCAGCCACCCCATGAAGTCGAAAATTGCGCCTGCAACAACGTGGTCTAGTTTTTCTTGGCTCATGTTCGTTTCCTTTGTCGTTTCGCCATGCCTTCATCGGGCGCACGGCTAACCCATCCATCAACACGGACGGCTTTCAGCCGCCGGTTATTTCTGCGTTAGGTTGTTGTACCTAAATTATTCTTTATCCTTGTTAAAAAATAAAACTTGATTGGTGTAGAGAGGTACTCTCTCTTCAGAATAATAGCTCTCATGTATTTGTTTCTTCTCCTGGGCTATTCTAAAAGCTTGCCAAGGATCTAAGAACCAATCATCTAAAGTACTAAAACCTACAATATATTCTTGTATTCGAGCATATAAAGGATTAGCACCCAGATACATATAAAGAGCAGTTATACTGTCGTGGTGTGTTATGAACTTAGTGCTGCTAATAGCCTTACCACGGTAGAGTAAAGCTATAGCATGGATTTTATCTACTTTATCAGCAGTTACCTCACTAGCAATCTTCAACGATGGACCTTTGACGCCTTCTAGTATTTCTCCATCGGCCAAATTATACAACTGTATATAACTTTTGGAGTCCACTTGTCTATAGTTCCATGTAAGATAATCTTCAAGTAACGGCATTACGCTGTCTTATTACCTGTTGCATTCTTCATCTTGAATGGCTTGAGGTCTTTGATCACATACGGCGGTGCGAGTTTAAAACCTTCGGCTATTCCACTCTTGTAGAATTCTTGAGCTTTCTTATTAAACAACTCTACACGTTGCTCAACGCCTAAGTTCTCATAAGCAAGAGGAACACTGTGTTTTTGTCTGGTGCCTACAGCACCTTCCTCATAAGCATCGTAGAAATAAGGACGAATACAAATACGAACCTTATCAAAGATTAAGAAAGCTCCAAGGTTCTTATCACCCTGCCACAATACAGCAGCATGTCCTTTTTCAATCTTTACTAAAATGTTATCCGTCTCTTCCTCTACATAGCCACCTAGTTTCTTTACATGGCCTATGAGAGTATCCACATCCATTATCTTATCGGCATCTGTGTAACTTGCCATTTCTAATCCTCTAAAAGATTGCATCCTTGATGAACATGAAATGATCCATCAATTCGTCTTTGTTCTCACATATTTGTTTAGTCAAGCAAACGCAAGCTTCATCCTTTTGTTTCATCAACTTAACATGATACGTATCTTGATCGCCTACCATGACCTTACTTACCAACAAGGATAGTACATCATTACTTTGATAGATAGAATGCTTTTGGTTAGTGGCTTGTTGAAAGAAACTATTAACCTTATCCAAACTTCCTACTGTCGTTGATTGCTTCATGGTAGTATCCTCTCCTTTTAGGGCTCTAGTCTAAAAAACGCCACTGTAGTTCTGAAGTTTAAAGATTTAAACTCTATCTCTCTTAGATAGCGATCACACTTATGGTTGAATGCCCCTTGACTCTCCATCAAGTAAACATAGCTTCCACTTCTTAATTCTACTTCCTTGAAGTAGTCCACCAGCTCAGAAGAGGCACTTTGGTACTGTGGCCTAAAAAGAATATACTCACCACAAAACTGATCAAACTCATAATCAGGTACTTTGTAGAGGTTTGCTGTGGTAGTAGCCATCCAAGGAAGCATCACATTATCCAGGTGTTCTATGGTAAGTAGTGCAGCTTTAGTTACATTGGTGAGGTGATCTTCTACTTGTTTCTTTTGTTGTTCTACTTTGGTAGCTAGACGTTCTCTGTACTTAAAGCTGAAGATATCTCCAAGGCTAGCTAATGGACGAGGATCTTTCTTCAGAGCTGCTACATGCTCCAAACCACCTTGATACTCTAGCTTTACTCCACGGAGTCCCATGACTAATCTATCATACCTATCGATATTCTCGCAAATCTTTACTAGATCAAGCATTATAATATCTTTCATTTTCTTTATTAGTAGTTCTATCACGTATATAAAAAGACCATCAATTTCAGAATATGGGTAAACTTTTTTTTTCAGTCGACCGAGATACTACCTGTAAATTATCAGAGCGTTACATCAGAAATAGATTTTCTACTGATAACTCACACTGATGATATATAAGTGAAATTTAAAAAAACTACTTTTTAAACCCATCGAGATAAGCTTCTATGGGTTCTAATCCAAGTTTCTTTCTACGTCTATTCAAACCTTTAGGATCTTTAGTAGGTAAGATAAATACCTCACCATTCTCTATTCTAACCTGTGTACCATATAGCTGTAAACTACCTTTACATATTAGATTAGAATCGATTAATGTAGCATAATGCTGTTCTGAACCTCGATAATCAACTAGTTCAATCTCTTTAACAAAAAGATTCTGTTGTCTTAAATTATGCCTACAATGAGTAGCTATAGTAATTGCGTATCTGAAACGTTTTTGTCCGAAGACCTCCTGTTTAGGAAAGCCGTTCTTACTAACGTAATAATAAAGTATATCGCTGTTCTTTTTATCTACTTTCAAGATCTCTTTATCAGTGCCTGTCATTCTGATGTCTTGATCTCTTTTATACATATCGTCTATTTCATTAATTAGTATTAAGTCATCTCTTTTCATTTAAACTCAATTCCTTTATTAGTACAGCAAAAAAAGGACTACCTTCGGGTGGTCCTTTTAAAGTTGTATCAAAAAACCAAAAAAATCCCAAAACAAACACTCCATTCAAGCCAAACCTCGAAAGGATTGTAGAGTAACCAATCATCTACTTAACGACTAGAAAGGATAGGAAAGAAACATTAAAGATAATGTAATTACTCTACATATTAATAGTAATCATGTATAGCTCTCTAATAAATAGAGCTATCACACCTAAGGCTAGATATGACAGTAGTATAAAGAAAGCTACTTTAGCTTTATTATTTTTTAATTCTTATTATATAATATGTATACCTTTTACATGACATAGCAATAATAGGGGGCTAACGCCCCCTATTATTGCTTATATATAGGTTAGTATGTCTACTTCGTAGAAGACACCAGGGGTGGTCTTCGCTCGCTGGTATAGTCTCATCCTTCGTCTACCTTCGGTATCCTCAGTCCTCGTCTATCCTCTAGCTCGCTCAGACTGAAAAAATCAGTCTGAACATACTATTAAACTATAAGTAAAATTTTAATTATAACTAATAGATTTAATAAAGTAAAGCTTAAGGCTTTACAATAAACCTTATTTAATTTAATAGAGTATATACGAGTAGTAAACTACTCGATTAACAGAGTGATAAAGACATGTATATATAGGGCGCAAAAATTGTGATTTGGATTTTTTAAGTTATCTAGAAAAAACAAAAAAAAAGACTCACCGTAAGGGGAGTCTTTTATGACGCTTATTGTAGCTTAGCGACAATGCGTTTTAATGATACGGTCCATGAGAACTTTTCCATCTAACCCAAAGTCGGTGAACTTCATCTCGGCCATTTTACGCGCTTCGTTACCATGGCGCCATACATTGATGTCGTCGCTGTAGTCAAAGCTGTGGTCAAGCGAGAAGGCAAGGTCAACCAGATCTTTAAAGCCGTCTTTCTTAGACATAGTCAGGATTTCAGCCTTGAGATCAGCAATCTTCTTTAAGTATGCTTGACTCCTAGCTTCTTCTTCATTGCGCCGCTTGACTCTCTCGGCATGTGCAGCCATGAGCTTCTCATGTGCAGCCATGAGCTTCTCAGTAGTCTGATCATTCATGTTATTTTTGAAATGCCCGCTAAGGTATCCAAGCGACTCACTCAGTTCTACCTTCAATACCTTATATGCATCGTAGGTGAAGGTATCTGTGTCGATATCGACCTCACCAACCAGGATCAGACCATAGGTCGAAGTAATATATTCTTGACCTTCTTTAGTGGTGCCAAGATTATATCTTTCGCTGGTTGTTTCGTTTTGTCTCTTAAACTCCTCAATGTCCTTTGGATTGATGATCCAGAGGGTCTGATTACTGTAGAATGCATTGAAGGCCCCAAAGGAGTAGTGGCCACTGACCAATACCAGGTTATTGGCAAACCACTGTTGCAGATTTGTCAGCATGATGTTTTTTCCTTTCAAGTTGTCTAACGATCATCAGTTGTTAGACTGGTTTATAAAGAACTTATGACTAAGCTCATAATTACTATATATTGCTGAAAGTTTTTTATTATAACATAAGAGAGTACCCGAAGGTACTCTCTTAATCAATAAAATATTCTAGTCTTTACAGTGTCACTGATGAACTTAGACTTTAGGTTTATTCCTAATCTACTCTCCCATTGTTCACGGGTTCTGTAGGTGCCTAGTCCGTATCTTTTCATATCCACCAAGTTAGATGGATTTCTTACATAATCTATATCGAAGAGATACCTTAGTCTGTCGTAAGCGACTTGGTTGAATTCATTCACTTTCTTGTTATGGTCTTCCCAGTGTAGAGTCCTATCTCTTATATTTGTTCTATCCATGATGTTGTAATAGTGGTACATATAGCTTTCAGTCGGTGCATATATGTCTATACCATGGGTGTAAAGCCTCAGAGCATAGCTAGGCTCTTCTCCAAAGAAGTAAAGGTTCGGATCATAGGGTACGGTGTCAAAAACGCTCCTATGGCCAAATAACGAACCACCAGCTATCCCAAAAGTTCCGCATTCATTGATTGGCTTTACCGCTCTAGGTAATATCCCTGAAGAGAAACGCGGTATACCTGGATCATTTATCTCTTTAATAACAAAATAGATGTAGGGATTTTCTTTATAGTTTATAGGTTGATTGGGTGTGTAGTTTGGTGGATAGTACGTTATAACAGCATTACGTTTACCAAGCTGACTGTACATGTTAAGTAGAGTCTCATCCCATCCAGGTTTAAATCTGGAATGTGAATCGATCTGAAGAACATATTCTTCCTGTTCTCTTAACTTAGTAAGTATTCTTGATCTAGCCCAACACACTCCTTTGGAATCCCTATAGTCCATGACCTCTTGCCTGATACGCCTACCAAAAGAAGATAAGAACTTGAACTCTGTTCTTCTATCGATCTGGCTTAATATGCCGACGTATACGCGTTCAGGATACTTAGCCTTAGCCAAGAGATCAGATACGGTCATAAACGTCTCTGGGTCTCTATACGAGGCCACAGAGACGAATATGGTTGAATCTTTATTCACTCAGTACAGTTTCAGACACAATGTCGCCGTCGCTGTCATAGACAACCCTGTATCTGGCCTCTTGAAGAATGGTAATACCATCTTTAGCAAAGACAGTCACTACCTTAAGATTCAACTTAGGTGGTACTTCTGCTGGTTCATCAGGGTCAATCTCATAAGTAGTCCTCCTGATTACTGTGCCATCTACTCGTTTATGAGTAATGGTTTTAAACTTACCTGTAATAGGATCTTTATTCTCGTAATCAGTGTTGACATCCAAGGCGCTATGAATGGTGATATTCTCTAAGAATAAAATACGATTCACGACTGCTGTTAGATCAGCAGCAGCACGTTTAGCCAACGCTGTAGCTTCAGACCAAATGCTCATTATACCATCCTTTCAATAAATGTACTACCAGTAGTAGTACCAAGAGCTGCCGTATACTCGGCGACTAAATCTACGGGGTCACCAAGATCTTCTTTACTAGCGGCGCCAATGTTATCTCTAGCTTGACCCTTTTGCACAACAGTTAAACTCTGACCTGTGTTGAATCTAACCATGTTTCCTAATTCAGTGGCTAAACTAGTGGCCAGATTAGGATCACTTGCCAGATATGCAGCTAAGGAGCTGAGAGCATTATAGGCTGCGGCATGGTTATCAAGTAAATCATTCTTAACTGCTATTTGTGATTGCAGAAGTTGGTCAACAATCTTAGCTACAGACCAGGTAGCATCTGTAGCAGTAGTAGAACTATCCTTGATCGTCACAGCACTGGTGATTAAGTCCAGCTTATGTTTCATGTTAGAAATATCAAGGAGAATGTCTTTGATATCTCTACTAATTGTGAAGATAGTCTGATTGTACGGTTTAGTTGGTACAGGTATATTGCTAGCACCTGTCTTACCATTGGTATAATCAGCTATCGCGTTGAAGTATTCAGCAGCTAACTTGAAACCACCATCTTGACCATAAGCAAGAATGTTATCAGGATCTTCACTCACGAAGATAATCAAACCTCTTGCACCTGCCGAGATAGCGTAGGGTAAGGCATTCCATGCATGGATACCGTTACCAATTTTAAAGAAATTTGAATCTCTTTCTACACCGATTTCAAGATTAGCTAATACTGGATTGCTGGTAGTCCATTGTGCACTACTATTCTTAGTAATGACATATGTTCTATTCGGAGCAGTTGCCATATAAAACCTTAATTACAGTAAAACAAATTGAGGTCGATGACCTCATAAGACAACTGTTGAGCTTCATTAAAGACATTGACCAGATTTTTAGGACAAAGCATCATATCGAGTTTACCAGAAAAACGTTTATGAAAATCTGCATGATCACCAGGTTCTGTCCTGGAGGAATCTACATAAGTCAATAGATCAATAATAACCTCATCATCAGTTAGAGAAGTGTAGAAACGAATACCAACATCTTTTTGTTTGTATTCAGTTACCACTAGAACCTTTGAGAAATCCAAGAGAGTAACTTGTTGACTTGCAGAGAAAGCATTTCTGTATTGAGTCAACAAACTACCGTCATAAAATTTAACTTCCCAGATGTCCTTGAGTTTCTGAACTCCTCCGTTTTCTACCCCTACACTCATCTCACCAATATGGTGGAGAGATTTGCATAGATAGACTTCGGCAATACTTGGCATAGCCCTACCATCATGTGAGCCTTGGTAGGTGTCGTTATAATAGGTGTGAATTTGTGATTTCATACAAAGAAAAAATAAAAGACAACCACTGACGACGCAAATGCGTCATAATCAGATAATTGTCCCTTACTTTTATAATTTCAGTTTAAGCTGTTCATAGAGATAGGCGTTTACGTTTTTACAATCACCGGCGTTTTTAAAACCTATCCCTACACTAAATTATAGTTACCTCTTGATAACCGTGGCTGGCGCGCAGCGATAGTTAGTATGGGTATTGCGATCACTGAGCGCTTCATAGTGGCGCTGTAATGATTCGCAACTATTACGATCTTTGAACTCTTCCAGTTTGGTGGGAGCAAAGCTACCTTGTGAACTCACTGCGATCAAAACCCAAATTGCAAATTCAGTCATCATTCTTCATCCTTAAAAGTGTGGTTACATAAAAAGGAGGAGCCTAGGCTCCTCCCAATTACTTTTGCTGTTGTGGCACCAAAGCCACGATGGTCTCGCCTTCTTCCCAAATGTGCGCTGCTTTCATTTGGGTAGCAAAAATGCGGCTAAGTTTTTTGTCTTCAGTAACGAATCGATAAAGATTGTAGCCAGCAATACTTTCATAGGTGATGCAGGAACCCTTCACAGGGAGAATCGTTTTCATCACATCACGGCTCATGCCCGTGGGGCAGGAGAATGCATCAATGATGAAATGCCGTGGAACACCCATCAAACCCTTTCCTGGAATTACCAGGAGAGTTTCTTTACCGTGGAGCATGGAGATTTGACGAACTTGCTCCAAACGAAGCCGATAGCCATCAGGGTCATCAATCAAGCGCAGATCGCGGATAGCGTCGCGGATATTCGTTTTACTGAATGCACGCTCAAGAGTCACACGCAGGTTATGAATCTTGACTTGATCTTCGATTGTTTTTATTCCCTTGTGGGCGTAGTTGATGTGCAGTGCAATGTCACGAACCAGGGACACTAGGCAAATAATGGACGAGGGTTTTTCTTTCGTGAACATCTCTTGATTGACATTATAGGTAATGCTATTGTCAACCAGTGCTTGCTCAGCACCATACCAATCGTCACAGGGGCGAATGATTTCCAGGCTATCGGTGTCCTTAAGGTTCTGATACATGTTACGATAGACAAACATCTTGGTGTGATGTTTACCCATATAACCTTTCAGATACTTCTCAGGAATGTAACACCCGAAATTAATGACTTGGTCGTAGTCACCAGCAGGTGGGTTTGGCTCCAGGGGGTGGAACGAATGGACACTGATGTTTTTATCGAAGTCCAATTTACTGATCCACAGAGCAGCACCTACCATCGAATCGATATTGTTCTTATCGACCAAACACAGAATAGTCCGACATTTATTCTCGATGGTCATTTCTTCCACATCCAGAACAATGGGATCAATTTTGCGATGGGCAAGTGATCCGAGACCTTGGAAGAAAGACTTGTTGTCGAGTGCGATAGAAGACATGAGGGTTCCTTTTAAAAATAGGTTAAATTGCGTAGAGTCATTTCTAACTCATAACAAGAATATATTGCCAAGATATTTTTATTTAACCTTGATGGAAAAAGAAAAAAAAAGATCTAATGATCTTTTTTCGTAAGCTTAAAGCTTAGCTTTTTTGCTATTTTTCTTGATCTCGGACCAAGCTAGTATACAGCAATAGATTACTGCCGCAACAGAAACAGAGATGTCAACGATGTCCATGATGATTCCTTTGATGTATGAAATGAAACCCTAGAGTTTATCAGACTCTAGGGAGATTGGTCAGAAGACTAGATTAGTCTTTCTTGGTGGAGAACTCAGCTTCCAGCTTCTTGGCTTCTTCGTCGAAACCCTTAGCGATGAAACCGAAGTTCTCGAAGGCAGCCTTGAAGGACATCAGCAATCCGACAACACTGTTGATAATGTTGGCGTAGGGCTTGGCGTACTTGGTGACCAGCTGCATGTAGCGGATGTAGTAGTCAGGATTGAGGTCAAAGCTGACATACTCTTGCCCGCCTTCTTCGTAGTAGTTGACCACGACTTTGTTGGAGTCGCCGCGTTCAATCACATCCTTTTGAATGTCTTGAACGAACTTGGCGAAGTTGTTCTTTGCATCTTCAGCGCAACGCACCATCTCGTCACGGGCACGACCCTTAGCGATGTCGATGCTGACCAGCATTGCAACGACTGCATTGTTGGAAGCGTTGATTTCGTTCTTGGAGATAATAACCTTCATGATGTTTTCCTTTAAAAATGTTTAACGTTCATCAGACGTTAAACGGATTGAAAAATAAGCTTAGATGATTCTAAGCTCACTTTTACTATATATTGCTGAAAGTTTTTTATTTAGAATTAATGCAGCATAAATAGGAGTACCGAAAGGTACTCCCTTTATGACGTTTACTTTTTTAAGTCTTCTCTATGTTCGGTCAGTTTCTTTAAAGAATATATCTACCAAACCCAATGGCGTCATATCGTGTAAATAACCTGACCAGAAAGATGGACTAGCCATTTGTTGGATTTGACGATATCGTGCCATAAGACGTTTATTAAACTTCTGTGCTACGTAGATATTCTTACCTAAATTATTAGATGCTAATACTGATATGTAATCAGTAAAGATAGTATCTTCATCGAAGATACCTTCCAAAGGATCGAAAGCAAAACCAGTAACAATTGGCATGTGCATCACTGTACTAAGGTCTTTAATAGTGAAGCTCACATCGATAGCCATGGCTTGCTTCTTCTTATTGAAACCGAGATTACTAACACCACGAGTAATCTGTAAGCTATCAATGATACCTAATCTAGTTTGGCATCTACCTTGGTCAAAGACTTGACAAAGGAAAGGTGAAGTATAGGATTGCTTACCAGTAGATAATGGTAGAGCACCAGCTAAGATCATACATAACGGAATGTAGATATTGATCATCTGGGATAATGGATTACCATAAGGAGCGACTAATTGCATGGTGTAGCTCATTCGGGGCATACTGGCAGAAGAGTTTTGCCAGTATTCTGGAATGTCAGCATAAGCTGCACCAGCACCGGCCTTAAGAGCTGGCATGATAGTACTTCCGATAAAAGGAATACCAGAGATACCACCCTCAATAATAGAAGCTAAGCCATTTTTAACAGCATCAATAGGTCCACCATCAACGTTGCCACCAAATAGTGAGAACTTAGCAGCACGACCCTGAGCAGAAGCACTGTTAAACTTCTGTGCAATATCTGTTTCACCTGTGCTAGACTGGAAGCTTTCTTCAACAGACCCAGTATGATCTACACGGAATGTTGCAAATTCAGCAGCGTCTTTATTAATTGCTAGTGTATGCTTTGCCCAATTGGATAGATCTTGACCGAAATGACCTTTTGGTGGTGTAGTTGGGTCTTGTCTTTCACTACTTTCATTAGCGGAAGAGCGCATAGCTTTTTCATTACTTAGTAAAGAGTCTGGTCCAGACTCTTTACTATCACCAAAACCAGACTTTCTGTATGCATCCCATGCCATATCTAGAGTAGAACCAGCAAGTTCTGCTTTATTGTACATTCTTTTATTATCTAGAAAATCTTGAGTGAATTTCTTAAAATCTTCTATACTACCACTCTTCTCCATGGCTTCATTTATTTCTTCATTTACAGCTAAGCGCAGACGACCAGCTCTGGTGGCCGCTTGATACACATTGATGTATCCTGTTTCTGAAAAAATATCAGGCATAAATTGATGCATATAGTTGCCAGCCTGTTTATCTTCTTCAGTCTTTATTTCTGATTTTATACGTGTTTTATTATCTAAATCTGGATTTGTAATATCTCCAGTAAAATTAGTCCAACCACGGTATGAAGCAATCAT
>JACCEB010278748.1_pt1 | contig 11199 bp, 11 predicted proteins | sample 7454761 | NCBI WGS metagenome assembly JACCEB01 (sample SAMN15323454, study PRJNA562643) | freshwater metagenome | isolation source: river surface water | place: USA:Blue River Watershed | collected 2017-08-18 | reverse complement strand
TCCCCCTCACCCGTCAACAAAATATGGGTCAAATGCGCCAAGCCTTGCAGAGGTTCGCGAAGAGATTGCCATGCAGATTTGTCCGTTACCAACACTTTTGCGGTTGAGTCTTTAGCCAAATAGGCCACTTCTTCAGCCGTTAATAAAGTCGACGTCGGCACCGAAATCGCACCCATTTTCATCGCACCCAGAAAAGCTGTTGGGTAATCCAAACTATTAGGCAAGCGAATAAGAACACGCTCACCTGCTTGCATGCCGATATTTTTGAGCAACTGTGCAAATTGGCTGGTACGTTTTGCTAAACCGCCAAAAGTAATTTCGGACGTTCCTAGCGTGTCATCTTCAACAATCATTGCAATCGCAGATTCAACCTTTGTGCCAAGATGCGCATCGGTACAAGCTACGCCGATATTAAAGTGTGTTGGGACATTCCAAACCCATTTTTCAAAAGGTTTAAAAGGTGGTTGTGCAGCAATTGTTTGAGTGGCAGTCATGAGACTTGCTCCTGTTATATCTGTATATAAATCGCTTTAAATCAGCTTACAAAATTAAGCCGTAAGGCCAGTTTTGGCTAATCACTTGTGTCGGTAACATCTGCATCACAGTCAGTGCAAATTTAGTGTCTTCAGGTCCTAGCGCACGTAGTGCATTCGCACGCAATAATGTCTGCAGGGCTTTACCAAACATCGGTGGATCTAGCATTTCACCATCAAACTTAATCGCACCACCAAGTAATGCGTCCGCCTCGATAGCCGCTTTTAGAATCCTAATTTTTTGGCTAATTTCTGTCGGTGATGGTGTGTAGGCAACCTTACATAAATGAATATGTGCAGGATGAATGACTTGTTTGCCTGTTAGCCCCATTGCCGCTTCTTGGCAGGCATGTTTATAAACAATTCTAGATTCATTTTCGCCGTGCAAATCCAACCAACGGCGAACATCATGCGGCTCCAAAAATTTCTCAGGCATAGAGCTTGAACCAATTAAAGTTTCCACCCCGCCAATCACGCCCTTACCAGCAATACGTGCCTCAAACATCAATTGATTCATGAAGTATTTGAGCTCTTCCGTCCAATTTTCTGGCGTGATGTGTATCCCCATCGCTTTTGAGAAGTCATGAATACCAAAAACGACATGCTTTACCGTGGAGTACTGCATTAACTCATGCGCAATTTTTAGAGACTTAGGATGCTCAATAATTGGCTGAATAGTGATTTTGTTATTCCAGCCAGCTAAAAGATTTGATAAATCACGAACCTCAGCCGCACCATAAGCCTCGCCTGCTTTAGCCAACATTACGACATCGATGCAGTCAGACATGTCTCGAATAAACGCGATATCACGTTCATATTCTTCTGTTCTGAATGGGTTAACACGAACAGCAATCGAGACTTTTTTATTACTGTTCAGAAATGCCGGCAATTCTTGTCTGAGTAATTCACGGCTCATCTCTTTTTGACGACAGCCATCTTCCAAGTCAAAAATCAAAGTATGCGCATGCGTATTGAGCGCATGTTTTTTCATACGCTTTGAAGCCGCTTCTAGATCCTCATAAATCCCTTGAGCTGGCGAATATTTAACAGGTGGATAGTACAGTTGAATACCTGGCCAGTAATCTCCCAAAACATCAGGAGACACTACGCGGCAATACTCAGCATTAGCGTATGGGTCTGAGTTATAAGTATGTTCTTGGCTCATCGCTTTTCCTATCCCTAAGGATTACAAGTTTGAAAAGGTCTTTAATTTAGTTTGCGTTACCGCTTAACAAATTTAAGACCTGATTAGTTTCTATATCTAAGCCATGAGATGGCGAAGTAGCCAACTCCCAAAGCTGGTTGTCAGGCAAATCTAACAATTTATCTAAGGCACTAATTTGCTTATCTGTCAGTTGAGGCAAATGATTTTTCACAAAATCAACAAAGAGCAAATCCAGCTCCAGCATACCGCGACGACAACGCCAGGCCATTCGACGCACAGCAGTGTTCGTCTGCGCAAGTTCTGTCTGTGTGGGAATGTGTTGTTGTGCTAATCGCATGATGACCTTAGCTAAAATTTCGCTTCACTTTAAGCGCTTTAATTTCATTAATCGCTTTAGATGGGTTTAGGCCTTTAGGGCAAACATCCACGCAATTCATAATGTTATGGCAACGATATAAACGATAAGGATCTTCAAGATTTTCCAAACGTTCGTCTTGTGCCTGATCACGGCTATCCGAAATAAACCGATAAGCCTGCATCAAACCCGCAGGCCCAACAAATTTGTCTGGATTCCACCAGAATGAAGGACAAGATGCAGTACACGCACCACATAAAATACACTCGTACAAACCATCCAATTTCGCACGATCTTCTGGCGACTGTAATCGCTCAGTAGTAGGTGGTGTATCGTTGTTAATCAAATAAGGTTTGATGGAATTGTAATGCGCAAAAAACTGCTCCATATCCACGATCAAATCGCGAATAACGGGTAGACCAGGCAAGGGTCTTAACACGACTGGTTGCTTGATGCCTTCTAAAGGCGTGATACAAGCCAAGCCATTTTTCCCGTTGATATTCATGGCGTCTGAACCACACACCCCTTCACGACAAGAGCGACGCAAACTGAGTGTGTCATCTAGCTCTTTAATTTGAATCAAGGCATCAAGCAACATCCGAGTGTCAGGCGTCAATTCGATGTCGTAATCTTGCATGTACGGCTCTTTATCCACATCAGGGTTAAAGCGATAAATTGAAAATTTCATGGTTATCCTTCTCCCTTAATAGGTTCTAGCCACTAACGGGAAACTATCCACTGTGAGCGGTTTTAGTCGTACTGGTTTATATTCGAGGCTATTATCTGCGCTGTAATAGAGTGAGTGTTTCAACCAAGTCTTATCATCACGCGCAGAAAAATCTTCTCGACAATGCGCACCACGACTTTCTTGTCTCGCCTCCGCTGCTACCATGGTTGCTTTTGCTACTTCAATTAAATTCTCGAGTTCCAATGCTTCAACACGGGCTGTGTTAAACACTTGGCTTTTATCTTCAATTTGTAAACTCTTAACACGCTCAGCCACTTGCATGATTTGCTCTGTTCCCTGTTTCATAAGTTCAGGAAAACGGAATACTCCACAATGCACTTGCATAGTTCTACGCATCGCATCACCCACCTCAGCGACTCGCTCACCAGATTTTTGTGCATCTAATCGAGAAATACGACTTAGTGTTTGGTCTGCATAATCGGCTGGAAGTGGTTTATGACTTACATTTTTAATGGTTTTAACAGTGTGATTACCAGCCGCACGGCCAAACACCATCAAATCCAACAATGAGTTAGAACCTAGTCGGTTAGCGCCATGCACAGACACACAAGCACACTCACCAATCGCATAAAATCCGTTAATCACTTTATCGCCGTCGATTACTTGACCATCTAGGTTGGTCGGAATCCCACCCATCATATAATGCGCTGTCGGCACCACTGGGATAGGCGAGTAAACAGGGTCAACATTGGCAAACTTAATCGCAATATTACGTATCCCTGGCAAACGACTATCAATCACTTTCTCAGACAAATGATCCAACTTAAGCAATACGGCTTGACCATCGCGCCCAATGCCACGCCCTGCTTTAATTTCAGTCGCAATCGCACGAGAAACAACATCACGACTCGCCAAATCTTTAGCATTTGGAGCGTAACGTTCCATAAAACGCTCACCTTCAGCGTTAACCAAATAACCGCCCTCTCCGCGCACACCTTCAGTAATCAGCACACCTGCTCCAGCAACACCTGTTGGGTGGAATTGCCAGAACTCCATATCTTGCAGCGGGACACTAGCGCGCGCCGCCATACCTAATCCGTCACCTGTATTGATAAAAGCGTTCGTGCTTGCTTGGAAAATACGTCCCGCACCGCCTGTCGCGAACAAAGTGGATTTTGCATGCAATGCAAATAACTGGCCGGTTTCAATTTCCATGGCTGTTACACCCAATACATCGCCTTCTGCATCACGAATTAAATCAAGCGCAAACCATTCAATTAAGAAATCTGTTTTAGCGTAAACATTACGCTGATAGAGAGTGTGCAACATCGCATGGCCAGTTCGATCAGCAACTGCACAAGTGCGTGCAACGGACTCAGCCCCATATTTTTTAGACATACCGCCGAATGGGCGTTGGAATATTTTGCCATTCTCTAAACGATCAAACGGCATGCCAAAATGCTCTAGCTCATAAATCGCTTCAGCCGCGTTCTTACACATAAATTCGATGGCATCTTGATCTCCAAGATAATCCGAACCTTTGATCGTGTCGTACATATGCCAATGCCAATGGTCTTCACCAACATTGCCTAAAGAAGCCGCAATCCCACCTTGTGCAGCCACGGTATGAGAGCGCGTTGGAAACACTTTGGAAAGCACAGCAACACTAAGGCCGCTATCTGCCAATTGCAAAGCCGCACGAAGGCCCGCACCGCCACCACCAATTACGATAGCGTCATATTTTCTAATCTCAATTGCTGAGGTCATGATGCTAAATTCCTCATGATGCTAGGCTCCAAACTATATATGCCGCCCAAACAGCATCGCCAACTAACACCAAGCCAAACAAGCTTTGTAACTTGGCACGAATGCCGATGTGATGAACGTAATCCATTAAAATTTCTCTTACCCCAAGCCAGGCGTGATAAATCAATGCCCACAAAAATAATAGCGTGACTGCTCTAAACCAAGCTGGCAAAAACCAATCATGCCAACCTTCAAAGCCAGCACTTGGCGCATCTACAAAAAAGCGCACAACCAGCAAGAGACTGTAGATCACCATCGTGATAGCCGTTGCCCGCTGCCAAGCCCAATCACTGAAACCGTGGGCAGGTTTTTTGCGATCTACCATAGCCAAATTCCCATATGCAAAGTCAACAAACCACTAATAATTAATACCGCTCGACTGGTTGCACGTGCATAGTTAAGACGCAAACCATAATGAGCATCTAAGGCCAAATGACGAATGCCAGCACAAGCATGGTGTAAATAAGCCCAAGTCACTGCCAAACAGATTAGCTTGATGATTGGGTGACTCAACACCGATTGGGCTGTTTGATAGGATTCCGCACTAGACAAACTGAGGTGTAGTACCCACAACAAAAAAGGCAATAACATAAACAAAAAAGCGCCACTCACACGGTGCATAATTGAAACCAAAGCAGGCACAGGCAACCGAATCGTCAACAGATTCAGATTCTTGGGTCGATTAATACGTCTGTTTGGTTTTGCCATGTTAAGCCTGCTGCTCTTTACGGGCGGCTTCAGCAACACGTGCAGAAACACGCTCAGCCAAGCGAGGATCAAACGGTTTAGGAATGATGTATTCCTTACCGAAAGATAATTCAGTTAGTTGATAAGCTTCCAACACTTCTTGAGGCACAGGCTCACGCGCAATCTCTGCAAGCGCTTCAGCAGCAGCAATCTGCATGCTAGTTGTGATTTGTTTAGCACGTGCATCTAAAGCGCCTCTAAACAAATAAGGGAAACAAAGTGCGTTGTTTACCTGATTAGGAAAATCAGAACGGCCTGTTGCCATTAGAATGTCGTCACGCACCGCATGTGCAAGCGCAGGCAAAATTTCTGGATCAGGATTAGCCAAGGCAAATACGACTGGCTTAGGCGCCATCAATTTAAGCAACTCTGGCGCAAGCGTATTAGCGGCAGAAACACCGATAAAGACATCTGCATCTTGCATTGCATCAGCCAGCGTACTGATATCGCGCGAAGTCGCCAAATCACGATTCATATCATGCAAATCTTGACGATCAGTTTTAATCACGCCAGATTTATCCAACATCACCAAATGCTGCGCACCCATCAACTTAAGCAAACGAGCACAAGCGCATCCGGCCGCTCCAGCTCCTAGAAAAACAATTCTGGCATCGGATAATTTTTTACCTTGCAACACCAAAGCATTAATTAAAGCAGCACCAACAATCACCGCTGTACCATGTTGATCATCATGAAAAACAGGAATATCTAAACGCTCGCGCAATTCTTTTTCGATACGGAAACAATGTGGCGCAGCAATATCTTCTAAATTAATACCGCCAAAAGTTGGCGCAATATTGACCACGGTTTCTATAAATGCTTCTACGGAAGGCGCTGTCACTTCAATATCAAATACATCAATATCTGCAAAGCGCTTAAACAAAACCGCCTTACCCTCCATCACTGGCTTACTCGCTAATGCACCCATATTTCCTAAGCCCAATACAGCTGTACCGTCCGTAATAACAGCCACCAAATTGCCTTTATTAGTGTATTGATAAGCTGTTTCAGGGTCGCGATTAATTTCTTTGACAGGCTCAGCAACCCCAGGGGTGTAAGCCAAAGACAAATCCGCTTGCGTAGCGCAAGGTTTCGAAGATTCAACCGATAGCTTTCCTGGTTTTGGAAACTGATGATAATGCAGCGCGCGGCTTTTAAGATCGGTCATGATAGATGCTTTATAAAAATTAAATGGTTAATTACTCAAGCTCATTGCGGTAGTGATAGCTGTCTGTCAAACAAAGTCCTAGACGCCATTCCATGGGCTTATCACCATAGGTAAAAGCCACACGCTCAATTCTCAGAAGTGGAGCACCCTCTTCCAAGTTCAACGCATCAGCCACCTCTTCGTCAGCACCTACCGCTCGAATATCTTCCACAGCGCGCACCATACGAATGTCATATTCACGCTCATACATTTTGTACAAAGAGCCTTTGTAAGCTTCTATTTGTTTTGCACCCAAACCTGAAAACTCAGCGGATGGCACAATAATGTAATCAAAAATCAAAGGGCGGCCTTCAAAACCTAATAGGCGTTTAATCTCTACAACTGAAGCACCTACTTTAAGATTTAATTTTTTCGCCACCTTTGCGTTTGCTTTACCGCGAACACAAGAAAGCAGCTCATTTTTTGGAAAGGCTTTTTTGCCATTTTCATCGGTCAAACGAAGGAAGCGCAGCTGCATTCCTTCTTCATTATGGGTATTTACATACGTCCCTTTACCTTGGCGACGCATTAAAATATTTTCCAACACTAACTCATCAAGGGCCTTTCTCACCGTCCCTTGACTTACTTTAAAACGCGCAGCCAACTCCATTTCGCTAGGAATCATTTCGCCAGCTTTCCACTCACCATCAATCAAGCTTTGCGTCAGCATGCGCTTAATCTGCTCGTAGAGCGGTTGATACAAAAGGGTTGGCGATGTGTTTACTGTGTTCATGGTCGCCATATTAACCAAGCAAAAAACAAAAGTCCACAGTTTTATGTCTTATATAAGATATATTTTTATTGACTTTATTTTTCGGATAGGTAGAATCGATTCCCACGTAATCAATCTGGATGGATGTCACTAGATAAAATCAATCCTGATTGATCCTATATACTCATTTTAGAATCGAGAATGTATGAACGATTTATTTCGACCACGCAGATCTATGCTGTATGTGCCAGGATGTAATGAGCGCTATATCAACAAAGCGCGCTCACTTCTTGTCGATTCAGTCATTCTTGATTTGGGCAACCCCATTCTTATCGAAGCAAAAGAAGAAGCGCGTAAGAACGTTGTTGCGGCTGTTAAAGAAGGTGGCTTCGGCTCACGCGAAGTAGTAGTCCGCGTGAACGATATTGATTCCCCTTGGGGCAAAGACGATATCTACGCAGTTGCCAATATCGGTGCTGATGCAATCCTTTTTCCCAACATTGAAAGTCGTGCAGATGTCATGACTGTACTCGACATCTTAAAAGATGCTGGCAACACAACCATCCCTATTATGGTGATGATTGAAAGCCCATTAGGGGTATTGCACGCAGAAGAAATAGCGAGCGCATCAGATCGCATCGCCTGTATGGTGATGGCAACCTCCGATCTACTATCACACTTAAGAGGTCGAATCACATTAGAGCGACTACCTCTGTTAACCAGCTTATCTATGGTTCAGCTTGCGGCGCGTGCGCACGGCCGATCAATCGTAGATGGCATTAACACCAACCTTAAGGACATGCATTCATTCGAGTACGCTTGCCGCATGGGACGCGACTTGGGCTTGGATGGAAAAACATTAGTTCACCCGTTGCAACTTGATTATTGCAACGACGCTTATACCCCTAAAAAAGCGGAAGTGGATTTAGCAAAAGAAGTGATCGCCGAGCTCGCTGCCGCAAATGCTGCGGGACGAGGTACAGTCGTCGTTGGCGGTCGCTTAATTGAGAAACATCAAGTAGAGGCAGCTAAACGATTACTCAATCTTAGCGAAATGATCGAAAAACTGGAGGCAGAGAGTGCTTAACACCAACGCAAGCAACAAGAGCCCGCGTGGCAACTTTTTTGAAGACTTTAGCTTAGGCCAAGTTTTTCATCATGCTACGCCTCGCTCAGTTTCAGAGGGTGATGCCTCACTTTACATTGCATTAACTGGTGCGCGCCAAATTTTGCACTCAGCTCAACCAGTCGCTCATGCAATGGGTTATCGTGGCAGAACAATCGACGATCTTTTGGCATTCCACATTGCCTTAGGTAAAACCGTTCCCGATATTTCTATCAACGCAATTGCCAATCTAGGATATGCACAAGTACAGTTTGTTCGCCCTATTTATGCTGGCGACACAATTAGCGCAAAATCCACCGTCATCGGTCTCAAACAAAATTCAGATGGGAAAAGTGGGATTGTGTATGTGCAATGTGAAGCAATCAACCAAGATCACCAAGTCGTTATTTCATGGGTACGTTGGGTTATGGTGCGCAAAAATAATTTAAGTGCGCCTGCTCCAGAAACGGTCTTACCTAAATTAAGCGATGTGGTTGAAGCAAACCATTTACAGATTCCAAACAATGTTGAATATCAAGATTTTGATACAGCAATGACAGGCAGCCAGTTCCTATGGGATGAATACCAAGCTGGGGAGCAAATTAATCATCCGTCAGGCATGACGATTGATGAAAGTGACCACACTTTGGCCACCAAACTGTACCAAAATCCAGCGCGCTTACACTTTGACGCATCAAAATCGACCTATGGTAAACGTTTAGTATTCGGTGGCCACATTATGTCAGTCTGTCGCGCACTAAGTTACGAAGGTTTAGAAAACGCTCTCAGCATCGCGGCCATTAACGGTGGAGCACACTGCAACCCCACTTTTGGTGGCGATACCATTTATGCGCATAGCGAAGTATTGGATAAATGGGAAATCCCTAACCGCAAAGATGTTGGCGCACTCAGACTAAGATTAGTCGGCGTTAAAGGCCAGCCATTACGCTTCTTGTCAGAAGCATCCAGCATTATCGATGGCAAAAAAACTTATCACCCAAATGTTGTGCTTGATTTGGATTACACCGTCCTCATCCCACGCAAATAATTTTAGAAATTTCTGAAAAAGGAAACGCGCTTGAATACTTTAGTCCACCCAAATGATGCTTTGTTCAAAGGCGAAAAAGTTTTTCCAGTCATTCCAAGTTGCGAACACTTTGCTGGTAGTGAAAAGCTCATCTTAAAAGCACTGCAAATCCAAGATGAGTTAGGCCCAATTTTCGATATTACTTGCGACTGCGAAGATGGTGCAGCGGCTGGCCAAGAGCGTGAACACGCGGAAATGATTGTGCGCGTTCAACAATCTGAAGCCAACAAACACAAAATGGCTGGGGTGCGCATTCACGATTACACGCACCCTGCTTGGCGCCAAGATGTCGATATCTTTGTTGAAGGCATTGGCAACATCGTGGCTTACATCACGATCCCAAAATCGACCAATGCCGCGCAAGTCAAAGAAATGATTACTTACATTCAAAATAAATGTAAGGAACATGGCATTAAGCGCGAAATTCCAATTCATATCCTGATTGAGACACATGGCGCTTTGCACGAAGTATTTGAAATTGCCGCTTTGCCTTGGATTCAAGTTTTAGACTTTGGCCTAATGGACTTTGTCAGCGGCCATCATGGTGCAATTCCAGCCTCTGCGATGCGTAGTCCAGGACAATTTGAGCATCGTTTATTAGCACGCGCAAAAGCCGAAGTAGTGGCTGCAGCATTAATGAACGGCATCGTGCCAGCGCATAACGTATCACTGGATTTGAAAAACACGGTCGCTACCAATAGCGATGCATCACGTGCGCGCAATGAATTCGGCTTTTTGCGCATGTGGAGTATTTATCCAACGCAAATTCAAGCCATCGTTGATGCCATGAAACCGAATATGGATGAAGTGCAAGATGCTTCCGACATCTTACTCGCCGCTCAAAAAGCTGAATGGGGTCCTATTCAGCACGCTGGCGAATTACATGACCGTGCAACTTACAGATACTACTGGGAGATTCTGCAAAAAGCCAAAGTGTCAGGCATTGCAATTCCCGCTGCTGCCGAAGCTGCATTTTTTGCTTAATCGCATTGTGAGAGAAATCATATGAGCAATACTTTAACTTCAGCAGGCGCAAGATTCCGTGCAGCGATAGCAGCCGAAAAACCATTGCAAATTATTGGTGCAATTAACGCTTACCACGCAAAACTTGCTACACAAGTTGGCTACAAAGCCCTTTATTTATCAGGCGGCGGCGTTGCTGCTGGCTCACTTGGCTTGCCTGATTTGGGCATCTCCACCATGGATGATGTATTAACAGATGTACGTCGCATTACTGATGCAACAGACACGCCTTTATTAGTCGATATCGATACAGGCTTCGGTGGTGCATTCAACATCGCTCGCACTGTTAAATCAATGATTAAGTACGGTGCGGCGGCAGTCCATATTGAAGACCAAGTGCAAGCAAAACGCTGCGGCCATCGCCCTAATAAAGCGGTGGTAAGCCAACAAGAAATGGTCGATCGCGTCAAAGCGGCGGTTGATGCAAAAACAGACCCGAACTTTGTCATTATGGCGCGCACTGACGCACTTGCCGTTGAAGGTTTGCAATCAGCTATCGACCGAGCATGTGCTTGTGTTGAAGCTGGTGCTGACATGATTTTCCCTGAAGCGATGACAGAACTTGGCATGTATAAGCAATTTGCGAATGCCGTCAAAGTGCCGATTCTTGCCAACATTACCGAGTTTGGTTCAACGCCATTATTCACTGTGGAAGAACTCGCAACGGCTGATGTTGGCATGGTGCTCTACCCACTCTCAGCATTCCGCGCAATGAATCAAGCAGCGCTGAAAGTCTACGAAACAGTGCGTAAAGAAGGCACCCAAAAGAAC
>JACCEB010865914.1_pt1 | contig 11201 bp, 9 predicted proteins | sample 7454761 | NCBI WGS metagenome assembly JACCEB01 (sample SAMN15323454, study PRJNA562643) | freshwater metagenome | isolation source: river surface water | place: USA:Blue River Watershed | collected 2017-08-18 | reverse complement strand
TTCTTTGATGAGGTTGATATTCCTCATCAAAAAATGGTCTTAAGACTCTAAAACTTCAGCTTCCTTAAAAATCAAATGTTGCTGTAGCTCTGAAAACTCTTGGGCTTCCCGGGTAAAGAGTATTCGAGCCATAAGTTTGACTCACATCACGCCAGTAAAACTTATCAAAAATATTCTCAACGTTGAGACGATAGGTTGCCTGACTAGAACCTAAGCGATCAATGTATTTCAAGCCAGCATCGAACTTATGATATCCAGGTGCTTTGATACTGTTATCTAATGTGACACCTTTGCTAGAGATATAAGTCCAACCACCTTGAACACTCAAACTTTCCACTTGTGGCAACAAATAATCAGCAAATAACACAGCTTTCCAATGCGGAATACCAATCGCTTGTTGGCCATTCTGAGAGCTTATTGAAGCCCCTGATTGCTTCGCTTCTAAATACATGGCGCTTGATAAAAGATTCAGGCGATTCGTCGCTTTATAAGCCAGAGTCGCTTCGGCACCAGTATTGGTAACCTTGCCATCTTGAACTAAGGTTGATCGATAGTAGCCATCACCATCTTGTCCATAGTCCTTTGCGTATTCATTAGGGCGTTCAGATTGGAAAATAGCAAAGCTGAATAGTGAATCGGCATTAATCGCGTACTTACTTCCAAGCTCGACTTGCTCCGTTCGTTTAGGAGACATTACTTGAGAGTTTCTGAAGCTATCAGGTAATGCAATGGTTCCTGGCTCAACACCTTTGCTATAACTCACATAGTTAGTGATTTGCGGCGTTAAGCTATAGCTAGCTCCAATCTGAGGTAAATGCCAAGTTTTATTCAGTGAGGAATATTGATTGCCTGTATACACGTCATAGGCCGTTTGTTTCATATCAACGATTCGGTGACCTAAGAACAATTTAGCTTTATCGGTCAAACTAATTTGATCGTGGGCAAATAAACTGCTTTGTGTATGGTCCAAAATCTTATACACAGTACCGGTTGTGCCCGTGCTTGGATTAATGTTGGCGTTGAGGCTATAAATATTATCTTGTCCGTTATAGGCTGGTGTTCCACCAGTGCCATAAACAGAGGCACCTTTATAGACAGATCTCTTTAACTCTGAAACGCCTAAAGTCCATTGATGTTTGATTTCACCAATTGAGTTTTTGCCAGTCAAACCAGTTTGGAAGTGATCATTTCTTCTAACTTCACCATCACTTCTAAAGTCATAAACATCAAATTGACCTCCAGAGCAAAACGTTCCGCCAGCTCCTGAGCTATCAACGCTACAACCATAAGGATAGGCTAAGCGATCATTGATCTTGACTTCACTTCGGTTGGCCTTAGCAAATAGTTTCAAAGAATCATTGATCTCATGATCAAGTCTTAAACCTATGTTCTTAGAATTAATTTCTGTTGGTAGTACCCAAGAGTAGTGAGATAGATTGATATCTGCTTTAACAGAGGGAAGTGTTGTGCCACCCAAGAGCATCAAGCCAGGAACTGACTTTTGGCTTTTGTCTTGATACTCAAAATCAAATTGAACTTTAGTTTTTTGACTAATTTTTGCATCAGCGGCTAAGCTAAAAAACTGTCGCTCACCCTTAGCATCTTTGACATATGGGCGAATATTTTCATTGGCTGCGTTAATGCGAATGCCTAATGATTTGCTAGTACCTAAAAATGTGCCGTAATCAGCAGCTATATATTGAGTGCCTCTTTCACCAGTACCTACAGTAAAGGATTGAACATCTTTCGGCCTTTTGGTCACGTAATTAATCAGCCCCCCTGGCGATGCTGCGCCAGCTTGCATGGCGCCAACACCTTTCAGGATCTCTAAACGTTCTTTATTCTCAAAAGGAATATTTTGTTCGCCAGTCACTGACATACCGTTGATGCGGTAACTCGTGGCAGCATCTAAAGGAAAGCCTCGGATGTAGAGGTTTTCGTAATAGCCCATGGCGGCGTAGTAATCACCAATAGAAGCGTCTAATTTGGCAGCCTCCGACATCACACGAGCTTGCCGGTCATCCAAAACATCTTTAGAAATCACCGTGACAGAAGCAGGGATATCTTTCAGTGCTACTTCCTCTGTGCCACCGGGACCAGCGATCATGGCGCCTTTGGCAACATAACCAGTACCTTTTTCACCTGTCACTACTACTGGTGATAACTCAGTTTCAGTTTGGGCTTGGCTCTGAGAGCTAATCAGTAAGAGCAGGGCGCATGCGCCTGCGATTTGATTCTTTTTTGGCATATAAGCCATCGTCAGTACTCCTTGTATAAACGATGGCGAGTTGGGGATGCGGTTTTGACGCTTCCCTGCGCTCGCATTATCGAGATCAGGTTCAACGGGTATTTCTCACCCACATCCGATACAACTAGATGCAGGACCCCGAGCTAATATCTAAAAATTCTAGATGTGATGATTATAGGGAATATTTAAGCTTTTAGCTTTTCAAGCAGTTGGAAGATATGGCTCTTGGCTATTTGAAGGCGTTCTTGAGGCAATCCGCCAATGGCTAGATAAGGAATATTTTGCTGATTGAGCCTTGTTTCTATGAGCGAATGGACGGCAGTTTGGGCTTTAGCACCATCCCTCTGAATGCCATCGCTGGCCCAGGGAAAATCCATTTGTGTAAAAAAGGTTAAATGGTAATCATGCGTTGCTGCAATGCTATCTACGAGTGGATCTTTTTTACCAAATACCCACTCGCTGTAAATACTCGTTAGTAAAGGTGTGGTGTCACAAAAAAGAAAAGCATGTTGATTGCCTTGAGCTCGAGCAACTAATTCTCGAGACAAACGATCTTCTAGAGATTTTTGTTCTTGTGCAATCTGAACTTGCTCATGGGTATGAGGCGTTCTTTGCGCCTGTTCCACAAATAATCTTAAATACTCATGAGCAAAAGTAGCGGGGTAATCTTTCTGAAACTCCCTCGCCAAATTATTCGCCAAAGTGGTCTTACCTGTGCACTCTGCGCCAATGATGGCAATCTTAATCAAGCGACTCATAAAGATGAATCCGCACTCAAGGAGGATTGCTGCTGGATCTGCTCTGACCAATGCCTCCAACCCCAAAAGCACAAAGCAATAAATAAGCTATACAAAACAGCTGTCAGGTATAAATCCTTATAAATGTATAAGCCTACGTAAATAAGATCCAAAAAAGCCCATACCAGCCAATTCTCAAGCCATTTTTGGGCACTCATATAAGTAGCTACCAAACTGCCTGCAGTTAAAAACGCATCGGTATTGGGAACATCAGAGCTGGTGAAGTTCAGCAAAACCCACTTAAGTAATAAAAACAATAAAGCCCAAGCCAGCAAGCAGGCGATCAGTGGATTGCGTGAAACCTTGCCAAATGGCTTGCCAGTTGATTGGCCATCAAGGACATTCTTTTTAGACCAGCACCACCAAGCGTAAATAGCTAGGCCAATAAATACCAATTGAAGGGCGGCATCACCAAATAATTTTGCATCTTGGAAAACCCAGGCATAAGTGGCCGAACTGGCAATAGCAAATGGCCAAGTTAACACCCGACCTTGCGCATTCAGAGTCACGCAAATCAGCGAAAGTAAGAATGCCGCTATTTCCATGATCAGAGGGGGACTAACTTAGGCTTTTCTGAGAAGAAAATCAGCGGTTACCGCAGCCGCGTCTGGTGTTAAAGCACCCTCAAGAATCAAATTGGCCGCTTGAGTAAAGGGCACTTTGATAAATTCTGAAACTTCACCATCTATATTCTTAGGGCTGAACTCATCAGGAAGCAATAAATCGTAGGTATATAGGCTCTCATCATGCAGGCCTTTAGGTTCTACGACGCGTCTGACATGGATATGCCCGACAGGATTGGCTAAACGTGCAATATCTAGTGGAACCCCAGCTTCTTCCCATAATTCTCTTAAAACACACTGCTGTAAGGTCTCATCAGCACTGATTCCACCAGCGGCCAAGTTATCCAACATATTAGGGTCTGTCGCTTTGATATTGCTCCGTAAGCCTAAATAGAGTTCTTGTTGGGCGGTATAGCCATTGATGTGGCAAGCGCGGCTATGTAGGCCTAAAGAACGAAAAATAGCTCTTTCCATGCGGAAACGTTCGTGGCCTAAGTGATCTAACCAAGAAAAATGCTCATTTCTCCAACCAGGAGCCAAGCCTTGTTTCTTTAAAAACTCAGCAAAATCTTGTAAGACTTGGCTTAATAAATAAGGGGGGAGATTCTCAAGCTGTAAATGATCGCCAAATCGAACTAAAGCAGGTGTTTCAGTCTTTTCTATATACGATTCAATCGTATTAATATAGTCGGGCTGAACGTGTCCGATAATCTCGCTGCCATAGCGGATCTTTAACCAATGATCTGGTGCTGGTCTTAAAGCGGTTTCTAGAAGTTCTTCTAGTGCAGCTTTGGTGGTGGCAGAAATTAATGACATGTTGAGATGATTTATTAATATGATTGGATTATCTTCTAAACAGCATGGTATTGCGTAGTTTTCATATTTAAGAGATAAAAAATGACCCAAGACACTCAAGCAGAAAACAATCCTTCAGAAAACCAATCTGATGAACTTCAAGATGATTTTGAGCCGCTGATTCAGGCAGGCCACGTGATCTGTTCATCAGAAAATGTTGAAGATCAAGGTGATGGTTTTCGTTTCATGATTCGAAGTTCAGATATTGCCTCCAAAGTAGGGGGTGTTGATCATCGTGTTGATGAAACATTACCTGCTTTTGTGATTCGTCATGAAGGTCAGGCACATGCCTACCTTAATCGATGTGCTCATGTGGCGATGGAGCTCGATTGGCAGCCTGGACAATTCTTCACACAAGATCGTTCTGCTCTGATTTGCGCATCGCATGATGCGCAATATCTTCCAGATACCGGCGAATGTATTTCCGGACCTTGTCCAAGAGGTGCGACACTCATCAAACTAGATATTGAAGAAAAGGCAGGTCAGATTTTTCTCTGTCAAGCCATTTAAAAGATTTATTTCTTTTTATTATTTTTAATGATGAGCGACAAAATAAATATTATTTAAATTTATTTAATTCTTTTGAGGGCCTGCTTAAAAATTAAGCAGGCTAGCTCAAGCATTGCTCCATAAGGACTTTTTTATTTTTGCACTAGAGTAGTCCACACATTCTGTGGATAAGTTTTAAAAACTTTTTTACATAAACCCTATTTTTCCCTATTGACATACTCCCAGAAAATTATTTTTCAATGAATTTAGAAGCTATCCTTGGGTATACCGCCGCAGTCCTTACCACACTTTCTTTTTTACCTCAGGCGATTCGTATTTATAGAACAAAAAATACAGATGCAATCTCTTTTTGGATGTATTCTATTTTTAGTGCGGGTGTTTTTTTGTGGCTGATTTATGGCGTTTTAATTCAGGCTTGGCCAGTCGTCATTGCTAACGCGATTACACTATTACTATCGCTGTGGATTTTATGGATGAAGATCAATGAATAAGTTATTTAAGACTTTTGCTGTTATCGCACTTTTTGGCGCCTTGGCTGCGTGCTCAACGACGCCTGTTACAAATGCTGACGGTGATAGTTTTCAAGATATTCAAACCAAACTACTAGGCGACATGCCATTACCAGGTGGCGCTACGATTGTTCACGATAAATCCTTAATTTTGGGTTCTGGTGATGGTTGGGCTGGTCGCGTAGCCATCAGTTCTGCGCAAAACGCTACTGAAACATTTACTTTCTTTAGAGATCAGTACCAAAAAGCGGGTTGGACATTGGTGTCTTCTACCAAGACCAAAAACAGCATCTTGGTATTCATTAAAAAAGACCGTACAGCTACAGTTGAAATCGAAGAGGGTTCTATGTTGGGTAGAACAGGTGTGATGCTCACAGTAGCTCCAAGGAGTACTGTCATTCCCCCTGTTAGTAAATAAGATCGCTAATTCGAGTAAGAATTCAATTTCAGACCAAAAAAGCCATCTTAGGATGGCTTTTTTCTTTATAGCCATACACATAAGACTTATCATTTAAGTATGGATATTAGAAAAATAGCTTATCGATTTTTTTTACCCTTAGGGGCAATTCTGATTGTTTCATGGATAGCTATCTTTCTATTCCTGCCTCAGTTCATCAAATCAAAAGTTCATGAATACGGCCAAAGCATTGGTTATCAGATTCAATATCAAGATCTAAGTGTTTCACCATGGTTTCTTAGGGTGGATATTGATGGTTTGCAGATTAATCAAGCATCAGGTGAAGCGCTGCTCAAAACAAAACGTCTCACAGTCAATGCTGAGATGATTAATTTAGCGATTGGTCATCTTCATTTCTCAGAAATCGCATTAGATGGTCTGCAATTAACACTCAGCCGTCAGATCAATCAAAAGGGCCTTGCCCAATGGAACTGGTTAGAGTTCATTGCAACGATTCAAGCTAAAAAAGCGAATAAAGAAAAACCATTAGCTCTTAAGATTGATGTATCTGAATTTCATTTAAAAAATGCCCATCTCATTATTGATGATCGTATTACTAAAACTAAATACGATCTACCGTACTTAAATTTAAGCGCCAAGGACCTTGCCAATTACGACCCGACTGGGCGAGCAGGTGCGCAAGGTGACTACAGTATCCATTTGGGTGCTTTGGATCTACCGATTCCTGGTTCAGCGAATCATTTGAAGTTAGCCAGCTTAGGTTTAAGTGGGCACTTAGAGTTGGCCAGCAAAGAAATGCTGAAAGTGCAAATGAATTTAAAAATCAACGAAGCATTTCTAAGGAGCCAGATTCGCCTAAACATGAAGAGCTCTGAATTAGATGGCGATATCACATTCAAAGACATGCCACTAGCGCCTTGGATTGCTTTATTACCCTCCAATAAAGCATTACTTATAGAAAAGGGTAGTGTTAGTGCTGATCTAAAACTCAAAACAGCCAAAAAAGGTTGGTCAATTTTGGGTGATATTGATTTTGGTGAGTTGGCTATTTATGAACCAGGCGAAAAGGAAGCTCTTATCAGCTGGGGTAAAGCCTATTTCTCTAAATTTGAACTCAACTTCCTTGATCAAACCAAAAGGCGCTTTAGTATTGAGGAACTCAATGTGACTCGTCCTGAAGTGAGATTCACCATTGGTGAAGATCGCTTATCTAATTTCCGCCGCATGTTCTCTAAAGATCTTCAAAAGCCAACGCAGTCAACAAATCAGCCGGCTTCAGGATCATCTGCCAGTGCATCGAAGTTTCAGGTAGATATCAAAGCAGTGAAGGTGAGCAATGGCAGCATGTATTTCAATGATCTTTCATTAAAGCCTCAATTTAGAACCAGAATTCGCCAGCTCAATGGCTCATTGTTAGGTGTTAGCAATGTCCCTGGGCAATACGCTTTAATCGCCTTGGATGGCCAAGTTGATCGCAGAGGTAGCATGCGCGCTCGTGGCCAAATGGCCTTTGAGGATCCGCGTCGCAATAATGAAGTCAACATCATTTTTAGAAATTTACCGCTGAATAGTATTAATCCCTATGCCATGACATTTGCAGGTCATGAGATTGAATCTGGTCGGATTGACGTGGATCTTAAGTACGCTACTAAAGATGGCCGCCTGCAGGGTAAGAACCATTTTGTGATCAATCAAATTAAATTGGGTAAAGAGTTAGAGAGTTTCAAAGGCAAGCGTTTACCGATTAACTTAGCGATCAGCTTATTAGAAGATTCTGAAGGCATGATTGATGTCAATATCCCTGTGAAGGGCAATGTTGATGCTCCTGAGTTCAGTATGGGGCATTTAGTTTGGCAAGCGATTGCTAATGTCTTGGGTAATATTGCAACTGCACCATTCAAAGCCCTAGGAGCCATGTTTGGTGGAGATGAGTTTGATGGCATTTATTTCAATTTAGGTGAAAGCGTCATTACTCCACCTGAAAGAGAGAAGCTAGAAAAGCTCGCTATCCTGGCTGCTAAAAAGCCCAACGCTCATATTCAGTTCTACGGAACTTATGATCCTGAAGCTGATCGCACAGAGTTGGCCAGAGTTCAAGCGGATCGATCCATCTTGACCGCTGCTGGATTCAAGATCAATAGTGATGAACCTTTACCAAGTCCCAGCTTAGCTGATCCTCGTATCCAAAGTGGCTTAAAGTCTGCATATGGTTCTCAAGTGGGGCGTATTCAATTGGTACAGCGTTTATTAAAGCTACCCAATACACCAGAGCGTTGGGATCAATTAAGAGATGAGCTCATTAAGAGTTATCGCATTAGTGATCAGCAACTGATTAATCTAGCTAATCTGCGTGCCCAAAATGCGCAAAATATTTTTCTAAAAAAATCGCCAGAATTGGCTAACCGAGTTTCACTAGGTAAAGCCCAAGTCTTCAAAGCTGAAGACTTGGGTATGGCCCTCGGTGTTTCTTTAAGTAAATAATTATTTAAAACTTATGATCCTAAATCAACTACAACGCCTTAAATCTCGTCTGATTGAACCACCTTTGTTATATGTTTTACCTTTGTTATTGGTGGTATTCATAGGTTTATTGATTTGGTCTTTAATCCCAAGTCCATCGAATAAATTGGTCATTACTACAGGTATTGATCAAGGTTTGTATTACAGATTTGGTGAGCAGTTATCGAAAGAGTTATCTAAAGAAGGTATTACTCTAGAGGTATTAACTTCAGCGGGTAGTGTTGAAAATATCAACCGGTTAAACGATCCCAAGTCTGGCGCGCAAATTGCGCTTCTCCAGGGGGGCGTTGGTAACCCCAGTGATCATCCTAATATCTCAGCTTTATCAGCTTTGTTTGATGAACAAGTTTGGGTCTTTTATCGTCATCAATCTTTCAAGACGCCTATTACAAAACTCACAGAGTTAAATCAAAAGCGTGTTTCCATCGGTTTACCTGGTAGTGGTACGCGTGCACTCAGTTTGCAATTGTTAGGTCTGAACGGTATTGATCCTGAGAAAGATCCAAAGGGAGTTATTTTTAAAGATCTTAATGCTGTTGACACTCTCAAAGCTTTAAAGGCTAATGAAGTAGACCTTGCGATCCTCATCAGTGCACCACAAGCCCCGATTATTCTGCAGTACTTACGAAGCCCTGAGTTAGCGGTTATGAGCTTTGATCAAGCAGATGCTTATGCTTTGCGTCTACCATTCTTAAAGAAGGTCTCAGTGCCAAGAGGTGTTATCAATTTGGCTGAAGATCTTCCAAAGAAAGACTTAACCATCTTGGCAACGCCAACATCGATGGTGGTGACTGATGATATTCATCCAGCGCTCATCACGCCATTGATGCGTCGCTCCGAGTCAGCTATCGAACAACTTGGTTTATTGCAAAAAGAAGGCGAGTTTCCATCTGCAATTGGATTTGCATGGCCCCACAATGAGGATGCCAAGCACTACCTCAAAACAGGACCTTCATTCTTGCATCGTCATTTGCCATTCTGGAGTGTTGTTTGGATTGATCGCGCCATTAGGATTGGCTTACCACTCTTAGCGATTCTTTTACCTTTGATGAACTATTTGCCTATGTTGATTCGCATAAGAGTTGAATCAAAGACATCTGGTATTTACAAGAGATTGAGAAGCTTAGAAGAGCGCATTAGACAGAACCCTCAACTAGATTGGCGTGCAGAGTTGGAAGAAATTCAAGACCAGGCCATCAAAATGAGAGTGCCTAAAAAGTTTGCTGTCAATGTCTATGAACTCAGGATGTACATAGATATGGTCAGAGCCAAGTTATCTGGGCAGCGTCTTTAAGGGTTTCTGGTCCCGCCAACAGGAATCGAACCTGTGTCTACCGCTTAGGAGGCAGTTGTACTATCCACTGTACTATGGCGAGTTCTCAAACAGGGCGCTAGCTTACCACCCGCAGAGTGTCAGCACGGCATTTGCCACATCAACCATCATTTCTGGTCTTAGGTAAGCGCTAAACACCAAAGCCAGCAAGATCAAGATCAATGCTTTAATCACAATCGGTCGTTGTAAAAATGACATCATCGCAATCTCATTTATGAAGCAGTAGTAACAGAACCCTGCGGTGTTCTTACGAGTTCTTTTTCCTTAATAGGAAGATTCACAAGAGCAGCAACAACGCTCAAACCAATCGCTATGATCCAAACGATGTTGTATGAGCCAGTGATATCAAATAAATAGCCACCCAAGTAGGCACCCATAAATCCACCAATTTGATGTGAGAAAAATGCGAAGCCGGAAAGCATCGATAAATACTTCACCCCAAAAATATGGGCCACGATACCGTTGGTTAGTGGCACAGTGGATAACCATAAAAAGCCCATAAATGCCGCAAATAGATAAGCTGTCATCGGGCTTAATGGCAAAAGAATAAATGCAGCCATCACCAAGGATCTAGAGCCATAAATAAAAGCTAATAAAAGATGCTTCGGTAATTTCTGGCCCAACTTACCTGCATAGTAGGTGCCAAAAATGTTGAATAAGCCAACAAGCGCTAAAGCAATCGTTGCTACTTCAGGACGACCGACATCAGGATATATCGCTGACATATCTTTCAGATAGGGAGCTAAATGCGCACCAATAAAAACAACTTGGAACCCACAAACAAAATAACCAATGATCAACAGCTGAAAACTGCGTTGTCCAAAGGCTTCTTTGATCGCTTGAATGATGGTTTGATCGCTACCAGTTTGGGCTGATTGGTAATTCTTTTCGCGCAAAATGAAACTAAACGGAATCATGAAACTTGTCATGATGGCCAAAATCAATAAAGCATTCTGAATGCCAAAGTTCGTCAATAACTCTTGCTCTACTGGAATCATTAAGAACTGACCAAAAGAACCCATTGCAGCAGCAATACCCATCGCCCAAACACGTTTCTCAGGTGGACAGTTCCGACCAATTACACCGTACACAACGCTGTAGGTGGTGCAGGCTAAAGCTAATCCTAAGACCACGCCAGTGGTCATTACAAAGCCCATGCTTGTTGTTGATAAGCCAGAGCCAATCAATCCTAGGGTATACAAAATACCACCCAAAAAAATGACCTTATAACCACCAAAGCGATCTGCTAACCCGCCAAAAATAGGTTGCGTCATACCCCAGACCAAATTTTGTAGTGCAATCGCAAGAGCAAAAGTTTCTCTGCCCCAACCGTTAGCTTGAGTCACTGGTAAATTAAATAAACCAAAGCCGTGACGGATGCCCATAGCGAGAGTCACAATCATGCCTCCGGCGAGTAATACTCGGGTGAGGCTTAGTGCTGTCGTTTT
>JACCEB012004143.1_pt1 | contig 11203 bp, 10 predicted proteins | sample 7454761 | NCBI WGS metagenome assembly JACCEB01 (sample SAMN15323454, study PRJNA562643) | freshwater metagenome | isolation source: river surface water | place: USA:Blue River Watershed | collected 2017-08-18 | reverse complement strand
ATACCTGCCTGTTTACGTAGAAAAGCGTGCTGACCTGATGTCCTACGAAAAATACGGAACCTCCCCCGCCCAACAACTGTTGGTCGCTGCCTATGATTTATTTTCCGAGTCGAGGGTGGGGTAGGAAGTAAATGGGTTTTTGAATTGGGTCTCAAAAAAAAGTGCTTCCGAAACCGGAAGCACTTTTTTTTGCATTTGGTTATCAATGTTGATTGAGGCCTAAAATGGTTGTTTTTTCAATTTAACTTCCTGCTGGACCCTGATATTCTGCATCTCCAAAGGCCAAAATAGGCATGAAGATAAAACTAAGCAAGATTAACCCTACCGTAAATCCTTCGGATTTCCCAAAGCTCTTGGATAATAGATTGTAGGTCCATACAGAAAAGATGATGTTTAACACTGGAAGCACCATCAGGAATAGCCACCACCAGGGTTTGCCTACAATTTCCAACAAGACAACGAGGTTGTAAATTGGAATTAAGGCAGCCCAACCTGGTTTGCCAGCTTTGGCAAATACACCCCACATGGAGGCAATGAGTAATAATATTACTGCGAAGTAGATAATAAATAATCCAATCATCGGATAGTTAGGTTAAGGATTTATAAATGATTTTTTTTGAAGAGTACTTGGAGTAAGATTTTCTCTTGCCGCTTAGCGAATTAGATGGCTTCAATTAAGCTTCATCGTCACAGGAATCTTCACAATCGCATTCGCCATCGTTGACATAGGCTTTTGCGATTAGTTGTCCACTTGGACAAACATAAACTGATTCATCAGTACAGTCGTTGCAATCGCATTCCCCATCATTGGCCCAAGCCCCATCAATCACTGTTCCATCTCCGCAGGTCCAGGTGAATTCGGACAAGTCTGCTGCATCGAGAATTGCTTCTGCTTCACTTTCACTCATTTCGTAATCAGCCTCACTTTCGGTCTCTATATATTCCTCCGTATCAAATAAATCTTCAGAATCATAAGATTCCCCTGAATCAAAGGATCCTGCTGAATCAAAAGGAAAGAAAAAACTGTCTGTTACAATTTGTACAACAGTTACGGATAGACCAAAGAAAACGGTCATCGCAAATAAAATAAATACTAGTGCAAGTCTATTCATGTTGGTGGTTGGGTTGTTAATTGCTTTCAATTTTATAATTGGACAATCCTGCTGAAAACATCGCTTCAGCTGGATTGAAGAACTATTCTTTCTTTTGGTTCGCTAGGCAACTGAATGGATAAAGGAAATCTTGCCTACCTATAATTATTTTTGAAGGCAAGGTTCGAATTAAATTTGTGTTTAGCAATACCATTAATCACTAAATTTTAAAAAATAGGGTTTGAGCCTAAGTTTATTTCAAATTAATTCCCAATCTCCGAAGTTTATAAAAATAAGCGTAGGTATTTTATTTCAAAAAGCGGCCTAAAAAATCAATGCCTTCAGCCAACTTGACTAAAAAAAAGCCCTTCCGGAAATCCGAAAGGGCTTGAATTGCAGAGGAGGAGGGATTCGAACCCCCGGTACCTCACGGTACAACGGTTTTCAAGACCGCCGCGATCGACCACTCTGCCACTCCTCTAAGCGTATCGATAGGTCATCGAGTGTGCAAAAATAGTCGCTTTCCCTAGTTATGCCAACACCTTTCCTGCTTTTTATCGTAAGTACTTGATTTTTTTGAGGTTATTTTTTAAAGACTCTATTTCACGGATGTTTGTGAATTCGAATATTTATTCCTTGATTTTAATTTAAAATCACCCCATTCAAACCCATTTCGGCAAGAAATGTAGGTTCACTCTTTGCCACTTGGTTTGACCAATAGCTTTTTTAGATTACCCCTTGCCCGCTGCTTTTCCTCGGCCAAGTCAAAACTCACATTCACTTCAAAGCAGACCAGGACAATTACCGAAGTCAGGTAAAGCCATAGCATTAAAGCGATGATGGTGCCTATGGAGCCGTATAATTTGTTGTAACTCGCAAAATTTTCCAAGTAAAAAATAAACCCGTAAAAGGAAAGTGTAATTAAAAACCCTGCAAGTTGAGCCCCTGTGGAGAAAAAATGCCATTTGTCATGAATGGCAGGAGCAAATCGAAATATGAAGGCTGAAGTCAGGTAAAACACGGCCAAAAGGATAAAGAATTTGAGCGTATTGAACAGAAAAATCACAAATCCATTTGTAAACAAGTTTGTTTCCTTCAATTCAGTAATCCAGAAACTGCCAATAATCATTACAGAACTTGCAGCAATGACAGTCAGGACCAAGACGAGTACAATCGCAATCGCAATGCTTCGGCTTGCAAACCAGCCTCTATTTTCCTTGGTTTTGTACACTGCATTGAAGGAATTCATCATGGAAACCACTCCCTGTGTAGATGCAAATAGGGCAAAGAAAAATCCCAAGGAAAGAAGACTTTGACGAGGCTTGGAAATGATATCCAGTAAGGTGGTAGCGATGGTCTCGTACACATCTGCAGGCATAATCCCCTGCACAAAAGAAAGAATATTGCTTGTCGTCACCATGGGGAAAAAATCCTGCAAATAAGGGATTAAGTTGAGCAAAAATAAAAGCAAAGGAAACAAGGCGATGGTGTAACTAAAAGCCATGGACCCGGCTCTCTCGTTGATGTCGTCTTTTTTTAATTGCTGTATAAAAATTCGGATGACATCGTACAGATTTTTATTCTTGCTCCCAAAGTGAATTTTCTTCAAGGTTCTCGCCTTGAGTTGCAGTCGAATTCGCCATTTTAAAATCCGTTCTTTGAGCACAATTGCTTGACTTAATTAAAATAAGGACGTAAAAGTTCCAATAAATCCTTTGGGGGCCGCGTAGGTTGGTGATTTTCCTTTCTTAGAAAGGCCAAAGTTGTCCAGCCCCGAGCGATTTGTTCTCCCGCCTCGTTGCTTACCCGGTATTCAAAGCGAATTTTTACACCTGGAATTTCTGGAATTACCGTTTGAATGGTAAGCAAATCATCGTATTTACCTGGTTTGAGGTAGGTAATGTGGTTTTCCAACACAGGCATCAGGATTCCGCTAGCTTCCATTTCACGATACGAAAACCCTACCGATCGCAAAGCCTCCACGCGAGCCACTTCGAAATACATGGCATAATTGCCGTAATACACATACCCCATCTGGTCTGTTTCGGCGTAGCGTACCCGGATCTGTGTTTTGGCTTTAAACATATCAGTAAATATTTGCAGCGTTCAAAGCTCTTTGGTAGCGCCTTGCATTACTGAGGTGCTCGTTGTAGTTTACCGCAAAGGAGTGGTAACCAGAAAAATCCTCCTTGGCGCAAAAATAGAGGTACTCGTGGGATTCCGCATTCAACACCGCATCCAAGGAATTGATGTCGGGAAGGTTGATCGGGCCTGGAGGTAGCCCCGCATATTTGTAAGTATTGTAAGGGCTATCAATCGCCATCTGTTTGGCAGTAAGGCGTTTAATGGTAAAGTCTCCTGCGGCAAAAACCAAAGTTGGATCTGCTTGAAGTGGCATTCGGATACGAAGCCGGTTTAAGTACACGCCTGCAATTCGTGGGCGTTCATCCGATTTTTGACTCTCGGCCTGCACGATGGAGGCAAGTGTGCTCACTTCTTTTTGACTCAATCCCAATGCTGCGGCTTTTCCTTTTCGCTCCTCGGTCCAAAACTTCTGATATTCTTGGTGCATCCGCTCAAAAAGTTCTTCGGCAGTCGTATTCCACCAAAATTCGTAGGTGTTTGGAATAAATAAACTTAGGACAGTTTCCTCCTCCACATCAAAACTGCGGATATACACCGAATCCTGGAGTAGCGCCAAAAACTGTGCTTCGCTTACTTCGAGGTTTGCCGTAATTTTTTCAGCGAGTTCCTCCTTGGTCCGGATGGTATTGAAAGTGACTTGAACAGGTACTTGCCTTCCGGATCGCAGCATGCGCACCAAGTCTAAGTTGCTCATGTTGGGCTCCACTTGGTATAATCCTGGCTTTACTGCCTCTTGGTAGCCTAGGAGCTTGGCTACAAAACTAAAACTTAAAGCATCGTTGATGACCTTTTCCTCGTACAATTGATCAGCCACCTGTGCATATACTGAACCCGAAGGGATCTTCAGTTGGTAAGCTTCCTGTTTGTCTTGCAAGGTATTGGGGCTTAGGAATACCTGGTAGAAGTAGAAGGTCATGGAAATGGCCAATACCGAACCTGAAATCAGGAGGACCAGGAGTAGTTTTTTGCGCTTCTCGATTTGCATAGAAACAAAAATAGAAAATAATCGCATAGAGATCATCCTCTCTACCCGGTATACCACATCTTGGCCGATTTGGATAGAAAACAAGCGTTAATTATCGAATTAAAGTGGCACTTTTGTACTAGTCATTAGGGGTAAAATTTAGTTACTCCCTCTTTCCTTACTCGATTTCAATCTTTTGTGAGCCCCATCCAAGTTACCTGTATTATTCTTTTTCATGAGGGGAAAATCTTGGCCACCCAGCGAGGAGCTGCTATGGATTTACCCGGTTGCTGGGAATTTCCTGGAGGGAAAGTGGAGCTTGGAGAAAGCCCAGAAAGCTGTCTGCATCGAGAAATAAAGGAAGAACTGTCTATTGAAATTCTGATTTGCGGTGGGTTAACTCCAGTCTTGCATTCCTATCCGAATAAGGTGATTCGGTTAATTCCGTTTCTTGCAACCTGGCAAGGGGGCAACTTGAAACTTACAGAACATGCCCAAAGTCAGTGGCTGAGCAAAGAAGACCTGCTATTTTTGAACTGGGCTCCCGCAGATATTCCAATTGTTCGTGAGTTGGAGACCAATTGGGAGAATTTCCTAGCAGCAACCCTTTAACCATGGCAGAATATATCCGATTGTATGAAGAAAATCCGGATCCACGGCGAATTAAGCAGGTGGTGGAGGTGCTCCGTGACGGGGGAGTCATTATTTATCCTACCGATACGGTCTATGGATTCGGGTGCGATATCCACCAGTCCCGTGCCCTGGAAAAAATCTGCAGAATCAAGGGCATCAATCCTAAAAAACATAATTTTTCCATCGTCTGCGCGGACCTCAGCCACTTGGCCCAGTATACCCGTGTGATCTCCAAGCCCATTTTCAAGATGATGAAAAAAGGGCTACCCGGGCCCTTTACCTTTATTTTGGAGGCCAGTTCCCAAGTGCCGAAAATGCTCCATAGCCAGAAAAAGACGGTGGGAATACGTGTGCCCAACCATGGAGTGCCTCGGGCAATCGTGGATTTGCTAGGGCATCCCATTTTATCTACCTCCTTGCTTCAAGGAGAAGAAGACCCGATTGAGTACAGCACCGATCCGGAATTGATTTTTGAAAAGTACCAACATGAGGTGGACTTGGTCATCGATGGAGGATACGGAGCGCCCATTCCTTCCACTATTTTGGATTGTACGGGAGAGGAAGTGGTTTGCTTGCGGGAAGGTCTAGGAAAGTTGGAAGATTTGCTCTAGGGGCAGTTTTTCATGTTTAACTTGTCCAGCGGCTGACAAATTCTGAAAACTGATCTTTGTACAAGTCGCCCACAGCGATTTGTTGGTCTCCAATAAGGATCACATTCTTAGAGATGGAATCGATATGGTCCAAGGAAATGATAAAGGAACGATGCACCCGCATAAATCGATTCTTGGGAAGCAACTCTTCCATGTTTTTCATCGAAGTAAGGGAGAGCAAAGGGTGGTTTTTGGATTTCAAATGCACCTTGACGTAATCCTTATAGGCCTCAATATGCGTGATGTCCTTGAGCACCACTTTGACCAATTGGTACTCTACTTTCAAAAAAATGTAATCGGCTAAGGTGGCTGAGCTTGCAGCAGTACTTGGCTGAGCCAGTGTCCCCATTCGCCCAAAGTACTGGTAGGCTTTGGTAGCGGCAGCCAAAAAATCTTCGTAGCTGTAGGGCTTGAGTAGGTAGTCTAATGCCTCTACTTTGTAGCCTTCCAAGGCAAATTGATGGTAAGCCGTACAAAAAATCACGCGGGTTTGCGCTGAATTTTTCTTTCCATCCAGAATTCTAGCGAGTTCCATGCCCGATAGATCAGGCATTTGGATGTCCATAAAAATCAAATTTACCTCGTGTTGATTGATGTAGCCCAAGGCTTCAATGGCATTCGAAAACTTACCCTCCAGTTCCAAAAAGGTAGTTTGTTGGATAAATTTGCTGAGTAGGTCAAGTGCCAAGGGCTCGTCATCGATGGCTACACAGGAGATCTTCATGCCAGATTGATTGTCAGATTTACCCCATATTGGCCAGAATTTTCATCTTTTCCCAATTTGAGACGGTGTTTTTCTGGGTAAAGCAAACTTAATCTTCGTTGGGTATTGACCAGTCCAATGCCATTTTCAAGTGCTTCGGGGCTATCAGGTTGGATTGGAAAAATTGAATTTTTTGTTTCAAAAAACACGGTGTCTCCCATCACTTCCAAACTAATGCTGATCTCAGATTCTTGCTGAGAACTTACCCCATGTTTGAAACAGTTTTCCAAAAAAGGGAGAAAAAGCATGGGTGCGATGACCAAATCCTCCTTGGGTTCTTCCAACTTGACTACAAGGTGCACTTTCTGCGAAAGGCGCATTTTCATTAATTCCAGGTAGTCTTCAATGAATTTCACTTCCTTACTCAATAGGGTGGTGTCCTTTTGATTTTCATAGAGCACGTACCGCATCATCCGAGAAAGTTTCAGAAGGGCTTCCTGAGCCTTTGTCACGTCAAGGGTGGTTAAGGAATAGATGTTGTTGAGCGTGTTGAAAAAGAAATGGGGGTTTATTTGTGCTTTCAGGTAGGATAGTTCCGTATTGATTCGCTGTCGTTCCAATTCCCCACGTAAGGCCTCGTCTTTTTGCCATTTTTCCACTAGGGCTACTGAGGTGCTCAATCCAATAGAGATTACATACAAGAGCATTTGAAATACATCTCCTGGCACCCATCTTTTGCCTGTGTAAGGTTGGTCTGGATTGAATAGTTCATGCATTTTGATGCCATACAGCGTAAACTGTTCGAAGTAAAAAATCAGGCCATAAAAGAGCACTGCTCCGACAAGGATCACCAGCAAATACAGGTAGTTTTTTCCGTTGAGTAGGAATTTGGGAACGATGCCCCAGGCATTCAAGTAAAAAGCGAAGATCAAAAGCCCTACCAGGTAAATTTGTTTCCACCAGAACTGAACGGGAAGTTCCAATTCTCCCATTCGCCAAGAGAGCGGAGAGAGGATAAGCAGGACCACACAAAGCATGATCCAACCGAGGAGGTGAACTAAAATGGAAAGCTTCCTTTTTCGTGTGAATGAGAACATGAGCTTGATTTTCAAGGGTCAAACTAAGGTATTTTCTTTTTCCCTTCCCAATCGAATCTACCAATGCCCTATTCTTCTCCACCAAATGGAAGAATTGGCACATCAACCCTACCCATTAGAAGGCTAAATTTTTGGTCTCTCGTTTTGGGGATTTGGTCGACATAGGCACTGCGCTGGTCTATCGAATTTGAGTTAGCCAAACAATCCCCCCACCTTTGTGGTATATACTGGGACTAAAAAAGTCACTTTGAAAACTAAACCATGAAAAAAGTACAACTTTTATTTACATTTTTTCTCTTCCTATTTGTTCAAATGGCGTTTGCTCAGCAGACAGAAGCGAAGAAAGAGCCCGTCCGTATTCTCGGCGTGGCCAAAGACCTTAAAACGGGTAGCCCAATAGGCTATGCTACCGCTGCACTCAACAAAATAGGTACCAGCACCTCCATCGCAGGGGCTGTGGCTGATGGAAACGGCGTTTTTTACATCACTGGATTTGCTGTGGGTACCTATGAATTGCAGGTTTCTTTTCTTGGCTATGAAACCGTCAAGCGTACTGTCAATGTGAATTCGCTTGATTCAGACATTGATCTAGGTGAAATAGCCCTATCCGATGAAGGGGTGGCACTTCAAGAAATCACCGTGCAAGGACAGCGTGAACTCATCGAAGAGCGTGTAGATCGCACGATCTACAAAGCCGAAAATGACCGAACCACTGCCGGTGGTGATGCCACAGATGTATTGCGCCGCGTACCCATGCTATCCGTAGACTTGGATGGCAATGTCTCCATGCGTGGAAGTGCCAACATCCTTGTCCTCATCGATAATCGTCCTTCAGCCATTGCAGCATCTTCGATTGCAGATGCCTTGAGACAGATCCCCGCAGACGAAATTAAAGCGGTGGAGGTCATCACATCGCCTTCAGCACGATTTGATGCCGAAGGCACTTCGGGAGTAATCAACATCGTGACCAAGAAAAACAACCTGCAAGGAATGACACTCAATGTTAATTCTGCGGCAGGCTGGAGAGGATCCAACTTGGGTCTTCAAGGATCAGCGCGCAAAGGTAAAATGGGCTTTTCCTTAGGTGGATTTGGCCGCTCTGGATACAATATCCTGGGAAATTTCGAGAATAAGCAGGTGACCAATCTTGCCAATGGAAGCGTTTCTACCTCCCAACAGTCTGCAGATACCGAGCGAAGCGAAATTTTTGGGCGATACAATTTCGGAGTCGACTACGAAATAGATGACAAAAACTTCATTACTGGAGCAGTCAATTTCGGTATTCGAAATTCCGAAAATTGGCAGTACAATTTCCTAACTCAAAACTCTTTAAATAACGTGTTGCGTGCTCAACAAAATCGAGAAAGCAATACGCTGGACAACTCCAATTCGGTGGATGTGAGTTTGAACTACACGAAGACCTTTGAGAAAAAAGGTAAGGAATTGAGTTTTCTCACCTTGTATTCCAATAACAACCGGGAAAACTCCTTTACCAACACGCTTTTTGAAGAAAATGACCTGGAAACGATCTTTTCTAGATTGAAGAACGTGAACCCAAGCAAGAACGAAGAGTTTACATTCCAAGTGGATTACGTCACTCCAATGAATGAAAAGGGGTCTCAGATCATAGAATACGGAGCAAAAAACATTTTGAGAAAAGCATCTTCGGATTTCTCTTATTTCTTAGCCCAGGGTCCTACCGGACCATTCCTGGCACTACCAGATCCTACCTTGAGTAATGAGTTTAGTTACGATCAAAACGTAACCGCTGGATACCTATCCTACACTTTCCAGTTGCTTAAAAACTACACCTTGAAGCCAGGGTTACGCTACGAGTATACCACCATCAATGCTGACTTCAAAACAGACTTTAAAGCTGAGATTCCGTCTTACGGAACTCTAGTACCTAGCGTAAATGCAAGTAGAAAACTGAAAAATGGCAACATGATCAAGTTGGCCTATAACCGACGGATTCAGCGCCCTTCACTTCGTTTTCTCAATCCCAACATTGAAGCGTCCAACCCGCAACAGCAGTCTCAAGGTAATCCTGAGTTAGATCCAGAATTGACCGATAACTATGAGGTCGGCTACAGTACTTTTATCAAAGGGACCACTTTGAATTTTACGGGATTCTATAGAAACACCACTGGATCTATTCAATCCATTCGCAATGTGCGGGAGGACGGAATCATCTTTACCACTTTCGAAAATATCGGTCGGGAGCAAGCAGTAGGAACCAACCTCTTTTTCAACGTCAACTTGAACAACAAACTATCGCTGAACGGAGGGATGGACTTGTTCTACTCCATGCTGGACAACGGTTTGACAGACCCTAAGTTTGCCGCTCAAAACGAAGGCATGGTTGTCAGTGGACGTGCATTTGGCAATTATACCCTCCCTAAAGATTGGCAAATTCAATTGTTCACCTTTGCGAGAGGGCGTCAGGTACAGTTACAAGGGTCCTCTGGTGGATTTGCTGCTTATGGATTGAACTTCAACAAGCAATTCAAAGAGAAGAGAGGATCTTTTGGGTTTGGGGCAGAAAATTTTCTGATGAAGGAAATGATTATCCGCAACGAAATCGTGACTCCTAGCATTGTACAGAACAGTACTGCACGTCTTCAAAATTTGAATTTTAAAATCAACTTCAATTACCGTATCGGTAAAATGAGTTTGGATCAGCGTCCTAAAAAGAGAAAATCCATCACCAACGACGATTTGAAAGATGGGGGTGAAGGACAAGGTGAACAAGGAGTACCAGTTCGCAACTAAATATTCAATTTAAATTGACTAGTAAATTTTAGATGGGTTGAGTTACTAATCCCGGATTCAATGAATTCGGGATTTTTTTATTTCTAGCCTAAACCAGGAAGCCCAACAAATAAAAAACCCAGACCGTGGAGGGTCTGGGTTTGACTAAATCAATTCTAGATTTTAAGCCTTGTAGAGCACTTGTTGAATCGCTTCAAGGGTTCGCTTTACATTAGGGATGGTGACATCGATGTAACTTGGAGAATAACTCAACGGAATGTCCATGGAGTTGACACGGATGACTGGGGCATCCAAATAGTCAAAAGCATGACGCTGAAAATGGTAGGTGAGTTCGGAAGAGATGCCCGCAATCGGATTTGCTTCTTCGACGATCACCACGCGGTTGGTCTTTTTGACAGACTCCACACAGGTAGCGTAATCGATCGGACGAACTGTTCTCAGGTCAATCACCTCACAGGAAACGCCTGTTTTGGCCATTTCTTCTGCAGCTTCGAGGGCTACCTTCATCATTTTACCAAAGGAAATCACAGTGACATCTGTGCCCTTGCGCTTGATATCTGCGACGCCAATTGGAATCAAATATTCTCCATCGGGCACCATTCCTTTGTCAGAATACATCAGTTCAGACTCCATGAAAATCACTGGATCTGGGTCACGAATGGCAGATTTCATCAATCCCTTAGCATCGGAGGGATTGGAAGGAACGATTACTTTTAGTCCAGGAGTATTTGCAAACCAGTTTTCAAAGTTGGAAGAGTGGGTTGCTCCCAATTGACCTGCATTTCCTGTAGGGCCACGGAAAACGATCGGCACGGAATAGGCGCCTCCCGACATGGCATACATTTTTGCTGCAGAGTTGATGATCTGATCGATGGCAACCAAAGAAAAGTTGAAGGTCATGAATTCGATGATGGGTTTCAATCCATTCATCGCTGCACCCACACCAAGACCTGCAAAACCAAGTTCAGAGATGGGAGTATCGTATACGCGCTCGGGACCAAATTCATCCAGCATCCCTTGGGACACTTTGTAAGCACCGTTGTATTCGGCAACTTCTTCACCCATTAAAAAGACGTTTTTGTCTCGTCTCATTTCCTCGGACATCGCCTCTCTCAAGGCTTCCCGAAATTGTAGTTCTCTCATTGCTT
>JACCEB011742874.1_pt1 | contig 11203 bp, 10 predicted proteins | sample 7454761 | NCBI WGS metagenome assembly JACCEB01 (sample SAMN15323454, study PRJNA562643) | freshwater metagenome | isolation source: river surface water | place: USA:Blue River Watershed | collected 2017-08-18 | reverse complement strand
CAGAGCAAAATGGGCGGCGGCTGGTGATGGTGGTTGCAGGCCTGGATAGCTTTAACGGGCGGATCACAGAGTCTGTGATGTTCATGGAATGGGGATTTAAGGCTTGGGCGACTAAGCCCCTGTTCGCTAAGGGTGCCGAAATCGAAAAGGCCAAGGTCAAAGGTGGCAATGCCAGCAAGGTCGCGCTCGTCGCACCACAGGCAATTAACTTGACCTATCCTGCGGGCTTCCCAGTCCCGAAATACACCACCAAAGTGCGCTATCTGGGTGAGATCAAAGCGCCGATTAAGGCTGGGCAGCACATTGCCGATTTGGTCGTCACGTCGCCAGAAACGCCGGCGGCCATCATTCCCTTGGTGGCCGGCAAGGATGTGGAAGAAGCTGGCTTCTTCATGCGCATTTGGATTTCGATTATCTCACTCTTTGGGTTTTAAGCCATGGAGCGGGGGCGCTTCATAACGCTGGAAGGCGGGGAGGGGGCAGGCAAGTCCACCCAGATCCGCCTTTTGGCTGAAGCGCTGGAAGCGCGGGGCAAGCGCGTGGTTACCACGCGCGAACCCGGTGGAACCGAAGGTGCCGAGGCCATTCGCGGGCTTTTGCTCTCTGGTGGGCAAGATCGCTGGAATGATGCAACCGAGGCGCTTCTGTTTGCCGCAGCCCGTGCAGATCATGTCGCAAAGCTTATCCAACCTGCTTTAGACCGTGGGGAATGGGTGTTGTGTGATCGCTTTGTCGATTCCACGCGCGCCTATCAAGGCGGAGCGGGCGGCGTGAGTGATGCTGATATTTTGGCTCTGCATCAGATTGGCTCTGGCGGGTTGCTGCCCGATCGCACCTTGGTGTTGGACATACCCGTTGCAGAAGGCGCACGCCGGGCGGCGGCGCGATCCGCCACGGCTGACCGCATGGGCGCAAAGGCCCAAGACTATTATGAGCGCGTTGCCTTGCGCTTTCGCGATATGGCCGCAGCCGAGGCGGATCGGTTTCGGCTGGTAGATGCCATGGGCGCGCCAGAGGCTGTCTCCACTCGGCTCATGGCCGCTTTGGATGATTTGCTGTGACGCTGATCCACGGGCATGATGCGCCTCTGGCAGCCTTTCGGGCGGCCATGCACGGGCCGCGCTTGCACCATGCGTGGCTGCTGACGGGGCCTGAAGGCGTCGGCAAGTTTACCACGGCCCTGCAATTTGCGCGGCGGCTATTGGCCGAAGGCATGGGTCTGGACCGGGACACGCCCGGCATAGATGTGCCCATTCAGCATCCCGCCGCAAAACTTTTAGATGCGTGGAGCCACCCGGATTTCGCGCTGCTCGATCGCTTGCCAAAGGATGAAAAGGTCGCCCAAGGCAAGCCGCGCAACGAATGGGCAAAGGATGAAGAGCGGGCACGCAGCATCCGCACCGATCAGGTCCGCGCGCTCAACCCGCTCTTTGCAACAGCCCCCTCCATGTCCTCGCGTCGGGTTGTGGTGATTGATGACGCAGAAACGCTAGAAGTCAGTGCGGCAAATGCGTTGCTTAAGCGTTTGGAAGAACCGCCGGCAGGAACCATTTTTCTGTTGGTTGCACACAGCGCCGGGCGCCTTTTGCCAACCATCCGATCGCGCTGTCGCGTGCTGCGGTTTGAGGCGCTGGACGATCAGGCGATGCGCGCAGTGCTAAACGGGGCATTGCCTGAGGCGTCGGCAGCTGAAATGCAGGCGTTGATTGCTGTGGGGCAGGGATCCCCCGGGCGGGCACTGCGCTTTGCCGGGCTTGATCTGGCTGGGCTAGACCGCGCCCTGCAGGAGCTAGCCGAGCATGGTGACCCGCAAAATGCCCGGCGATTGGCGCTGGCACAGCAATTAAGTGGCAAGGCCGCCCAAGCCCGTTATGAGGCCTTTTTGCAGCGTGTTCCCAGCTTTATTGCAGATGTGGCACGGAGCCGATCGGGCGATGGGCTGAAGCTTGCCCTAGATCAGTGGGAAAAGGCCCGAACTTTAGCTGCGCTGGCTGTTCCAACATCGCTAGAAGCGCAAAACACCGTCTTTACGCTGGCAGGTCATGTCGCGGCGCTTGCTCAAAACGCACCATCCGCTAAAGCCTGAGCCATGTCTGGCGAACCCTTTTATATCACAACCGCAATTGCCTATCCCAATGGGCGTCCCCATATTGGCCATGCCTATGAGGCCATTGCAACTGACGCAATTGCGCGGTTTCAGCGGCTCATGGGCCGCGATGTCCGGCTGGTCACGGGCACAGATGAGCACGGCCTGAAAATGGTCCAAACTGCGCGTGCCGCAGGCCGAGACACACTTGAATTTGCAGATGAAATGTCATCCTATTTCAAAGAGATGTGTCAGGTTTTGAATATCTCTTATGATCGTTTTTGTCGTACAACAGAAGCGGATCATAAAAAGGCGAGTACGGCTCTTTGGGAAGCGATGGCCGCCAATGACGATCTTTACCTTGATCGTTATGAAGGCTGGTATTCCGTCCGCGATGAAGCCTTTTACGATGAAAGCGAGCTGATTGACGGGGAAGGTGGCCAGCGCCTCTCGCCGCAAGGCACGCCCGTGGAATGGACCACCGAAGAAACATGGTTTTTCCGCCTGTCCAAATATCAAGAGCCGCTGCTGAAGCTGTATCAGGACAATCCTGACTTCATCCGCCCGGAAAGCCGCCGCAATGAAGTGCTGCGCTTTGTGGAGGGCGGCCTGAAAGACCTTAGCGTCTCGCGCACCAGCTTTGATTGGGGCGTGCCTGTGCCCGGGTCCCCCGGCCATGTCATGTATGTTTGGGTGGATGCCTTAACGACTTATATGACAGGCATTGGCTATCCTGATGAAACGGCCGATTTCAACCGCTTCTGGCCCGCCAATGTGCATATTATTGGCAAAGATATTGTGCGTTTTCACACCGTATATTGGCCAGCCTTTTTGATGTCGGCCAAGCTTCCCTTGCCGCAACAGGTGTTTGGCCATGGCTTTTTGCTGAGCCGTGGCGAGAAAATGTCCAAATCCTTGGGCAATGTGGTCGACCCAATGGACTTGGCCAAGCATTTTGGCGTGGATGCGCTGCGCTATTTCTTAATGCGCGAAGTCAGCTTTGGGCAGGATGGCAGCTATAGCGCCGAGGCCATTGTCACGCGCGTGAATGCCGAGCTTGCGAACAGCTTTGGCAATTTGGCGCAGCGCACATTATCATTTATTTTTAAGAATTTAGATGGCGTTCTTCCGAATGAAGGTGAAGATACGCCAGACGATGCTGAATTGCTGGCGCTTGTTCATCAAGCCTGCGCCAATGATGTCCCGCGGGACTTTGCCGCCTTTGCCTTTTCACAAGGGCTAGATGCGTGGATGCGTGCGGTGTTTGCGTGCAACCAATATATTGATGCCCAAGCCCCTTGGGCGCTGCGCAAAACTGATCCAGCGCGCATGGGTGTTGTGCTGCGCACCTTGGTCAAAGCCATTCGCGATCTGACTCTTGCGGTGCAGCCCATCATCCCCACATCTGCCAGCAAAATGCTTGACCAATTGGGGATTCCCGCCGGCGACCGAGATTATGCGGCCTTTGCAGACCTTGATTGGTATGATCGTTTGACGGGAACTGGCTTTCGTTTAGAGGCACCCACGCCGCTATTCCCGCGTCTGGAGCTGCCAGCAGAAGATGCGGCCTAATGTTTGTCGATAGCCATTGCCACCTCAATTATAAGGGTCTGATTGAAGATCAGGATGCCGTGCTGGCGCGGGCTGCGGCGGCAGGCGTATCCGCTATGCTGAACATCTCAACGCGGCGGCGCGAATGGGATGATATTATCGCAACGGCTCAAAAAGCCCCGAATATCTGGGCGACAATTGGCATTCATCCGCATGAGGCCGATGATCATGCGGATGTGGATACTGCCTTATTGGTTAACGCCTCGGCGCACCCCAAGGTGATTGGAATTGGTGAGACTGGGCTCGATTATTATTATGATCATAGCGATCGCGAGCAGCAACGGACAAGCTTTCGGGCGCATATTGCCGCCGCGCGCGAGACCGGCCTGCCGCTAATTGTCCACACACGCGATGCCGAAGAAGATACAGCACAGATCCTGCACGAAGAAATGGGGAAGGGGGCCTTTCCCGGCGTCATTCACTGCTTCACGGCCAGTCAAGAATTCGCAGATATCGCCCTGAAATTAGGGCTTTTTATCTCAATTTCGGGCATCGTGACCTTTAAGAGCGCTGCTGATCTACAGGCAACAGCGGCCACCATTCCGGCAGATCGGCTGCTGATTGAGACGGACAGCCCATTTTTGGCGCCTGTGCCACATCGTGGAAAAAGCTGTGAGCCTGCCTTTGTCGCAGATACGGCCCAGTTTTTAGCCACACTTCGCGGGATTTCCGTGGAAGATTTGGCCCAGCAGACCCGAGACAATTTCTTCCGATTATTCTCAAAGGCCGCCAACTAATGGCAGATGTGGCCGGCAATTTGATCCTGCTGGTCCTCATGATTGGGCTGGTTCTCTCAAGCCTGTTCGCCCGGCGTTTGCCGATCTCTCAAATGATGAAAATGTTGGCCGCTTGGGCATTGATTTTCTTAGCAATTTTTGTGCTCTTCAGTTTCCGGGCCGAAGTGAAGATGGTCTGGGAGCGCGTGAAAACTGAGGCTGGCTTTGGCACCCAAGTTCAGGCTGACGGGACAGTGCGGATCACAAAATCCGCTGACGGGCATTTTCATATCGTGGCCGACGTGAATGGCCATCCCGTTGAATTTCTGGTCGATAGCGGCGCGACAACAACGGCTCTGTCCGCCGCAGATGCCGCAAAAGCGGGTGTTCGCACGCCGCCGCTGGCGTTTCCAGTGATTGTCTCAACCGCAAATGGCCAAGTTGAGATGCAGCGTGGCCGTGTTGACCGGCTGACGATTGGCCCAATTGTCCGCGACGACTTTGGGGTGCTCATTTCCGATCGCCTAGGCGGAACCAACTTATTGGGCATGAACTTCCTTTCAACGCTAAAAGGATGGCGCATTGAAGGGGATGTGATGATTTTAACGCCCTGAGGCGAATGGCGGAATTCTGCGCCGGGGGGCTTCTTCACAGATACCCCCAAGAATATATTTTACATAATATATATTATCGGGTTCTTAGATATATGAAAAAGGGCGGGCCAATTTGGCCCACCCCGTTTCAGTGTGTCACTTAAAACGCATCAACTGGCAGTGCCATGACTGTCTCTGCGCCAGCTTCGAGTTTACGCCGCAACGATTGCGTGTCCGGCAACATCCGCTCTGCATAGAAACGCGCCGTTACCAATTTGGCGTTCATATAGTCTGTGTCGCTCTTGCCCTCATGCAAGGCCTTATCCGCGGCAACGGCCATGCGCAGCCACATCAGGCCAATCGCCACCAGCCCCATGATGTGCATATAGGCCACTGATCCGGCCCCAGCGTTATTGGGGTCTTTCATGCCATTGGCCATCAACCACATGGTTGCCGCCTGCAAATCCCCCAAGCCAGCCTCAAGCGCGGCTGCAATGCCTGCGGTGGCTGGATTGGCTTTGGCGGCCGCACATTCCTGCGCCACAATCCCGAAAAACGCCTGAACGCCGCGTCCGCCATGCGCCGGCAGCTTGCGCCCCACCAGATCCAGGGCCTGAATGCCATTGGCGCCTTCATAAATCATCGCAATGCGCGCATCGCGGACATATTGGCTCATGCCCCATTCTTCGACATAGCCGTGCCCACCAAAGACCTGCTGCATATTGGTGCAGACTTCATAGCCCTTATCGGTGCCATAGCCTTTGATAACTGGCGTGAGCAGCGAGAGCAGATCATCCGCCAATTGCCGATCTTCTGGTGTTGCCGCTTTATGTGCAAGGTCCGACTGAATGCCGCCCCATAGGCACAAGGCGCGCATGCCTTCTGTAAAGGCTTTGGCTTCCATCAACATCCGACGGATATCAGGGTGCACAAACAGCGTATCCGCCTTTTCATTGGCGTCCTTTGCGCCTGTCAGCGATCGGCCTTGGCGGCGATCCTTGGCATATTGGACGGCATTTTGATATGCGCCCTCAGCTTGCGCTAGGCCCTGCACGCCTACGCCCAGACGCGCGATATTCATCATCACGAACATCCCAGCGAGGCCCTTATTCTCCTCACCAACCAAGTATCCTGTGGCGCCATCGTAATTCATAACGCAGGTGGCGCTGCCGCGAATGCCCATTTTATGCTCAATCGCGCCGCAGCTGACGGCGTTCTTTTCCCCCAGCGAGCCATCTGCATTGACCAAATATTTGGGCACAATGAACAGGGAAATCCCCTTAGTGCTATCAGGCGCGCCCGGCGTTTTGGCGAGCACCAGATGCACGATATTCTCGGTCAGATCTTGGTCCCCACCTGAAATGAATATCTTGGTTCCTGTCAGGCGATAACTGCCGTCTGCCTGCGGCTCTGCGCGCGTGCGAATAAGGCCGAGATCTGTCCCGCAATGTGGCTCAGTCAGGTTCATCGTGCCGGCCCATTGGCCTGCAATCATCTTGGGCAAATAGGTTCGCTTCTGATCTTCTGAGCCAGCAACCAAAATGGCAGACACAGCCGCACCCGCCAGGCCCGGATACATGGCAAAGGCCTGATTGGCGGTTGCCTGAAATTCTTCGAGCGCAATGTTCAAGACATGGGGAAGCCCCTGCCCGCCAAATTCTGCTGGTGCACCCAAGGTTGTCCAGCCTGCGGCAGCATAGGCCTTATAGGCTTCGGGAAAGCCCTTTGGCGTCGTCACGCGGCCATCTGGGTGGCGGGTGCAGCCTTCTTCATCGCCAGAGCGGTTGAGCGGGAAGAGCACTTCAGCCATGAATTTACCGCCCTCTTCCAAAATGGCATTCACCATATCGGGCGTGGCATTTTCAAAGCCGGGCAAATTGGAATAGCGATCTAGCCCAATCACATGATCAAGCACGAAACGAACGTCACGCACGGGTGCTGCATATTGCGGCATATAATTTCCCTTTAACGAACCAGTTGGTCAGGATTTAAGCGTCGAACGCCGGATCCGCCTTCTTCACCAGATCAATAAAACGCGCGAGTTCATCAATATGCGCATCAATATCGACCCGCTGGCGCTTGAGCAGCGCAATCCGCGCTTCGCATTTCTCAATGGTGACCTGACGTTGGGTATGGCGACCATCCCCAATATCATACAGATCAATCATCTCGCGGATTTCTGAGAGGCTAAAGCCAACGCGCTTTGCGCGCAAAATCCACGCCAGACGGGCGCGGTCTCGCTTGGTATATACACGCGTAAGCCCACGCCGAATGGGAGAAATCAGCCCTTCATCTTCATAGAAACGCAGCGCCCGCGGCGTCACATCAAACTCTTCCGACAAATCGGAAATGGAATATTGGTGGCGGTCGCGCGGATCGGCGATCTCAACGGTGGCACTCGACATGGGCCAATCCTACTTTACGTGCACGTAAAGTCAACTCTCCCCCACGCGGGAAAAAGACGAAGCCCAATGCCTAGCGGATCAGCTGATTGCCCTCGATAATCCGGTAAAAACAGCTGTCAGCGCCAGTATGGCACGCCGGGCCAGCGGGACGGCAGATCAACCAGATAGCGTCTTGATCACAATCAATTCGCGCTTCGACCAGATGCAGGACATTGCCGCTTGTCTCGCCCTTGGTCCACAGGCTCTGTCTCGAGCGCGACCAAAAGGTCGCTTTTTTGCTGGCCAGCGTCTGCGCCAAGGCTTCGGCATTCATATGAGCGACCATTAGCACTTGGCCCGAATCAGCATCAGTGCACACGGCCGTCACCAGGCCATGAGCGTCAAATTTAGGGTCTAAAGTCAGTCCGGTTTCGCGAAGATCTGCCATTTTACCCTCCCAAAAACTGCGCCCCCTGCCCCTAACGACCAATGTCAGAGAAAGAAAAGCAAATTTGATGAAAACACGGGAATGACAAGTGCGTGACCTGCGCCTATATGCCCGGGCGTCGGGCGCAACCACAGGCGAAGCAGCATGTTTTCCACCAATCCCTTTGATGATGACAAGCTGCGCGAAGAATGCGGCATTTTCGGCGTTTGGGGGGCTGACACTGCCTCAGCCGTGGTCGCTTTGGGCCTGCACGCGCTCCAGCATCGTGGTCAGGAAGCCGCAGGCATTACCAGCTGGGATGGTGAACGCTTTCATTCCCACCGCGCAATGGGCCATGTGGCCGGCAATTTCGACCGCGACGAGATTATTCGCGGCCTGCCCGGCGAAGTGGCGTGCGGCCATGTCCGCTATTCGACCACGGGGGAAACCTCGCTGCGCAATGTCCAACCGCTTTTCGCAGACCTTGCCTCAGGCGGCTTTGCCGTTGCGCATAATGGCAACATCTCCAATGCGATGACAGTGAAGCGGGATCTGGTGCGCCGGGGTGCAATTTTCCAATCGACGAGCGACACTGAAGTTATCATCCATCTGGTCGCGACCAGCACCTATCGCACATTGCTTGACCGGTTCATTGATGCGTTAAAGCAGCTGGAAGGCGCCTATGCGCTGATCTGCATGACACCTGAGGGCATGATTGCCTGTCGTGATCCGCTAGGCATTCGCCCGCTGGTCATGGGGAAATTGGGAGACGCAGTAGTCTTTGCGTCAGAAACTGTGGCGCTGGACATTGTTGGCGCTGAGTTTGAACGCGAAGTGCTGCCCGGCGAAATTTTGATTGTCACGCAAGAGGGCGTGCGGTCAATCAGCCCCTTGGGCGAGGCACATCCCCGCCCCTGCATTTTTGAACATATTTACTTTGCCCGGCCTGATTCAATCACAGGCGGGTCGAGCATTTATTCAGTCCGCAAGGCCATTGGCGCTCAGCTGGCCGTTGAAAACCCTGTGGCTGCAGATTTGGTTATTCCCGTGCCTGATAGCGGCACGCCCGCGGCCATTGGCTATGCCCAACAATCCGGCATTCCCTTTGAGCTCGGCATTATCCGTTCGCACTATGTGGGCCGCACCTTCATTCAGCCGACTGACAATATCCGCCATTTGGGCGTAAAGCTGAAGCATAATGCCAATCGCGCGTTGATTGAGGGCAAGAGCATTGTCTTAATTGATGACAGCATTGTCCGTGGCACGACGAGCCTGAAAATTGTGCAAATGATGCGCGATGCTGGGGCCCGCGAAGTCCATATGCGAATTGCAAGCCCACCAACCCGCCATAGCTGCTTTTATGGGGTCGACACGCCAGAACGAGCCAAATTGCTCGCCGCCAATCATGACGTGGAAGGCATGCGCCAATTTATTCAGGCAGATAGCCTGTCCTTCATTTCCATTGATGGGCTTTACAAGGCGGTGGGCGAACCCCAGCGCAATGAGATGCGGCCGCAATATTGCGATGCCTGCTTTACCGGCCATTATCCGACAAAGCTGACCGACCAAGATGATGTCGACACGTTTAACCAACTAAGTTTGCTTGCAGAACGCGTGGTATGACCCAAAAAGATTTGACCGGACAAATTGCGCTGGTGACAGGCGCAAGCCGCGGCATTGGTGCTGCTATAGCTGAGGCGCTGGCGGCCAAAGGCGCCCATGTTCTGATTACAGCACGCGAAACCACTGCTTTGGAAGCGCTGGAAGAGCGCATTCACCAAGCCGGGGGCAGTGCCACCATTGCGCCCATGGATATGAAAGATGCCGACAGCATTGGCCGCTTGGCGCTTGCCGTTGGAGACCGCTGGGGCAAGTTGGACATTCTGGTTTTAAATGCGGCAACCTTGGGCACGCTGACACCACTCAACCATGCCGATGCGCGCGAATTTGCGGATGTGTTTACGCTGAACGTGAGCGCGCAACAGGCCATGATTGCTGCGTTTGACCCCCTGCTCCGCAAGAGTGAAGCGCCGCGGCTAGTGGGGATTACGTCCAGCGTTGCAACCAGCCCCCGTGCCTTTTGGGGTGTTTATGGCGCATCGAAAGCAGCTTTTGAAATCATGCTTGGCGCCTATGCTGAAGAAACCCGCAATGTTGGCCGCATCAAAGTGGCCATTATTGATCCGGGTGCCACAGCCACCAAGATGCGCGCCAAAGCCTATCCGGGGGAAGACCCCGCAACGTTAAAGTCGCCCAAGGTCGTGGGCGATCGTGTGGCAGAGCTGCTCTGCACGGGGTATGACACTGGCCATCGGGAGCGAATTGAGGCGAGCCACTAAGCGCGCCACCCTCTCTCCCCTGCTCTTTCCAGCTTAAGGATGGCCGTGATGCGCGGCTTCTGCATCCACTGCAGCTTGAACGGCCTGATACATGGCTTCCCGTTCTTTGCCCACGCCTTCAGGATCTGTCGCTGTTGGCCAATTGCCATTTGAGGCAATAATCAGCTTGCGCTTGGGATCAATGAAAATGCCCTGACCAAAAATTCCCTGGGCGGCAAAGCTGCCCGTGTCATAAGTCCACCACTGAAACCCATAACCACGGCCCGGCTGATCAATTTCGGCTTGTTTCTGCGTAGCTTGGGGCAGCCAATCGGTCGGCAGAACATCTTTGCCACCGGCTTTACCCCCGCCCAGAATGAACAGGCCAAAGCGGGCGTAATCGCGCAGGCGAGCCGAAATGCAGCAGCCTGCAATTTCATGCCCCGTGCGACCCAGCATCCAAATCGCCTCGCCCTCCATGCCAAAGGGCTTCCAAATTTTTTCCGAGAGATAGGCCGATAGTGTCTTGCCCGTTGCACTGGAGACCAGAACACCAATTAAATTGGTTTCGCCTGTTTTATACACCCATTTGCCGCCCGCTGGGGCTTCGCGCGGCAGGCGCTTCATATAGCTGACAGTGATGTCCTCGCCCGGATCAGGCTGATGGCGATCAAACAGCGCTACATCAGACTTGCGATCCGTATAATCCTCGTTCCACTTCACGCCCGACGTCATTGTGAGCAACTGGCGCACTGAAACGTCATCATAGGATGAGCCACGCAAGCCCGGGATATAGGCCGACACTTTATCATCAAGGCTCTTGATATAGCCGTCTTTCACGGCCGCGCCGACCAGCGTGGATGTCAACGATTTGGCGACTGAAAAGCTGGTCCACCGGCCCTCTGGGCCATAGCCAAGGGCATATTTTTCAAAGCGAATTTTGCCATCATGCAGAATGATCAACCCCGCATTGCGCTGGCGCGCCATATAGGCATCCATATCCATATTAATCTTCAGCGGCGTGCCTTGGCCCAGCGGAAGCACGGCACCGCCAGCGGGAATGCTGTT